>ENA-OQDC01000282-OQDC01000282.1-human-gut-metagenome-genome-assembly--contig:-NODE-282-length-38513-cov-6.842859_pt1 | contig 38513 bp, 26 predicted proteins | sample MGYA00242770_ERZ504601 | MGnify/ENA primary metagenome ERZ504601 (study PRJEB26092, sample SAMD00036305) | human gut metagenome | host: Homo sapiens | study: EMG produced TPA metagenomics assembly of...
AAGGGTTTACCTATCCATTCCTCTGTCTTCAGAGTCCGTACGACAGAGACTATCGGGAGCTTCTGCCCTATCCCTCCACGATAACTCATCAAAAAGGCTTCCGCACCAGACACCTCTTCAGCAGGAGTAGCGTATTTTCTCACATCTTCAGGCAGCACAAAATCCCTGCACAAACGAAGTTCTGTAACCTCGTGTCCCACGCCGTCCTTATGTATAACGTAGGCTGCTACATTATCCGAATCCACACAAGGTGGCATGCCTTCGAAGAAAAGGCCATCCACTAAATAATATTTCTTACCTGCTGTCTGGGCAGAGCAAAGCCCTGCCCCCACAGCTATCAGAATTAGAAACAAAGAAAGAATTTTACTTGTCATAGTTGTTAGAGACTATTCATTTTTTAGTGTAATCGTAAGCTTGGATTGCGCCTTCACTTTGCTGGTAGCCATGCCTATATACGAAGCAACCAATACAGCATCCTTAGAAGGAACAGAAAGGACAAAATTACCATTGACATCGGTAACGCTTCCCGTAGTGGTACCTTCTATCAGAACAGCCGCACCAATAATAGGCTCGCCCTGCTCATCCACCACTTTGCCTTCCACTTTCATATTACCTTGAACGGAAGTCTTTTCTACAGCTTTAGTTTTTTTAGTAGCAATGTAAATCTCACCTTTTCCACCTGCCTCTTTCTTCACCTCAATGCTCTCAATATTCTCCGCAGGTATTAAATCATCGATAGTTTTAGTACCCAAATCAACCTTTTCTCCATCAATATAAATAGTCTTCGTTAAATCAAGACTACCGTTATGCTGTACTTTAGCGTTCTCTGTCACCTCTTTATCCCGACGGATAACTATACCTGGAGTTCCTTGTTTCAGGGTTATCAAAAGAACACCATTCTTTCCCTTTTCTCCATATAATTCCGTGGCAGATTTATCTTTCAAAACCGTTACACGCTCTATCTTATCAGGATCCAATGCACTCATGACAGATGGTGTCACCTCTTTTCCATCCACAATATACAGTGGTTCTTTCCCATTACCTGCATATCCTTCAACTGTAATACCATTGGCAGAAGAAGTTTTCTCAAGTTTGTCATCATCCAAACTGAACATCACCGGAACCGTATATTTCACCGCCACCGGCTGCCCCTTCTGTCTCCCTGGTTTCCACTTCGGCATATTACTTATCAAACGCAACGCTTCAGCATCCATATCCTTATCTACAGAACGGAGAAGTTTCGGTTCCTTGATACTTCCATCTTTATCCACCACAAATTGGACAGTCACACGCCCTTGCGTACCTTTCTCTTTGGCAGATGCCGGATAGCGCATATTGTCTTTCAGATAACTCATAAGAGCACTCATTCCACCTCCAGGAAATTCCGGCATCTCCTCTACCACTTCAAAGACCGGAGTCCCCTTCAACTGCTTGCGGACTTCCGTCGGTACATACTTCACATCAGCAGGTTTCATTGTGTCTCCTACACTTTCCGTCATTTTTGTTTCTACAATTGCAGCCAAATCGTTAACTTTGACGCTTGAAATCTCCTCCACTTTATTGGAGACTTCGGGACGGGCAAAAGCTGTTACTGCAATAGCAGCTACCGGAAGTACATAAAGATACTTCAAACGTGCCCACGGACTTGATTTTTCTTTTAACATCATAGTGATACGTTTTTTAAGTTTACTGTGATTAAAGCTGTTGGCCATAGAGTAGAGCCTTGTGCCGACAGCTTTTTTAATTAATAATAGTTGATACTGTTTTGCGTCCACACCTTCCTTTATTACCGTTTCATCCGCTTCAAACTCATGGATATTCTGCAGCTCCTGCTTCAGTAGCCACGATGCCGGATTGAACCACTGGAAGAAAATGCAGACATCGGCTACCAGCAAGTCCCAGGAATGGCGGTTATGGATATGAGCAAGCTCATGGATAAGGATTTCCCGTCCGTTCTCCTCCAAGTCTTTCCGTGAAATGACAATATATCCCATCCAACTGAACGGAGCTATGTCACGATTGTGCACAATCAGAGTGACACGTTCCTTTCTGCTCGGTAAGTAGCTGCCGATATCCTCTTTTTTACCCGATTTCAGCAACATCAGTAACCGTACCAACGAACATACGTTGCGGAAGGCAAAGAAAACGATTCCTGCCAGATAGACAAGCAGCGCCACTTGTATCCAGGTGACTGTTGCCGTTTCAGCACTTGCTCCGGCCTCAGTGGCATTCACTGCATCCGCCATCATCAGCAACTGTTCCAATGTCAGCATCGTCTGGTGCACTTCCGTCTCCTGCTTCACACTTACCTCTACCAAAGGCAATAGGCAGGACAACAGCAAAATGCCCAACAATGAAAAACGGTTGAAACGATGAAACGTCTCGCGTGCCAGCAACAAGCGATAAAACAGATAGAATATCGCCAGGCAAACAGAAGATTTGAGTATATAAACAAAAAACAGACCCATGGAGTTATTTACTATTTAAGGATTTACGATTTACTATTTACAGTTACTTGGTCAGTTCATTCCGTAGTATCTCCACTCCGGGAAATCCGGTTGCTTTGTAGGAGATATCTCCTTCACGGTTCACGACGAAATAGGTCGGGATACCCGGATATTCGTACAGCTTTGCCAATGCCGTACTTTGCTCATTGCTAATGCGACAGTGAATACCGGGTATATCCGGTATCGTTACTTTCCATTTTCCTTCAGGAGATGTTTCGTCGGCAATATATAGATAAACCACCTCTTTCAGCTCCTCTTTCAACGGTTTCAGGCTTTTCATGGCCCGCATACAAGGGCCACACCAGGTGTTCCACATATCCACCAGTACCACCTTGCCACGATAAGGACGAGTAATGACCTGCAACAAACTGTCTGCCGCTACCTCCTTTTCCACCTCAACAATCTTATATCCGGTCTTTCCCTTAGTAGCTTCCAACTCTGATTTCAGTTCGGCTTCAATCCTCCCGTTTCTCATCAGGAACAATTGCCTGAGGTCGGGAGAAGCGATGCTGTCCACCGTCCGACACTCTTCCTCAGTCAAAGGCATGTACTTGCTCAGATTACGGGAAGCACGCCCGGCAAGAAGCATGTCCGGCCAAAGAGGGTCTTGCACAAACTTATCCCGGAGATTTCCGGTAGCGGTCTTCACAAAGTCCGTATAATAATTGTAATATTTCTGTTCGGGGGTATGCAGAATATCCAGTTGCAGTATTTCCTTGAAGTATGAGGTACTGTCAACCGTCATGTCCGCCCTTTTCACCCCCTTCCTGCCCGAAAACATCGGGGCATAACTAAGGTTACTCTTGTAATTATAGATAAGGCTGAACAGATTCATATCCAGATTTGCCCGGATATAAGTACGGCAAGCCTGGCTCATATCCTTGTTTTTTACAAGTTTCTTTTGCACATCTTCATAATGCCCGAACAGATACTTTTTATATGCCTGCGGAGTCATCCCACAAATATCTGCATAAAAATCATCAGTTCCCGATAAGCTTTTCATTTCACCGAACCGCAGCAACTCGGTATTCAGACCGGCATAGTCTCCTTCAAACCAAACACGGCTATCCGTTACACCATCCCTTTTCCGGCTTAAAAGACGGCTTTGCGAATAGAATATTTCAGGCAGATTGATTGTGACATCCAGTTCTCCACCCGGAACGAGAAACAATTCTATTTTCGAACGGGATATCCACAGCGTAGCACCGCTCGGCAACAGCACCTCCGTCTCATAGCGGAACGTGCCATCCTCCGCTATCTTCAAGTCCTTACCGGTGAAATACATGAAGAACCAAGGCGAGTCATAGTAGCGTAACGTCACTCCATACTCTGGTTTATACCCCAATATCCGCCCCTTTATGACAGTCTTTCCCACATTCAGTTCCGGTCCGGGCAATGGCAAAACCTCATCCGGTTTCTTATTCCGCAAACGTTCGGGAATATCCACCCGAGGTTTCTCTCCGTTGAGCTGTATACCATAAATTATCCATCCTTCATCACTACCCGGCATCTCTACGAAATCAAAGCTCTCAGTATCCATCGGAAGCGGACTAAACTTCAAAACAGCAACCATTTCACCGGAAGCGGGAATATGCGTCCACTCATCCCTGGCAAAACCGGTATTTCCCAAATATCCGTAATCCTTTCCGGATGCCCGCAACACAGCTGTCGAATCAATCCTGACCTTATCGCCCTGCATACCATAAAGCCTTACCGCCAGCCAGGTCGTATCTTTTCCAAGCGTCACTCGCTCCACTTCGATGCTACGCGTATTACAAGCCATGAAATAGGGAGTCTTTACAATTTTCTTTGCTTGCAATCCGCAGCAAATACTCACCAGCAACCAACAAACCAATCCGATGTTTTTCATAAGCAAGAGTTATTAGATTTTCAATTACCTCAATCCTTTCCCTTTTCCACCTCCTGTATCAACAGTTTCAGTTCTTCCAAAGATATATCTTCTTCCCTCACCAAAGACGACACTGCACTGAGATAGGAATTATTGAAATATTTACTGATAACATTCTTCAGTGTCCGCTTGCGAAAATCCTCCTCGCTGACCACCGCATAATACTGATAGGTGTTACCATATGCATGATGGCTTAGGAATCCCTTATCCTCCAATCCCCTCACAATGGTGGACAAAGTATTGAAATGGGGTTTCGGCTCTTCATAGAATGCCAGCATTTCCTTCACAAACAAGGGTCCTTTTCCCCAGAAAAAGCCCATGATTTCTTCTTCTTTTGCAGTCAATCCTTTCATAACATTCTTTGTTTTCCGCAAATAACTAAATTATTTAGTTCAAAAACTAATTTCTCTCGTTAAATAAAACTAAAGCTTTTAGTTTATCCGGCAAACACCACTCTCCAACCATCTCCCGACAAGCAAAATACCTACTAATAGTGATTGCAGTTCTCGGATAAAAGCCGTTACTTTGTGCACGAATCAGAGAATTAAAAACAATAACACACAATGAATGAGCAACATAAGTACCGCTCCACGGACAAAATGAGCGACCTCATCTGTGACAATTACTCCTTGTTAATGGTGATGAGCCGCTTCGGACTGTCATTAGGATTCGGAGACAAGAACGTGAAGGACGTCTGCGAAGCGCAAGGCGTCGATTGCCCCACATTCCTCGCCGTAGCCAACTTTATCAGCGAAGAACAATACTCTTACAGCGGCAATGAAAGTGACTTTTCCATTCCCGCCCTTATGGATTATCTGAAGCGTGCCCACACGTATTTCCTCGACTTCAACCTGCCGGCCATCCGCCGCAAACTCATCGAAGCCATCGATTGTTCCAGTACAAACGATGTAGCCTACCTCATCCTGAAGTTCTTCGATGAATATGCCAAGGAGGTACGCCGCCACATGGAATATGAAAACCAGGCCGTATTCACCTACGTAGAGCACTTGCTCCAGGGCAGACTATCGGACGAATACAACATCGCCACTTTTGCCAGCAAACATAATCAGATAGACACCAAACTGAAAGAACTGAAGAACATCATCATCAAATACTACCCGGAAAAGGAGAACAACAATCTCCTGAATGCGGTCTTGTTCGATATATTCAACTGCGAACAAGACCTTGCCACCCACTGCCAGGTAGAAGATTATATGTTTGTTCCCGCCGTAGCGCAAATAGAAAGGAAACTGAAAAATGAACAATAATACTTCTTTGAAGATTGTCATTGCAGAAACTTCGGTCATCATCCGGAGTGGTCTGACGGCTGTTTTGAAGCGTATTCCCAACTTGAATGCACACCCTATTGAAGTTTCTTCTCCGGAATCGCTGCAAAACTACATTCACATGCATCCGGCAGACATTATCATCATCAATCCCACTTTCGGTGGCTGGTTCGACCTGCCCGCCTTCAAGGCAGAACACGGAAAATCCGGCATCAAGTACATTGCTATGGTATGCTCCGTCATCGACAACAACATATTGAAGGAATATGACGAGAACTTCGCCATGTGCGATGACATAGATGTCATCACCTCCAAAATCAACCACTTGCTGCACACCGAGGAGGAAGAGGAAAAAGACAGCGAACAAGAAACCTTAAGCCAGCGCGAAAAAGAAATCATCACCTGCGTTGTGAAGGGCATGACCAACAAAGCCATCGCCGACAAACTCTACCTCTCCATTCATACTGTCATTACCCATCGCCGTAACATTGCACGCAAACTGCAGATACATTCTCCGGCAGGGCTTACCATCTACGCTATTGTGAACAAGCTAGTGGAATTGGGCGACATCAAGGACTCTCTATAAGGTTCTTCCGGCAACTGTTTCCCTACCCACTACGGCCTATAGGGAAAAAACGGATGAATCCCTTGCTAAAGTATTCTCCCCCATACGGGAAAAGGCCTCTGGCTATTGATTAAGGTTTATCTTGTGACTGGCGATATACATCTTTAGCGTAAAGATGTATATCTTCAGCATAGAGATGTGCATCTTCAGGCTGAAGACAAAGCTCATCCCCTATGTCAGCCCTCCCCATGCTATGACTCAAGCAGTCTGACAAGTAGCCTTAACCAACCTTGCCCACAGTATCCGCCACGCCATACACAAATCCCCACTTCACGATATCACATCGGAAAGTGGGGATCCTTTTATCTTCATAAAAGTGGTTACGTAATTATGACTAACTAATTCATTCAAATCTGATGTTGCAAAGATAAGGCATCGGCAGACAGTACGCAATCGCTCAAATTAGGTATAATGAAAAAAGCCAGTCATTATAAATAGGTAGAACCACCCGCAAATCAAGCATTGGCATAGCTATGCATTCCTCCAAGGATGTAGTTCACCCCAAAATAGGTCATCAGGACTGTCAGAAAAGCGACAATCATATAGATGTGGAAGAATAACGGCCTGCGGAAAATGCGCAGGCTGCGCGCATGGAACGCCGCTCCATAAACCATAAAGGTAATCAGCGCCCATACTTCCTTCGGGTCCCAAGCCCAATATCGCCCCCAAGAAGCATTGGCCCAAACCGCACCCAGAAAAATACCGGCTCCCAAAAAGAAAACGGCAGGATAAAGCAGCAATCGGCCGAGCAGCATCAACATCCGGGCTGAATGGCGAAGACACAATGCCAGTATGCCGTTCAGCATCATAAAGGCAAACAAAGCATAAGACATCATTATCAACGACACATGCGTACTGAGCCATGGAGAAACAAGCACGGGCATCAAGGGAGTGATTTGGGGATTCATCTGTCCCAAATAAGACACTAGCAAGGCAAAACCGGACAGCAAAAAGCCGAAAGGCACCATAAACGGGAAGCGCCGCCGAAACAGACAAGCCAGGAACAGCGCACACAATGCCATGAACTGCATCGTTTCGTATCCGTTGCCCAACGGTATTCGCCCACCGATGTACCACCTCAGGCCATACCCGAAGAGCTGAAAGAGAAACGCCGCATAAAGAGAAAACGGGCAAAAAAGTATCTGCCAAACGCGAAGAGAAAGAGAGCGCTACAATCCTACCGGAAGAGTCTGACAATGCCGACGAACGACGCAGGCCGCGATATAGCAGACGGAAGAAAGCCAGCATCCCCACCGTAAGGTTGAACATGAACAGCAAATTTGCTGAAAGGAATACGGTTATACAGCAATTCGGCTTGTATTTAGTATCGGAAACAGGCTCCACACTCCCGTCTTCCGGCAAAGGACGAATCAATGTACCATTTTGGAGCATCAAAATCAGTCCCACCTTTTCATCCGCCTCTACAATGGCCTTTTCCAGAGAAGTCATTTTCTGATGATGGTCTTGCTTCCCCTTCCAGAACTTCTGCAAGCGATACTTCTCACCGTCGAACAAATCAGCCAGACATGCATAGGGCGTCTCCAAATGAAGCAGGCGACGGAGTGCCTCGTTTTTGATATAAATCATCGGCTCATTCTGCCAAACTTCCGGACGCAGAAGCCATCCACCAATCACCTGCTCCGGCGTCATGCCTCCATAAGACGGTTTTCCCGTCAGTTTCAGTACAAAATCGCGCGCAAGGGTATTGAAAGGAACCACACGGTCATTATAAATCACCTGCTTACGGGCGAGACTATCCGCCTGCTTGCGTGCCAGTGCCGGAAGGCTTCTCTTCTGCGCATGTACCCCACTTCCCAGACACAGCAACAATAGAACAAACATTCCTCCCTTCTTCAACAACGGATGCCTCAGCAGCCTGCGGAACTCTCCACCCCGGCTGACCAGCATCCAGAGCATGGAGACACCTAACAAGAGGTATCCACTATAGGTAACCCCTATCCCCCACGGGTCATAATTCACTGTCAGCCAGCTCCCCTGCATATCCTCATCAAAGGAAGACTGATAAAAGCGGAACCCCTGCCGTGAAAGAATACGGTTCATGGAGACGGGCGTCTCACCGTGAATATAGCTGATATAATCTGCAGGAGCATCCGTACCCGGATAGTACTCAATCCGGAAACTGTCCAGACGTAAGGTGAACGGTAACTCTACAACCTGCCTGCCGTCTTGTTCCAAAAAGCAGTTCACCTCACTGCCGACAGTAAGATGCACATATCCTTTTCGGCCACAAAGAAACGTAGTCATGGCTCCCGCCAAAATCACGAGGAAGGAGCCATGCAACAACAACGTCGGGAGACGCCGCCACAACCGCTGTCTTACAAGCACAACAACAGTCATCGCAGCAAGGGCTCCCCACAAACAACAGAACCAAATCGTATGATAAACATGCTTTTCTACAAAATCCGTACTGTATGTCTGCTCTACAAACGTAGTTGCAGCAAGTAAGAGCAGCAAACAACCATAAACAGCTATGAGAAACTTTTTCAATTAAGAGCTATCAATTAAAAGTAAAAAAATCAATATGGAGCAAACTCCTTGTTTTCTAAAGACTTGACTCCCATACATTCCATCTCTATCAGCCAACCCGGACGACATACGGGAGCATATACAAACACTCTCGGAGTATCCGGAAAACGCTCGTCATACATTCCTTTGACCACGGTATAGTCTGCAACATCCCGCAGATAAACAATCATCTGTCCTAAATCATCAAACGTACAGCCAGCCTCTTTCAACAAAGCCTCCACATTCTCCCACATACGTTCCGTCTGCTTGCGAATGTCTCCGGGACATACCACCTCACCTTTATTATTGATGCTCGCAGTACCCGAAATAAACACCTGGCGACGGTCGCCATAATCCACATACGTACCTCGCTCGAAACTCACACCGTATTCGTATGTGGGATTCAGATGTGTCGGTGCGTAAAGGTAGTGAATTTGTTCAGATTTCAAACCATCTACAGCATAAGTATCCATCTGAACCGTCACTTTTGGGTCGGCATGACGGCCACCGATACCGGTACTGGAAATATAATGAGTCTTCTCCGTCAAGTCCTGGGTAACAAACACCTCATTACGCGCCTTCACCACTCCGGCATAATTCACATCCACGTTCTGTACAAAGAACCAGGTACGTATGCAATTATCAGCCAGCTTACAGCCCTGTTCCATCAGCTGCATCACATAGTCATTCAACAGCAGACGGGTCTGGTATTCCGAATTGGCAGCACGATTGAAAGAGCCGCCTCCCCAAAGGTGACGGTAGGCGCCATGTCTCACTTCGAACAATCCGTTATGAAGCACCTGTGTTTCCACACCTTTCTGCAGATAGACCCACAGTGCAATCTTTGTACCGTTCAACGGCGGCTGCTCTACCACGGAGAGTGCACAATCCGAACATTCTGCCGAAAGCGCCAGTAGCATATCTGCTTGATTGGCGGCGTCACTTAGAAAGTAGCGTTTAAAGATGGCAACAGCACCTTGTAGTTCACTTTCACGCAGTTGGCAGTAAGTGTCGACCACCGCATTCAGCTGTTCTTCATAAGTCGCTTCCGGTCTGGTGGCATGAATCATTACATGATATTCCGAAACACCCGCTTCTACCTCATATTTAAAGATTTCGGTTAAGGTATTCTCCAATTGATTAGTTTGTTGTTGTTTATTTTTCATATTAAATATCAATTAGTCGTTGTTGTTCAAAAAAGTACCGGTATTACCAGTAAGGCCCATCATTATTACGGCTGTGCACCATCGTCAATCCAGTTGCCAATCAAAGACTGCATATCAGATGAGGTTATCATCTGAGAATGGTCTATACGCCAATCCGAGCTGATGTCCGTACCCAATATGAGATGCAAGACACTTTCTGACGCATTACCGGGCATAACCCTCATTTTACCGTCCACCGTCGTTGAAGCCCGGTTGACCAGATCAGCATGGCTATGTCCTTCCAGCAGATTCAAGCCACCACCCGGAGTGGTGCTAAGACCATGGCAAGCCGTACAAGTGGCATTGAATATTTTTTGTTGAATGGCATTGTACATACTTGCATCAACTGTTCCTGCATCCATAAGTATAGTATCAGCGATTTCAGTACATTCCATTGCCACCAAACTGACAATGCGCTTCCTCAACTTATTGATTACACATAGCTCGACAGTTGTCACCTCATCCGTTATGCCGGACATTGTCAACTGGATTTCATAATTATCCGATTCGGATGCCGGAACAACCTTTGAAACAATGGCATAATCGCTTTCATCATCAAATCCTGCCACTACCACACTATAGTCGCCCGACCACTTATCCACACCACTAATCCGGCCTGTCATCTTCACTGTGCGTCCTTCACCCGTGGCCACAACGGCATTCTCATAAATTCTCCCCTCATCGCATGCATGCAGACCTATAAGAAGCACGGGCAGAAAAAAGGAAAAGAATGTATTTTTTCCATAGACGAATCCTTTCCTGACTTCATTTAGAATGTATATTGAAGCATCACCGTGGCAGAGTGAGTGGCCAGACCTAAATTATCATTATCACGGTCGAGCTGCGTGTCGTGTCCCCAAACGGGCTACATACTGATACATTGCCTGCAATTTCAAGTTGCATCCTCTGAAAAAGTAGTTCATACCTACAGCAGGCATATTCAGGAAACCGTCGTCATCCGTACCGTTACGATTGAAGATATCGTAGCGTGCGGCAAGCTGTAGGCGGGGAGCGACAAAGTAACCACCTTGCACATAACCGCCTAAAAAGCTATACGATTCATTTATCTTTTGCCGTTTGGTGAAACCTACATTCATATAATAAGCTTCAGCCGCCAGATAGAGCTTGTTCTTCAACATAGCAAATTCCAACCCCACACGGGTATCATTGGTACTCTCATTTTCACTCTCCACATTGATAGAACCCGAAAGACCGAATAATATCTTATCCTCGTTCAAACGGTTAGGATTACCTTGTGTGGAAGGCATCACCCCCTTGGGCATATAAGTCAGACGTCCGGCATACAGCAATGAAGGGATATGCCAGTCATCACTCATCGTCTTTGAAGCTGTATTCACGGAAGCTCCGGTTCCATTGAACAAGCCGACTTCATAACCGAACTTATCTGCCACCAGACCGTGAACTTCAACACCCAGGTCAAATCCCGTACCGATATTAGGCGTCACGGCATTCAACGAATAAGGCAAAATTACAGAAGACGTCAGAGAAACCGGCAACTGGGGAAGCAGTGTTTCGCCAAGAGTTGTCAGATAGGCATGCGAGAATGGAGTCTTGAACTTTCCGACACGAATCGCAAATTGTTTTTTCAGCTGTACATCGAACCACGCCTGCTGTAACAGCGCTCCTCCACTTGCAGCAGCATTGATGGACAGATTGAAAGCCACTTTTCCAAAAGCCTTGCCAGTAAAGCCAAGTACGGCATAAGGAATGGAAAAACCCGAATTGGCAATATTATCTTGGTTATAAGCCTTATCCAAGCCTTCATCATCATACCAATTGAAATTAGCACTCGTTTGTACCAACAGATAAGGCTTGAAAACAAAGTCACCTTTCTTTGTTTCAATGGTAAAACCTTCTCTTCCGGCCAATGACACTACACCATTCTCCGTATCTTCCTCATGTTGCGCCATAGCGGTCAAAGGCAAAACAGCCAGCATGGCGACATATAAAAATTTCTTCATAATTACTTTTTATATAAAGCTTATTAGTTCTAAAGTGAATTTAAAAATGCAATCAGGGCATCACGGTCATCCTTGCTCATGTTCTTAAAGAGATTTTTCGATGCTTCTCCCTCTCCCCCATGCCACATTATGGCTTCAACAAGATTGCGGGCACGGCCATCGTGCAAGAAGTAGGTATGTCCGTTTACCTTTTCCTGAAGCCCGATACCCCAAAGCGGAGTAGTGCGCCATTCATTGCCACGCGCCAACCCACTTACATAGTTATCATTCAGACCGACTCCCATAATTTCGGAGCCCATATCATGCAGCAAAAAATCCGAATAGGGGTGAATTGTCTGACTTCCCAACCATGGCAAACGGGTACCGTTCAACAGCACGGAGCCCCGAGGCTTGGTATGCAACGTGGTGACATGGCAAAGATGGCACTTGGCTTTATAGAAATTCTGTTCTCCCCTTATCACCTGCGGGTCATTCACATTACGCCGTGCAGGAACACCAAGACTCTGCATATACAAGTCAACATCTTCCATATCTTCTGTAGAAACATCCAACTGGGCATAAGAAAGCCCCATCATGCTGCCTTGATTCACCTGGGCCTGCCCCTCGCATATCTCTTCCGGATAGCGGCTATTGGTAACACCCATATCACTTGAAAAACCAAGTTCAACAGTCAAATCCGCATGTTGAGCCTTATTTCCCGACAGCCCCAAGCTTCTCACACCACGTTCGGTAATGTAATTGCAACGGCCACTTATACCATACTCCGGATAATTACTTTTTGCAGCAAGCGCTTCAATCTCCGTAGGTTCCAAAGCCATCATTTGCCCCATACCGACATGTCTCAACGGGATACGCACCGTACAGAACATATCTTCAGGCTTTATACTGTCAGCATACCATTCGGATATGGAATAAGCCGGTCTGCAAAGTTCATACTTCTCTCCGTCGGGAAAGGTAAAAGTCTCATAAGTATACTCCACAGAAAGCTTTCCCTCCGGTTTCACTCCATAAATGGCCTGGTCATGGAGAACACGGCCATAATCCTGAAAAAACGCACCATTCTTGCGGCTTATATAAACCAGCATCGAGGAAAACCCGTAACTACCCGATCCGCCTTCACTCCACAGCGTCGGTTTGGTACGGCCGGCATTACGATGACAACTGCCACAAGAATACCCCGCATAGACCGGGCCAAGCCCCCCTCCCATGCCATTGCTACTCGTACGCACATCATCGTAAAGCCCGTCACCATCATTAAAGCGACTGTTGTAAACACCCGACACCCAATCTGCCGGTGAATCATAGGCCTTGGATGAATTCATGAAGATTGTGGACGTTCCGGCAGACAGAGCGTATCCTTCAGGAATCTCTATATCCAACACGTCAATCCCATCATCATCACAAGCAGTCAAACCTGCCGACAAACAAAGGAGAAGACATGAATATCTCATTAAATGATTCATCATCTTTATCTACTTTTTAATAATGGCATATCCAAACATGCCAAAGAAGTAAAGGCAGGATTCTCCAAATCCCCCCTTTACTTCTTGAGTATTGTTTCTAAATAATTCTTATTTAACTGTACGAGGCTTGCCATCCTTGAAAAGCAGGAATTCCAAAGTATGGAATCCGCGTACATTTTGGGCAGATTCAACTTTTGCATCATCATCACCCTCGCTCCATTCCAAATCGCCCCATTTCTGGGAATTCAGAATCTGGACAATGGCGTTCTGGTCCAAAGGCCAACTATCCATATTCGGGTCAAGCCCCAGCTCATCCACTGGCCCAAATAGGAACGCCTCACTTTCCTCCCAAGGTTCACGGGCTGTTATCCAAGCATTGCATGCCGTCTCAAAAGCACTGTTAGAGGGATTGTTGGCAAGAGCCACCACAGCGTCATACAGCGTACTATTCTTCTCCTTCAAATCCTTATAGGTAGGCAAAACCACAACATTGACATAATTTTCAACAATCGGGTCAAGTGCTTCATTGCTGTTAATGGTGCTATTGTCCCTGATATAAGGTTTCAACTCCTTATCCAATACACTTTCCAGTTCTTCACAAGCCTTGATAGCCGCTACCGTTTCCTGACTGTTGATATTATTACGGAAAGGTTGGGGAATAGCCTGAATAGCCGATGCTGCCGTAGTGATAGCTGCCGACACTTTCGTATCCAACTCCACATTGGCTCTAGCCACCAATTTTGAAATTGACTTGTCGCTCACCTTACCGTCCAAAGAGCCGTAATAGGCATTGCGGATTGAGTAAATATTATTGGTATAATCATCACGGGAATGCCAGCTATACCATGACTCAACAGCATAGAGGGCCTCTGTAACATTGTTTGCCATATATTTATTATATGGATCACCAATCTTCGTCTCACCTACCTCATTGGAGATTTCAACACAACCGTCGATAACCTGCTCTATACAGTTCCAGGCACTTGAAAAGTTATAGGCACCATTATGAGCTTTGAAGGAAGTTGCAAAACTTGCCCCACCCTTATAACTCGTATTCCAAGAATCATAAAGATTGGTGGCATCTGTCTTCAACAAAGCCGCCACATTTCTCATGTAGTTGTGCCAACTTGCTGCATTCTCCGAATTATACTCAATGTCAGCAGGATTAACTGTACTGTTGTCATCATCATCGCTACAAGCAGTAGCCGTAAATGCCAGCCCTAATACCAAAGCTGTCGCATAAAAGAAATTTTTCTTCATTTGTATAAAATTAATTGATTACTATTCATCTACTTCTTGACAAACCAACCGATATAGGCAATACCGATCGAAAACTCATTTTCACTATTATACTTACCAGTTCCGAAAACCTTGTTTGTTCCGATTTGGCGGGTGGTGTAATCAGCCTTTACCACCAGATTAGGCAAGGCATACCAATTCAATCCAGCAGTCCACATGCTTACTTGACAACGTTTCTCCATTATCTGGCTAGCCTCTCCCTTTTCTTGCGGATTGTAATATTCATAACGTGCAAAGGGGTAGATAACCGGAACTTTCTTGTTTCCTTTGAAGAAAGCGCTGATATTCAAACCGGCCTCGGCTGCATAACTGACTACATTCTTTGCAATGGGGGTTATACGGCTGTAAGGAGATTTATTCGATAATTTGGTATTTGCCTCACTAAGCTTCGCTGAATTGCCCAAATTTCCGTATACCATATTGGCACGGGCAATCACATATTTATTACGGTATTGGGCATCTGCCGTGTAGATTCTTACCGGAACCTTACCGGTAGACGAATAAGTATCCGCTTTGTCAGAATTGGAACCGGCATCAGCGCAGTAATAAAACGAAGCGCCTATACGCAACCCCGGAACCCCCTTGTAGTCCAGACGAGCCACATAGCCCGGTGAAGTAAAATTGTCTTCTTCAAAGATGCCTTGTTTGCCACTTGCTATCCAGGTGTTACGGTCAAAACCATTGGCATTCAGACCGGCCACTATCATGGCTTGATAATCAAAGCTGGCATATCCTTTTCCAAAAGAACCAAAAAACTCGAGTCCGTTTTCATGCCACGTAGAAGGAAGGATGGTTGTCTCTCCTTCCGGCCGATAAGTTCCAAAGAAATTGATTGGTTCATGATGGGCGTTGGTCAATCCTACCGGGACAATGACGTGACCGGCACGTATGTTGAATTGTGGAACAATTAAACGGGTAATGTGGAATTGCTCGATAGCCACTTCGCCACCCTTTTCCACCTCCGTTTCATACTCACCGTTTTCCGTATTCTCAAGTTCATAAGCAGTACCCGTACCACCGGATTCAAACTCGATTTCAGCACCGAGTATCCATTTGGAATTGAACTTGTAATCCAGAGCCAACACGAAACGGGGTATAGAAATTGTATTCCTATGTTTGTCTGGATTGCCTTCAGGCGCACCATAGAAACGGTTAATACCATAATCCTTAAAACTTGCAACCATTTCTCCGTATCCACCGAAACGGAATTTCTTGTAGTTGTCGCCATCATTCGCTACTTTTTCCTTTTTCTCTTTGTCTGTTGAAATTTCCGTACTCTCTGCTGCAGAAGTAACTTTTTCAGGTTCAGCAGCCTGCAAAGCATTGGCAGAAAGCAGAAAACATAAAACGAATAAGCCTGTTAATTTTCTCATCTTTTATCTTAAATTTTATTGGGGCAAAGGTAGAGGTAGTTAAAAAGGAGAACAATACCTAAAAATTACGAAAAGAAGAGAAAGAGTAACCATTAGTAGGTAATGGCAGATTTATAACAACAAATAAAGATGAGAAAGGAGGGTAAGTGGTAAAAAGGACTATTAAACAGACTGTAAGGCTACTTATATTTAAACGCCAGTATATAGTACCCTATAAATGCCACCCCCAACAAAACAAACGAGACAAGGAGCAGGAGTTTGCCGAATGCATAATACAAGCCCCAAACACTGCCCAAAAGCACTAACAACAGAATGATGTTCATCACCCGGGTAAGGCGTATGGCAAACAAATATTGAACAGCCGCATTGCGCTCGGTGACCCGAATAGGGAAATTGATGAAACGGACGGGAAGATACGCCAATCCCCCCATCAAAAGGAAACAGAAAATGGAACAGCCACCCATCACCCAGACGGCGGGCAGCAGGGCACCTTCTCTTTGGGTATACAGCCAGTAAATGCTAATCCACGTAACGAGCACGATAAGCAGGGCCGTACCTTCCAGAATACGGTCAATCACAGTGGGTTGAAAACGGACATTAGGGCAATTCTTGCCGGAATAAGGACCAAGATTAATCATACTATCTGCGATTTAGAATCTGTTATTACGAATCCTCCTCTGCTTTCTCTTCAGACGGAGGAGGATTCTTGGACTTCTTCATCCGCCCACTCTTCCGCAATGCTTCAGCGATAATCCACTGAAGCTGTCCATTGGTACTACGGAACTCGTCGGCTGCCCATTTTTCAATGGCATCCATCGTTGCAGCATCCACACGGAGGACAAAGCTTTTGGTTGAAGTTTCTTTTTTTAGCCACTATTTATTTACTATTTAACAATTTACGATTTACGATTGAAGTTACTTTGATATAACCAAGTACCAATCAAAGAGTATTCTGCTTGCCCCGCACGAAGGAGGCAATGTCATCCATAACATATGCTGGGACGGGCGAAGCATGGCTATACTCAAACGGAGTCGCCTTGCCGCTGCCTTCCTGCAACAAGTGATTCAATTTCGGATAAGATTTGAAATATGCATTCTTGCAGCGCAACAAACCGGAACGCCATAAACCGAAGTCTTCCATAGTCACCTGATAATCTCTCTCCCCTTGAAGAACAAATATAGGCAGCTTTAGTTTAGCGGCAACTTCCACCGGTTTGTAAGCATTGGCAAACAGCCAATATGAGCGGGGCTGCCCCAATGGCAAGGAAATCGTTTCATCAAACTCTTCCGTACCAAGCTTTTTGACATTAGCCAACTGTTGTTTCAGTTCATCAAGTTGAGCCTTTACATTGACTGAAGAATCCGTCAAAGAAGAGGTATAATAAAACTGTTCCTCAAGAGCATCTTCAAGCGGTCTTGCCAGCCCGGCAAGGATAATGATACCTGCCAAACCTTTCGAACGCCCGGCAATACGGGGAGCCAATGTACCTCCCAGGCTGTGCCCCAACACATACACACTGTCAGGAGCCAGCTCGGGCAAAGCCCTTACCTGCTCCACTATGGCAACGGCATCGTCCACGGCCTCAGTATCATAATCGAGTTCGCGACCGGCAGGAACGCAAGCCGCACCATATGCCTTTGTCCGTTTTTCATAGCGGACGACAGCAATGCCGCGTTCCGCCAATCCCCAAGCAAGGTCACGGAAAGGCTTGTTGGGACCTATCGTCTCGTCACGGTCGTGAGGACCGGAACCATGTACCAAAATAACACAAGGAACCCTGCATGCATCCGGGCCGACTGCCCGCTTGGGCAAAGTCAACGTTCCGGGAAGCTTGTAACCGTCGGCTCCCAGCGTAATATCCCTTTCATCCATTTTTGTCTCATCATAGGCTACCGGTTGAGCAGTGCTAACAGCAGGAGCAGGGACCAGCCTGATTGTATTCAGTGCCCCGTCAGCATCAAAAGCCACTAGAAAGCGGAGATTATAACGTTCAAATTCCACATCGGAATAATAGATAGTAATTCCCTGGACAGAATCGGTCTTCCATTCTCCTTTTGATATGGATTTACCAAACATTTTCTCTGCTTGCCGGAAAGAATCATTGAAGAGTGCCGGAGCCAGTTTCTCCTGCAACTCCCGGTTCAATGCCGCATGGATGCTGTCACCTTGCCCTGCCACAAACAATTCATAAATGTGCTGCGCGCGCGCAGTATTCGCATCTTGTGCAAAGCCCCCATATACATTGCCCAGCAAGAGCAGTATAAGAGCCCACCGTCCTATGCCTCCCATCTCTTTCATCCGTATCCTTTATCAATGGTTCAACGTTCCCGTATTGACTACCGGTTGGGCAGCCTCGTCCGCACAAAGCACTACCAACAGATTGCTGACCATTGCTGCTTTCTTGTCTTCGTCCAGTTCAACAATTTCTTCTTCAGAAAGTTTATGGAGCGCCATTTTTACCATAGAGACTGCCCCTTCCACAATCTTCTCGCGTGCCGTAATAATGGCAGATGCTTGCTGGCGACGCAGCATCACAGCGGCAATTTCGGGCGCATATGCCAGATAGTTGATACGCGCTTCCACCACTTCCATACCTGCCATGGCCAGGCGTTCATTCAATTTCTGCTCCAGCTGTTCATTGATTTCCTCACCGCCCGAACGAAGTGTCAACTCTTCCGTATCAGCCTCATTATCATCATAGGCATACTGACCGGCAACCTGGCGAAGAGCGGCATCACTCTGTATCATGACGAAATTCTCGAACGCATTCATACGGTTGGCCACCGCATTGCCAAGACTGACCTGGTTCGCATTACCCGCTGTCGGAGCGGATGCAGCCATTGTTTGTGAATCGATCTCAAACATGGCTTTATAGGTGTCCTTCAGCTTCCACACCAATACCAGTCCTATAAGAATAGGATTACCAATCTTATCGTTCACCTTTATCGGCTCCACATCCAGGTTGCGTGCACGAAGCGAAAGCTTCTTCTTATTAAGGAAAGGGTTTACCCAGAAAAAGCCGGTCTCCTTGAACGTCCCTTTATATTTACCAAAGAACACCATGGCACGCGCCTCGTTCGGCTCCAGCTCCATATAGCCGGCAAACATAATGAACCATACCAGACACAGACACACCGAAAGGATCAAGGTAGGCACAGAAATGAGAAACCCAAAGATTATCACCGCCGTAAGCACTACCAAATGAAGGAACAAGGCCAAAAGCCATTCATCTTGAAACCACTGAAACCACACTCTTTTGTTTCCATATTCTATAGATTTAATTGATATCATAATGATATCACAAATATATCAATTAAAATTAGATAAGAACAGAGAAGCAAGGAAGTTAACATATTGTATTAAGGATTATTAAGAACATGTATCCCCAGTACACAAAAATTCCGCTTGAGGGTCATAACTTACCTTCAAGCGGAATTTTCTTTTTCGACTTTGTCAGCAATGTATCAAGGCTGAATGACAAAAGACCGGCGCAGCAAACCAGCAGTCTGCGAGCTACCGCCCACCATAAGTTCATAACTGCCTTCGGAAACGCACATGGTATTGCTTTGCGGATTCCACCACACCAACTCTTTATCGCCCAAATCAAACTCTACATCGACCGTCTTTCCTGCCGGGATATGTACCCGTTTGAAAGCACGCAATGCCTTGCTCGGTCCTTCGACATCATCGTTTTTCTTCAAATAGACCTGCACAACCTCTTCACCGTCACATTTGCCGGTATTGGTTACGGGGACATTCAATCTCAATTTCTCACCGGACTTTATATTATCCGAACCAAGCACCACAGCGCCATAGCAGAAAGAGGTATAGCTCAATCCATGACCGAAGGGGAAAAGCGGTTCCTGGGTCATGTAACGGTAAGTCCGACCGGTCATATTATAATCCTCAAAATCAGGAATCTGTGACACATTACGGTAGAAGGTTACCGGCAAGCGTCCTGCCGGATTGTAATCACCGAACAAGACTTCAGCTACAGCCGTACCGCCTGCCTGACCGGGATACCATGCCTGCAGGATAGCTCCACACCTCCCGGTTTCCGGCTCCAAGCCGATAGGAGAACCTGAACAGTTCACCAACACCACCTTTTTACCGGCATGGTGCAAAGCGGCAATCAGTTCCCGCTGGACAGCAGGCAACTCAATATCAGTACGGTCGCCTCCTCTGAATCCGGGAAGCTCAACACCCATCTCCTCGCCTTCGAGGTTCGGAGAGACTCCTCCCACAAAGACCACGACATCAGCATCCTTTACACGCTCCACAGATTTCCTCACATCCACTTCATTCTTAAATCCAAGGTCAAAGTTCAGCTGTGCATCGCTACGGAAATATTCAAAATCCAATTCAACGTCATACGTTTTTTCCTGCTTGTACCTGCAAAGTATAAGCACTCTTCTGCCCACCGTGCTGATTGGAGAATCCTCTCACTTCCTCCCCATTTATCCGCAATCTCCCTGAGCCATAAGCATAGATGTCAAAGACCACCTCTCCCGACTGGTCGGGAGTGAATACGCTGTTGTAGGTAGCCGAGAAGTCGGTAAGGTTCACACCCGGAGCAAAAACCGTGGCACCGGATGTACAGAAATGGAAAGGAGTGGTCACTTGGGCAGTAGTGACTGGCTCACCGTCACGAGTCACGTTATTCCAGTAGCGTGCAGTAAATCCGGGTTTCCCGTCGGCAGTCTTGCAACGGTTGAAGACGCTCTGTATCTGAGCTCTCTCCACCCATCCGCAGCCTTGTTCATAAATAAGCCGATCATCACTCCCCAAAGCTTTTCTAATTCCGTCCAGAATGGTAACTGTGTGCGGAGGCATACCGTTATAATTTCCCCACTGCATCACAGAATCATTGGCATTCGGACCCATCACGGCTATAGTCAGACCTCCACGCTTCAACGGCAAGGTATTATCCTTGTTCATAAGCAGTGTCATTGACTTGCGCGCCATGTCGAGCGCCAGAGAGTCGTGTCCGGCAGAAGCCACCACAGAAAAAGGAATGCCGGTCCAGGACACCTTCTCCGGCTCGTCCATTTCACCCAAGGCAAAGCGGGCCATCAAAAGGCGCTTGACTGCTACATCCACTGCTTTTTCATCAATCTTTCCCTGCTTCACCGCTTCTACCAGGGCCTCGTAACTCGAACCGCATTCCAAGTCAGTCCCACTCAGCACCGCAGCCGCCGAAGCGGACTCTGCATCAGGATGTGTCTTATGACCATAATCTCTGTAAAAATCGGCAATAGCTCCACAGTCCGAAAGGACAATACCGTCAAATCCCCACTCATCGCGCAAAATCTGCATCAGCAGGCGGTCGCTACCGCAACAAGGATCGCCCTCAAAACGGTTGTAGGCACACATCACCTCCTTCACTTTTCCTTCTTTCACCAAAGCTTCGAAAGGAGGAAGATAAGTTTCATACAAATCACGGGGCTTGATATTCTCCGCATTAAACTCATGGCGGTTCCACTCCGGACCGGAGTGTACGGCAAAGTGCTTGGCACAAGCATGCAGTTTGTCATATTTTCCATCGTTCGTACCCTGCAACCCCTTTACAACCATCACCCCCATACGGCTGGTCAGATAAGGGTCTTCCCCATAAGTCTCTATACCCCTTCCCCAACGGGGGTCGCGGTAGATGTTCACCGTAGGCGTCCACATCGTCAATCCTTGATAGCGTTCACGACTTCCCTGAGATGCATAGTAGGCATTCTTGGCACGGGCCTCATCGGATACGGCAGTAAATACCTCGTATACAGTCTCCGGCGAGAAAGATGCCGCCATACCAATCGGTTGGGGAAACACTGTGGCCAGCCCGGCACGCGCCACTCCATGCAACGCTTCATTCCACCAGTTATAGGGCTTGATGCCCAGACGTTCCACCGGTTTGGAGCTGTCCATCATCAAGGACACCTTCTCTTCGAGCGTCAGTTCCTTCAGCAAAAGTCCGGCACGCTCTTCTGCCGGCAGAGATGCATTCTTGTAAGTAGCCTGCCCGCATCCCGACAATAGGAAGAGTGGCAATAGGTAAAGAAGTTTCTGTTTCATCATGGTTTTATATTAATCGTTGTTACAATCGCTTGTATCACAAAGATAAATATTTTCTCCCAATTGCCAACACGCAATAAACTTCTTATTATAATCTTCTCTGAATATCCTCGTTACTGTTCCGCTGCCCCTTGCTACGTATATCTCCACCGAAAGTATAGGATACACCGATACGGAAACTGGTAAAGGAGAACTGGTTATCTGCAATTATCTTCAGCCCGTTGGACATGGTTTCCAATTTGGAATGGCTGACAAACAGATTGTTGACATTCAGGCTGAGGTTGAGCTTATTGTCCAACAACCGGTAAAGCATACCTGCACTGACGCTGTAAGTGGGACTCATCAGATAGATGCCCTGATACTGACGGGAAGAATAGGAACCGGACAACGTGGCCAGAAGAGTCTTCTTTTCATTGAAGAAGAAAGTGTTGCGCAGACTGGCGTCATAAGCCCATCCTTTCTCCTCGGGAGAGGTGGTGGCAGCGCTGGAGGTAGTCCGGCGATAGCTCACTCCATGCTGGGCGTAAGCTTGCAGCCATTTGGTACGGAAAGTGTACGAATTGTTAAGCCCGAAAGCATGCGTCTGCATGAAATTCTCCCAAAGGAAAGAAGTCACATTCGTTTCGGCATCCAAGTCCACAACCTGGAAGAATACATCGTCCGAATAAGAATAATAAGCGGAAACATTGAAGTTGTTCTTCAACGTATATCCCAGTTCTGCATTGTAAGTGTAGCTGGGTTTCAAGTCCTCACGTCCGCAGGCATACGTATATTTGTTCTGATAGAACGGAAAAGGATTGACCATATTCTGCGACGGACGGGAGATGCGGTTGGAGAAACTGAAGTTCAGCGCATGCCCGTCTGTAGGCGAATAAAGCAGATAGACAGTAGGGAACAAGCGCGTATAGTCGTGCTTGTCCTCCGTATCCTTCGCTTCGGAAATACCGGTAGTGCGGGTGTGCTCCATACGCAAGCCCAACTGCATGGAAAAACGTTCGGAATATTCACGGCTATAATCAGCATATAAGGCATAGATTTGCTCCTTGTAACGGAAATAATCATCCTGCACCAGCGTAGGGTCCGACGTATCGTAATTGATACCGTTGCGAGTGTTGGTAAAGGAGACCTTGGCACCTGCCGTTATCTTGTACTTTTCAAAAGGAAGGATGAAATCAAGAGCGGAGGAGACTACATCCACCTTGCGATGTTGCAGATAGTTGTAGTCGAAGTTTGTACCCGGAATCTCCGTACCGTCAGGCAGGAGGGTTTTCGAGAGAAAGCCCATATTTTCGTCCCGGTTGTCACGCAGGTAATCCACATCCCAAGTCATTTTCTTGCCTTTGTCATCCCAGACCTTATCGGTATGAAAATTCAGATTGAGGCGGTCGGAACCGGTATCCTTGTCACTGTTGGAGTACAGCAGAGAATCCAGTACGGCGGTAGAGGCATCGTAAACTTCCGTCCATGAAAGGGCGTTGCCCGGTTTGGGAGCACTGTGATTATAGATGGCCTGCATACCTGCACTCCAGTCCCGTTCCAACGATACATCCACACCTCCCTGAAGGTAGAAGCTATCCATGTAATTGGTGTAGTCGGCACGGCTGTTCCAGGTGTTCTGCGGAAAATAGCGGTAATTTTTCTCACGCGTCTCATAGTTGCCCTGCGTAGTACCCCCGTTGAGAAAGGATGACACGCGCCCCTTGCTGAGGTTCAGGCTTACCCCGCCATATCCGTAATTGTCCTTTTCACCAGCGCTGTAGGAAGCGGAAGCCGTACCACCCACGTAATCTTTGGGACGTGACTTCAAGCGAATATTGATGATGCCTGCATTTCCGGCGGCATCGTACTTGGACGGAGGCGTGGTAATCACCTCCACCTTCAGTATCTGAGAGGCGTCATAGGAACGGAGGTAATCTATCAGTTCATCTCCCGACAGCTTCGTCTCACGGTCGTTGATATAAACCCTGATGCCCCCTTTACCTATAATACCAATGCTGTTTTGTCCAACCTGCAGACCGGGCACTTCACGCAGAAGGTCGAGTGCACTGCCACCGGCAGAGGCTATGGTATTATGTGCATCGAACACTACCCTATCTACCAGACGCTTGATAACAGGACGCGCGGCCGTAACGGTCACTTCGTCCAGCAAGGCGGAAGAAGATTTCAATGTCAATTCGCCAACGTTTTTGTTTCCTCGCAGCACAACGGGAACGTAGAGGTCTTCGCTGCCGATAAGGGTAATGTGCAACAAGTATTCTCCCAGTGGCTGGTCAAAGGAAAAACAACCTTGCGTGTCGGTCAGCATACCGGTAATATAGGCACTGTCTTTTGCCTGCTTCAGCAGCACATTCGCCACCTCTACCGGTTGGCGGTTCTCGTCCTGCACACAACCGGAAAGCCGGTAAGTCTGGGCGGAAAGGAAAGTGGCCATACTTGCCAAGGCCATCCATACCATCACTTTTTTTCTAACGTTGTTCAGTAGATTTTCTTTCATTATGCGTTTGATTTCAATGTCTTACTCTTTGTATTTCGCTGAAACAAAGATAGGGGTAAAACATGCCTCAAACAGTCTATACCAAGGAATAAAAAGTCTATATCCTCGAACCACGAATCACTACATATCAACGTTTTAACCTTACAACACTCTATATTATACCTTTCCCGGTCTATATGCTCTTTATAAACTCTACGATGCCCTCTTTCTCCTCCATCCCCAGCTTCTTGCGGATATTCGTCTTTCGCTGGTAAATGGTGGGAATACTTTGTTGTGTCACCACACTAATCTCCTTCGTCGAGAAGTCCGCACAGAGCAGGCAGCAAAGCTGCTTTTCTTTGTCAATGAGCACATCGCCAAAACGGCTGTCCATCTTTGTGTAGAAGTTATCATACATCCGGTCTATGATAGGGTACAAGTCCTCCCATACCAGCAAACTCTCTACCGGCAGTTCATGGCTGGTAATACCCGAAATGCGGCGAAGCAGCTCCTGATTCTGTGAGGTAGGTTGTTTAGCCACCAGCCGTATCATGCCTAATTGCTGCAACAGTATTTTCCGGAAAAACTGTCCGTCTTCCTCCTTCGACTGGTTCTTGGTCGCATCTTCCAACAGCCGGGTCAGTGTTTCCGCCCGTTCTTCCGCTTCAATCAACCGGTTACGCCGGTTACGGACATAAAGGGACACACCGCCACCTGCAAGCACCAGTACCAACAGTGCCAGCAACAAATTCAACTGTGCCTGCTTCCGTTCCACCGTCAGAATCAAGTTGGCTTGCGAAAGCGTCTCCTTCGACTCATCCTTACGCCGGACGGTACTCTGCAGCGCAGCAAGAGCATTGGCTACAGAATCATTATAACGTGCCACGTCCAGCACATCAAACGTACGGTGACGTGTATAATCTATCAATGCCCTATATACTGCCACCATATTCTCTTCCGTCAGAAACCGGTTCCGGCCCTCGCCACGTTTCCTCTCCTTATTCAAATAGTATTCCGCCGAATCAAGCAGCCCTTCTTTCAAGAACACTTCCACTTTCACCAGATCTCCCATACGCAACTGCACCGGGTCGACGACATACTGCTCCATACGACGAATAGTAGCTATCGCACCGGAAGGTTCATCAAAAAGGTAAGCCTGCATCTGGGCATAGTTACGCAAATAATGCACTATCTTACTGGTATCTCCTGCCTGCACAGCCAGTTCTATGCTACGCTCCATGTAGTAAGGTGCAGAATCATTCTTATTCAGCCCCAGGGCAATACCCATGGAGAAGAAGCTTTCGGCTCTTACATCCAAGGCTATGGCAGTACGGAAAGTTTCTATCGCTTTCTCATAATCTTTCCAGACATACACATACCAGTATGCCTTATCAATCAGCATATCAGCCATTCTTCCCGTGTCCTGCAGCGCCTTGGCCAAAGCTACGCCGCTGTCAATGGCAGCTATACACCGTTCGTGCTCTTTCAGCCAATACCAGTACCAGGCTTTCAACTGATAGGAAAACAGATTCTTCGCCGTGTCGTTGCGGAAGACGTAATAATCGGAAGCAGGCAATATCAAGGAATCTTCCGCCATCGAGTTGTGCCGCTTATAGTGCACATAAGCATTCAGCCATCCATACAACAGCCTCTCCTCATCCGAAAGTTGCGATGGCCTCTCTATCTGTACCAGCAAGGCATACACGCTGTCCACATTCATATTCACCTGCTTTTCTGCCAGATGTAACAGATGTACCTCATTCATCTGCCGGCAGGCAACAAGGCACAGCAACGCAAACAATAGTCCAAGGAAAGGTAATCTATTCATAATATAGGAGATATAGTTTTTTCTATCATCTGCCTGCAACCGCAGCTTCCAGTTGCTTCAGCGCCTGCTCCAGCACCGAACGCGGGCAGCCGATATTCAGCCGCATAAATCCCTTGCCCGGTTCACCGAACATGGTGCCGTCATTCAGCGCCAGATGTGCCTTGTCCACAAATAGTCCCACCAGTTCCTCCTGAGTCAGTCCCAATCCCCGGCAGTCCAGATAAATCAGGTAAGAAGCCTGCGGACGTATCATGCCGATGCCCGGAATATGCTCGCGCAGGTAGTTCTCCGTGAAATCGATATTACCCTTTATATAGTCCAGCATCTGTTCCAACCATTCCTCACCATGCATATAGGCAGCAGCCGCACCGATATAGGCCAGCATATGCCCTTCGCTGAACTCGCCCGCTTCCATGAACTCCTGAAAACGGTGGCGGATGTCCTCATTGAGGATAATGGCGTACGAACTTCCCAATCCCGGCATATTGAATGTTTTGCTGGGTGCCATGAAGGTGAGGGAATTCTGCGCAGCAGCCCCCGAAACAGTAGCAAAAGGATGGTGTTTGTAAGGCGGCAGAGTCAAGTCGGCATGAATTTCATCGGAGATGACAAACGTATGGTTTTCCATACAAATATCAGCAATCCGGCGTAATTCGTCTATCGTCCATACACGCCCGCCCGGGTTATGGGGATTGCAGAGAATCAATACTTTGCATCCTTGTATATCCTTACGGAAACGCTCAAAGTCAATCTGGTACTGTCCGTCTTTCAGGTCGAGCGGAGAGTAAACCACTTCGCGCTTCATGCGTTGCGTCACCAGGAAGAAGGGATGATAAACGGGAGTCATCACCATTACCCGGTCGCCGGGATTGGTGAAGCATTGCAATGCGAAGGCTTGACCGCGGACAATGCCGGGTACAAAAGTCAGCATCTCGCGAGTGACGTCCCAACCGTGGCGACGACTGAGCCAGCTACAAATGGAAGTATACCATTCCTCACACGCAGACGTATAGCCCAGCACTTCATGTTCAAGACGCTTCCGCAAGGCTTCCATCACAAACGGGGGCGTGCGGAAATCCATATCCGCCACCCACATGGGGAGGAGGTCATCGCGTCCCCATACACTCTTCACACCGTCCCATTTCACGGAGTCGGTACCACGGCGCTCTATTACTTCATCAAAATTGTAAGTCATATGCTTGCTTTTTTACTTGTAGTTTCACAAATCCAACGCATCAATTTGTCTTGTTTTTATACGAACCATTACCGCTGCCTTATTTTTGTAAACAATAATCATATCGGGAAAAATATAAATACCGCCACATCCCACACTGCATGAGACAAGATAATAGCGGCAAAGCGGTTCGGAAAGAAACGGTAAAGCGCACCCCATGCCGCTCCCACCACCAGAGCAGCCATGACCAGCATGAAGTTACAGGAACCGGCATGCACCAGTGCATAAATCAAAGTAGCCACCACAAAACCCGCATTCGGATTCCAGCGTTTGGAAAGCGTGCGTTGCACATAGCCGCGCCAGAAAATCTCTTCCGCCGGCCCTATCAGCAACAGCAGCAATGCCGCCAACAGCCAAGGAGACTCTCCCTCTTTCATCCCATAAATGGAGTCCACCTGCGGACGGGCAAAATCGAACATCCAAGATGACACCTTGTCTCCCAACCAGAAAACGCCCCACAAAGCAACAGCAATGCCAATTCCCAGCAAGACATTCGGCAAGTTCCACTTCACCTCCCGCCACCAGCCGGGATTGAACAAGGTGGCAAACACGGACAGCGTGAGCGCAGAACCAGTCATCATCCACCAGAAATTCACGAAAGGAGCCGTCCAAGGCGAAAACATGACTGTCCACAGCACGGCAGCCAGCAGAATGGTAAAAATCAGCTTCTTCATGACAGCAAACCGGCTACAACGAACGACAACGTGAACAGCAGACTGAACAACAACTGGAGTTTTGCAGTCATCTCATCCAGACCGGCTATGGCACTTTCTCCCTTTCTGGGAAAACGGGACACCACCCGTACATTGCCTATGGCAGGAACCAGTGCCGGCATCACCAGCAGGGTCCATAAAGGAAGAGTTCCCACAGCTATCAAGCCGGCTATCCAACCAAAAGGAAAAAGGACTTCGGCACAATAAACGTACATCGACGCCTTTCCTCCCAGCTTCATGGCCAGTGTCTGAATCTCTGCACGGGCATCGGTACGCATATCCCGTGTATTATTGGCATGCAGAATGGCCACCGTAATCAGTCCCACCGGCAGAGCTATCCACAAGACATTCCAGTCAACTACTCCCGTAGCCACATAGCAGGTGCCCAACGTCGGCAGCAAGGCATACGCCAAAAAGATGACGACATCGCCCAACGCACGATACTTGAGCGGTGGATAAAGCAACGAGCAAGCTGCACCGCCTATACCTATATACAACAGCGGCAAGCCGGTACGCCACAACAAGCCGATACCCGCAACAAGGGCAACTGCCAGCAATGCCATCGACAAGCGGTATATCTCACGCGGGGTAAACATCCCATCAGTCAGTGTCTTGGCGCCAAAGGTATCCCTTGCATCGACCTTATGCTTATAGTCAAAATAATCACTCCAGGTATTCCCGGCAGCGTGAAACACAATGATGTTCAACAATGCCCAGATACCGTTCACCCAGTTTATGTCCTGCCGCATCCAATACAGATATGCCAACGTCACCACCACCGGCATCGAAGAGGCGGGGAATGACCACGGACGCACCGCTATCATCCAATCTTTCAAAGAATGTTTCTTCATTTGTTATTTATCATTTATTTGTGCACAAAAGTACGAAATATCTTCGCTTTTTTAAGTAATTTCGCGCACAAGATAAAAGAACCCCTTATGATAAAAGCTCTGTTTTTTGACATCGACGGAACCTTGGTCAGCTTCAAGACCCACGAAATTCCCGTTTCCACTATTGAAGCGTTGACTGCCGCCAAAGCCAAAGGCATACATATCTTCATTTCTACCGGACGTCCACGCGTCATCATCAACAACTTGTCTGCCTTGCAGGAACGGAATCTGATAGACGGCTACATCACGATGAACGGCGCCTATTGCTTTGTAGAAGACACCGTTATCTACAAAAGCCCCATACCGACAGCGGAAGTGGATGCCTTGACAGCTTTCTGCCACGAACGCAACATCCCATGCATCCTGGTGGGAGAGCACGACATCTGCGTGAACCAGCCCGGCGAAGTAGTGGAGGAAATCTTCCACCGCCAACTCAAAGTGGACCCCATCGAAGCAAAGCCCTATACCGACAGCCATGCCGACAAAGCCTTCTTCCAGCTGACTCCCTTTATCAACGCCGAGGAAGAAGCAATCATCCTGCCCGCCGTCCCCCACTGCGAGATGGGCCGCTGGCATCCCGCCTTCGTAGACGTGACAGCCAAAGGAAACACCAAGCAGAACGGTATCGACCAGATTATCCGCCACTTCGGCATCAAGCTGGAAGAAACCATGGCCTTCGGCGACGGAGGAAATGACATCAGCATGTTGCGCCATGCCGGTATCGGTGTAGCCATGGGCAATGCCAATGACGACGTGAAAGCTGCCAGTAACTACACAACCACTTCTGTTGATGAAGACGGTATCGCCAACGCCCTGAAATATTTCGGCATAGTCGGGAATCCATCATAAATCTGAAATCTTTTGAGCTTCGTTCCCGATACCCAAAACAAAGAGTTTCAAGACGCCTTGAACCTCATCCAGTATACCCGTCAGTCCGTATTCCTGACGGGCAAAGCAGGTACGGGCAAATCGACCTTCCTGAAGTACATCTGCGCGAATACAAAGAAAAAGCACGTGGTGCTTGCACCGACCGGCATAGCCGCCATCAATGCCGGAGGCAGTACCCTGCACAGCTTCTTCAAACTGCCCTTCTACCCCCTGCTGCCCGACGACCCGAACTTCAGTCTGCAACGGGGACGCATCCACGAATTTTTCAAATACACCAAACCCCACCGCAAACTGCTGGAAGAGCTGGAATTGGTCATCATCGACGAGATTTCCATGGTACGCGCCGACATCATCGACGCCGTAGACCGCATCCTGCGCGTCTATTCCCGCAACCTGCGCGAACCCTTCGGTGGCAAACAGATATTATTGGTGGGCGATGTGTTCCAGTTGGAACCCGTCGTCAAAGGAGATGAACGGGAGATACTGAACCGATTCTACCCTACCCCCTATTTCTTCTCTGCCAGAGTGTTCGGCCAGATAGACCTTGTCTCCATCGAACTGCAGAAAGTATACCGGCAAACGGACAGCAAGTTCATCCATGTGCTGGACCACATCCGCAACAATACCGTCGGCTCTACCGAACTTCAGCTGCTCAACACCCGCTATGGCACCCAAATAGAGCAATCGGAAGCCGACATGTACATCACCCTCGCCACCCGCCGTGATAATGTGGACTACATCAACGACAAGAAACTGGCGGAACTTCCCGGTGACCCGGTCACCTTCTACGGCGAAATCATGGGAGACTTTCCCGAAAGCAGCCTCCCCACCTCGCAGGAACTGGTACTGAAACCGGGCGCACAAATCATCTTCATCAAGAATGACTTCGACCGCCGCTGGGTGAACGGCACCATCGGCGTCATCAGCGGCTTCGACCCTATTGAAGAGACCCTCTACGTCATCACCGACGACGGCAAGGAATGTGACGTCAAACGAGAGTCGTGGCGAAACATCCGCTACAAATACAACGAAGAAAAGAAACAGATTGAAGAGGAAGAGCTGGGTACCTTTACACAATATCCCGTGCGCCTGGCATGGGCCATCACCGTCCACAAGAGCCAAGGGCTGACCTTCAGCCGGGTAGTCATCGACTTTACCGGCGGCGTGTTTGCCGGTGGGCAGGCATACGTAGCCCTCAGCCGCTGCACCTCGCTGGAAGGCATCCAGCTGAAAAAGCCCATCAGCCGTGCCGATGTATTCGTGCGTCCGGAGATTGTCAGTTTCTCCGAACGCTTCAACAACCGCACCGCCATCGACCGTGCCTTGAAGCAAGCACAGGCAGACGTTCAATACGTTGCCGCCGCCAAAGCCTTCGACAAAGGGGATTTCGGCACTTTCCTGGATGAGTTTTTCAAAGCCATCCATTCCCGCTACGACATCGAGAAGCCCAACGTGCAGCGCCTCATCCGCCGGAAGCTGAACATCATCAACCGTCTGAAAGAGGAAAACCGTGCACTGAAACAAGCAGCATTGGAGAAAGAGAAAGCCCTTGTAAAGTATGCCCGCGAATACATCCTTATGGGTGACGAATGCCTGAAGCATGACATGAAGGAGGCAGCCATGAAAAACTATGAGAAAGCCGTCACCCTCTGTCCCAAATTCAAAGAGGCCTGGAAGAAGATAAAGAAACTGGAGAAAGAGATGCTAAAAAGGTGAATTGCTTGTTTATAAGCCGATTATTATCTATTTTTGCATGTAATATAAAACTCAAATCCATTTCTGCCATGCTTCTGAAACTTTATGAAAAAAATAACAATCCCGCCGACCTGCAGCAGGTGGTCGACCTACTGAATGACGGTGGTATCCTTATCTACCCTACCGACACCATGTATGCCATCGGCTGCCACGGACTGAAGGAGCGCGCCATCGAGCGCATCTGCCGCCTCAAGAATATCGACCCCAAGAAGAACAATCTTTCCATCATCTGCTACGACTTGAGCAAGGTCAGCGAATACGCCAAAGTGGACAACAGCACCTTCAAGTTGATGAAGCGTAATCTGCCCGGAGCTTTCACCTTCATTCTGAACGGCACCACCCGCCTGCCCAAGATATTCCGTAACCGTAAGGAGGTCGGCATCCGTATGCCGGACAATTCCATCATTCAGGAAATAGCCCGCCTGCTGGATGCTCCCATCATGACAACTACATTGCCGCATGATGACAATGAGGACATTGAATACTGCACAGACCCGGAACTGATTGACGAGAAATTCGGTGATATTGTCGATTTGGTAATAGACGGCGGTATCGGCGGTACGGAAGGCTCTACCGTAGTGGATTGCACCAATGGGGAGCCGGAAATCATACGCCAGGGGGTAGGCTGGCTGGACGAAGGATAAATATTGAATTCCGGCCACAATTTCCAAACCTTTTCAACTTCTTTTATGTTTCTTTACTAAGAAATACAGGAACTTTATGAGCACAAAAGAACAATACTGGAAATATTCATTGATAGCTATCATTATCGGGCTGGGAATCATTCTTTTCAGACAAATAGCCCCATTCATGGGCGGTCTGCTGGGAGCCTTGACTATCTATATCCTGGTGAGAAAGCAGATGATGTATCTTTCCGACAAGCGGAAAATGAAGCGCAGCATAGCTGCCACCCTCATTACAGCAGAGGCCATTCTCTGCTTTCTGGTTCCGCTTGGGCTGGTGGTATGGTTGGCTGTGGTCAATCTTCAAAACATCAATCTGGACCCGCAAGCCATTATAGCTCCTTTCGAAGAAGCGGCCAACATCATTAAAGCCAAAACCGGCTACTATATCTTGGGGAAAGACACGGTGGCATACGTCATTTCAATTCTTCCCCGCATCGGGCAAGCCATCATGGGAGGTATCAGCAGTTTTGCCGTCAACATCTTCGTACTGGTCTTTGTACTCTACTTCATGCTGATAGGGGGCAAAAAGATGGAACAGTACGTCAACGACCTACTGCCGTTCAACGATGACAATACACAAAACGTCATCCACGAAATCAACATGATTGTCCGCTCCAATGCCATCGGCATCCCCTTACTCGCCGTCATACAAGGAGGAGTAGCCATGATAGGCTACTGGATTTTCGGTGCTCCCAACATATTGTTCGCCGGTTTCCTGACCTGCTTCGCCAGCATCATCCCAATGGTAGGAACAGCGCTGGTATGGTTTCCGATAGCTGTCTACATGGCATTGATAGGCAACTGGGTTCAAGCTATCGGGCTGGCCATCTATGGCGGTGCAGTCATTTCACAGCTCGACAACCTGATACGCTTCATCATCCAGAAGAAAATGGCAGACATTCATCCGCTTATCACTGTCTTCGGAGTTGTAATCGGCTTGTCCCTTTTCGGATTCATGGGTGTCATCTTCGGGCCACTGCTCTTGTCACTATTCTTTCTGTTCGTGGATATGTTTAAAAGAGGGTATTTGGATACAAGGGGGAAGATGACGGAATAAGTACTTCATTTTTCATATTCCACCATTTTCCTCAACGGAGCCAACAACCTTTCCAATACATTCTTGTCAGCAAGGATAATGTCTGCCGTACCTTTCAACTCACGCGAAACAGGCAGCTGCTTGCCGTAGTTGGTCTGCATGCCGTCAAGCAAAGTTATTTCTACTATATACATTCCCTCTTCCGTTGGAGCAGGAGAGATACTTGCAACCTGCCCTTTTACATAGCCAAACTCCTGGTCAGGATAATTATTCAGACGTATATGCACCCGCTGTCCCACATGTACCTTACCCGAACCCTGCAAAGGAAGTAGAGCCTTACCTAACACCCTTGAACTGTCGGATGGCTGAATCGTGAAAACCGTTTCACCGGCTTTCACATTCTGGTTACGACTCCAAACCGTCATAAAAGTAACCTTCCCCCTGACCGGACTTTTCAATAAATAAGAGTGCTCCCATTCACTCAATTGCGCGGCTAACTGCTCTATGGCATTCTTTAAATCAGTCCGGCGACTCTGTTCCTCATCGTATGCTTGCTTACGTATATCCAACATATTCTCCTCATGTTGCACCAACTGCATTTCTGCCTGAAGCAAACTCATACGTACCTCTTCTTTAGAACGCAAACTTTGCAAATATCTGCTTCCAGACTCCTCAAATTCCGCAGCAATCATAGCCTTACGCACATATAGAATAGAATCACGGGTATACATACTTTCGACAAGCTTTATATCCTTATCAATCAACTCATACTCCCGCTCTGCCAACCGAAGATAGGAGCGTTGTCCACCCAGTTGTTTTTCCTGAAAACGAAGTTTCCGAGCGTAATAGTCCAACTCCATAAAACGTGCATATTCTGTAAGTGAAGTAATGAAAGCTGCAAAAACCGATTGCAGTTCCCCCAACTGCCAGCGCCTACCGGCAAAAAACTCCACCCCTTCCCGCCAGTCATAATCTTGCGCTTCCCAGGCTTTCATCCTCTCCTTAAGAAAACGCACATCTTCAGAAGACGCAGCATTGCCAATCACTCCTAAATCCGCATCCGCACTCACCAGACTCCCATTCTTCACATAAAGTGTATCCAGCTTCCCCGTAGCATGTGACAGCACAAAGGCGGGGGGCTCTTCCGTAGCCAGAGTCACCTCTGCCGCCAAGGTGTCCGGATACCTGAATATCCAACAACCAACCAGTACCATCAACAGAATCACTGCCAAGACAGTAATCCCACACCTCACCACCCAAGGAGAAATGTGGTTCATCACCTCCTGTACTTCTTCACTGCGAAGTTCTATATCCTTATATATCTTCTCTTCCTCCATTCATTAGCTACCCAATTCCAGCTGATTCTTAACCAGCCGATAATACATTCCTTTCCGCTCCGTCAGTTCCCGATGGGTACCTTCTTCCGCAATGCATCCCCTATCCAGCACCACAATCTTGTCGGCATCCTTCACCGTACTGAGCCTATGCGCCACTACCACTACGGTTTTCCCTTTATAGAATTCATGCAGATGTTCCATAATCTCCTTTTCATTATTCGCATCCAAGGCATTGGTAGCTTCGTCGAAGAAAAGAAATTCCGGATTTTTATATACGGCACGCGCTATCAGCAAACGTTGTTTCTGCCCCTGACTGATGCCGTTTCCCTCCATACCGATTTTGGTGTTATACCCCAATGGAAGCGAGTCTATGAAATCACGGATATTGGCCACCGCCACGGCATGGCGCAGCCGCTCCACATCGATCTGCTCCTCTCCCACAGCAATATTCTGCGCAATGGTTTCCGAAAAAATAAAGCCGTCCTGCATCACGGCTCCCGTCTTGGCACGCCACAAATGAGGATTTATGTTCTCCAACGAAGCATCCCCTACCTTCATGCTTCCTTTATTGGGCGAATAGAAACCTAGCATCAGTTTCACCAGAGTGGTCTTTCCACTCCCGCTCGCACCTACAATAGCTGTCACTTTATGTTCGGGAATCACCAAAGAGACATTATCCAGCACATAGTCTCTATCCGCTCCATCGTAACTGAAGCACACATTTTCCATTCTTAGCTCCCGCTTCTCAGGCAAAACAGACAATTTAGAAGCGATATCCTGCTCCTCGTCCGGCTTCCCATGTACCTCATTCAGCCGTTCCAGACTTATCTTGGCATCCTGAAACTGTTGCGCAAATCCTATAAAAGAAGAAACCGGCGCACTGAGCTGGCCGATGATATAAGTCAGAGACATCATCATACCCAGTGTCATCTGACCGTCTACCACTGCTTTTGCCGCTATAAAGGAGATTATAATATTCGTGGTCTGATTGAAAAATACAGAACCTACTTGTTGTACTTGCCCCAAAGCCAACCCTTTTACGCTGATTTTAAACAGTTTCACCTGAATACGCTCCCACTGCCAGCGCTTCTGTGTCTCGCAGTTGTTCAACTTAATCTCCTGCATAGCGGTCACCATCTGTACAAGGTTACTCTCCTCATCCGCAGCTTGTTCAAACCGTTTAAAATCCAATTCGCGACGATATTTCATAAAAAAAAAGGATCCAAGCTACATACAATGAGTTCCCAATAAGGAAGATTACCAATATAGTCAAATTATAGTAAGCCAATACACCTGCAAATATAAAAAAAGTCACAAAAGAGAAAGCCGTGGATATGGATGAACCCATTAGGAAAGATCTTATCCGTCCATGATCCCTGATTCGCTGCATGATATCTCCCACAAATTTCACATCGAAAAAGTGTAATGGAAGTTTCATCAGTTTTATCAAAAATCAGATATTAACGATATAGAAATACGTGCATTTACATGAAGCAATATCCAGCTTCGAATAAATTCGACTGAAAGTAAAGAAGTAGAAAGAACCACTTGTGAAATTAGTATCAAGGTTATGAAATTCAAATTACCGTCCCGAATACCTACATCCACCAAAGTCTGAGTCAAAAAAGGGAAGATAAGCTGTAATAAAGCAACTATCAACATCCCTAATACTAATTGTAACAACTGCTTTTTATAGGAAGTCAGGTATTTTATAAAGAACATCAACTTATGTCCTTGCCCAACTTCAGGCTCATCATCTTTTTCAAAGAAACGTGCTCCCGGCTCTAAAGCCAATACTATTCCGAGTTCTCTTGAGTCAGATTCTGCAGATAACCAATATCGTTTAATTTCCGCTTCCGAGTAAACAAGCAAACTACTGGCTGGATCTGCTATTTGAAAAAGGCATCTGCCTCTCTGCTTTTTTATGCCATAACAAACCACAAAATGATTCTGATTCCAATATAAAATGCAAGGTAAAGGCACATCTTTCTTCAACTGTTCCAATGTAATGCGTAGACCGACAGTACGAAGTCCTATAGACTCAGCCGCATCACTAAGTCCCATCAATGAAACACCTTCCCGCGATAGAAAAGAATATTCACGAAGAGTCTGTAGAGAATAATTTTTCCCATAATATTTTGCAATCATACGTAAGCACGCAGGACCACAATCCATTTTATCCAACTGCTTATAGTATGGAAAAGTTCTCATTCTATTTCGGATTCAATCTGTCTACATCAATAGAAACAACCTCTATCGAAGGAAGCCCCTCCCGATAAGCACCTATGATATACAATTTACCATCGGCATAACAAAATCCCGGTTTCTTTATACCATACGTAAAATAGCATGTATTCACTTCATTGGTCTCAATATTATAAATCTGTAAAACATTCGCATCATAAATATAAATCAAAACTCCGTTAAGAGCCACTTCCGGTGCGTACACCACCTCTTTCAAGTTACATAATGTTTTCCATTCGCCACTCAATAAATTAAAACTTCTTATAGTCCACTTCGAATCCGTGCTATTTCCACCTATCAAATAAACTGTATGTCCCGCCAAAACGCCCTTCAGATTATCCATCCATTCTTTGGGAATTTTTATTCCTGCGTCGTACCAAACACCGGTTTTCAAATCGAGCATATGCACCTTATCGGAATATTTATTCTTTTTAACCGTACCACCCATCACATACAAGCAATCATTATAAATAAACGTAATGGGGTTAACAGCCTGATGTGGAATACGCTTGTCCACATACACCGTATCTTTCTCTATATCATATACTTCAAGCTGAGGAGACGTAAATTCCAATCTACGATTAGTAGAAAAATACTTGCCTCCCAATATGAACAATTTGTTTTTATAACAATGCACAGCATGACCAATACGGGCCTTAAAAGAATGCCTGCACTTTTTCCAAGCATCCCGAGCAATGTCATATATAAACATTTTCTTCACCAAGTTATCATAACGTGTAACTCCTATACCCTTACCGCATATAGCATAAGATTCCTCTCCCGAAACAACATAAATTTTTCCATCACACGCAAGTACGGCAGAAGAATAAAGCCCTTGCGGCAAGTTATTCAAAAATTCATACTCACCGAAAGTACGCCTAGATTCTCCCTTCACTACCACTTCCTGCAGCGACTGGGAATAGCTATACAGCTTAACTATGTATCCAGAAGCCTCTAATTCTTTCAAAGTATATTTCATAGGCATATAGCCAACGTAAGAGAAGACAAGAGTATCATTCAGAATCCCCTGATTCCAATCACCAAGTTTAAATTTGCCCGAATCATCCGTTATGGCAATTCCAGTTGAATCACGTTGCAAATAGATATTGACCCCAGATAGCGGGGATTTTATCTCTCCCGTCAACAACACATCCCCTAACCTGAGAATTTTAAAGAAAGAAGTATCAGCAAAG
>ENA-OQDC01000283-OQDC01000283.1-human-gut-metagenome-genome-assembly--contig:-NODE-283-length-38501-cov-5.855423_pt1 | contig 38501 bp, 42 predicted proteins | sample MGYA00242770_ERZ504601 | MGnify/ENA primary metagenome ERZ504601 (study PRJEB26092, sample SAMD00036305) | human gut metagenome | host: Homo sapiens | study: EMG produced TPA metagenomics assembly of...
TGCCACCCTGATCGGCCGCCTGCTCATCGCCTTTGTGTTCCCACTCAAACAGCCCCGTAAGGCCATGGTGTTTATGGCGGTTTTCTGCACTGCCTTCTACTTTGCCATGATGCAGACCCACAGCCAGCTGCCTGCCATCCTGCTGCTGTTCGCCTTTGCCTTCTCCATGGCCGGTATGAACCCCACCGCCGTGGCCAGCGCCGGTAAAATGACCACCGTGACCAGCATGGGCATCATGCTGCCGGTGGCATCCAGCGGCGCGATCCTGATGCCCTGGGTCATCGGCAAGGTGGCTGAGAGCACCGGTCTTGCTGTGGTATGGCAACCAACATCGTGCCCTGTGTGGGGCTGATCATCCTTTGCGGTCTTAGTGGCCAGAATGCGGGAGGAGTAAACCTCTCCGTCATTGCTTTGCAATGCCGCCGCTCCTGGCAGGAGAGGCAAGAAGCGCCGCTTGGATTCCCTGGCAGGGGAGCTGTCGCCGCAGGCGACTGAGCGGTTCACCCCCTCGCCTTTGCGCTGAACTCACACCCACAGTAATCCTGACGGTAAAGCCCGTACTCCTCCGAAAGCTGGAGGGAGCGCAGGTAGCCGTTCTGCTTTTTGAAATCCGAGGGCAGGTGCCTGATGCCGAATTCGGCTTCAAGCTCCTGCCCGATTTGATTGATGCGGGCCGCATCCTTGTGGGGGCTGATGGAGAGCGTGGTGGTGAACCAATCAAAGCCGTGCTCCTTTGCGTACTGTGCCGCCCGGCGCATCCGCAAACGGTAGCAGACGGTGCACCGCCCGCCCCGCTCCGGCTCGTTTTCCAGCCCCTGCACAGCCGTGTAGAACTCCTGCGGGTCGTAGTGGTCCTCGATGACCGTGACCCCCAGCGGGTGCGCCTGCGCCACGAACTTTTTCAGCTCCTCGCCCCGGCGGTAGTATTCTTCGGCAGGCCAGGTGTTGGGGCTTATAGGTAAAGCACCGTGATCTCAAAATACCGGCACAGCTTTTCCAGCTACGGCGCTGGAACAGGGCCCGCAGCAGGCATGGAGCAGCAGCTTTGGCCGCTGCGGCCCCAGCGTTTTTCAACACTTCGTCCATCTGCTGTGCAAAATTCAACTGTTTTGACATCGGTTTCATCCTTTGTTATACTTGCTTTGATTCAAATAGCTCCCTCCTGCTGCCTCGCCAAAAGAGCCGCAGCTGCCGGAAGGGGCATCCCGGTCATATTATATCACATTTTATCTAATAGGAGAACTGCGATGACAAACGAGAAGATCGCCCGTATCAACGAGCTGGCAAAAAAGAGCAAGACCACCGGCCTGACCGATGCCGAAAAGGCAGAGCAGCAGGCCCTGCGGCAGGAGTATGTTGCGGACGTAAAGGCCAGCCTGCGCGCCCAGCTGAACAACACCTCGATCAAAGAGCCGGATGGCACTGTGCACAAGCTGGGGAAGAAGAACTAAAGCAGCATCACGAAGAGGAGCGCCCTGTGGATAATTGAGAGAAAAGTATTTCTTCCCTCTTTTTTGTTCCGCGTTTCGTGCTATACTATAATTGTATTGTTGCGGACATTTCCGCGGGCGGTACAGATTCCCAAGGTGGCGTATCCCGGGCAAGGTGCACGGAAAAGGCTGTCTTTTGAAAAAATGATAAAGAGGTCATTTATTATGCTTACTGCAATTACGGGTATCAACTGGGGCGATGAGGGCAAGGGCCGCATGGTCGATCTGATCAGCCAGGAGTATGACATCGTTGCACGGTATCAGGGCGGCAACAACGCAGGCCACACCGTGAAGAACGAGCGCGGCAAGTTCGTGCTGAACCTGCTGCCTTCCGGCATCCTGCGCCCCAACGTTGTCTGCGTGATGGGCAACGGTATGGTCATCGACCCGCACCATCTGGACGGCGAGATCAACAAGCTGCGGGAGCAGGGCATTTCCATCACCCCCGATAACCTGAAGATCTCCGACCGGGCCACCATTACCATGCCCTACCATGTGGATCAGGACGGCCTGGAAGAGGCCCGCCTGGCCAAGACCGGCGCACAGTTCGGCTCCACCAAGCGCGGCATCGCCTACACTTACGGTGACAAGTACATGAAGAAGACCCTGCGCATGGGCGACCTGCTCCACCTGGACGACAGCGTGAAGAAGCGCCTGGTGACCATGGTGGATTCCAAGAACCTGGTGATGGAGGGCAGCTACCACTCCGCCCCCATCAGCGTGGACGAGATGTGGGCATGGCTGGAGAAGTATGCCGCCATCTTCAAGGATTACATCTGCGACGTGGGCCAGTATCTGGCTGACGCTGATGCCGCCGGCAAGAAGGTGCTGTTCGAGGCCCAGCTGGGCGCTCTGCGCGACATTGACTTCGGCATCTACCCCTACACCACCTCCTCCAACGTCATCGGTGCTTACGCCCCCATCGGCGCAGGCATCCCGGGCCACAAGCTGCACAACTCCATCGGCGTGATGAAGGCTTACTCCTCCTGCGTCGGCGACGGCCCCTTCGCCGCCGAGCTGGCCATGACCGAGGAAGAGAAGCATGACCTGCGTGAGGCTGGCCACGAGTACGGTGCAGCCACCGGCCGTCCCCGCCGCGTTGGCCCCATCGATCTGGTGGCAAGCCGCTACGGTGTCTTCTGTCAGGGCTGCGACGAGGTCGCGCTGACCCTGCTGGATGTGCTGGACTACATGGAGAAGATCCCCATGGTCACGGCCTATAAGCTGACCGACGGCACTACCACCACCCGCTTCCCCATGGGCGAGGCTCTGGACACCGCACAGCCGGTGGTCGAGTATCTGCCCGGCTGGCACTGCGACATCACCGCTGCCCGCAAGTGGGAGGATCTGCCCAAAGAGGCCCGGGACTACGTCGAGTATCTGGAAAAGGCCGTGGGCTGCAAGATCACCTATATCTCTGTGGGCGCAGAGCGTGAGGCATACATCCACCACGTCGTCTGAGCCTTGAATTTGCCGAAAAGAGGGATCGCCGCTTATGTTTGACATCATCACCGACAGCGCCTGCGACCTGACGCCGGAAATGACCCAGAAGATGGGTGTGGAGGTCGTGCCGTTCTATGTTTCGCTGGACGGTGAGCACTACCGCAAGGAGGGCAAGGAGATCGCTGTGCGGGATTTCTACCAGTTCATGGTGGACAACCCCTCGGCCTACCCCAAGACCAGCCTTGCTTCCATCGAGGATTTCGAGGAGGTGTTCCGCCGTCAGGCAGAGCTCGGACGGCCCACCCTCTGCCTCTGCTTCACCAGCAAGATGAGCGGCTGCGTGGGCAGTGCCCGACACGCCCGGGAGCTGGTGCTCGAGGACTATCCCGACGCGAAGATCGAGGTGCTCGACTCGGCGGCGGCTACCGTCACCGAGGCCGCGATGGTGGAGAACGCGGTGGCCATCCGGGACGCAGGCTGCACGCTGGACGAGGCGGTGACGTGGCTGGAGGCAGAAAAGGCCACCAACAACATCTTCTTTACGGTGGGCAACCTTGACTACCTCATCAAGGGCGGACGCATCGGCAAGGTGTCCGGCCGGGCGGCGAACCTTCTGGGCATCAAGCCCATGATCCTCTTCAAGGACGGCGAGATCTTCTCGGGCGGCGTGGCCCGGGGACGCCAGAAGAGCTTCGAGAAGGCCCTCGACCAGCTGATGAACTATCTGGATGCCAACGGCGGCACGCCGGACGACTACCGCCTCATTGTGGGCTACGGCTACGACGAGGAAGAGGGCAAGCGGCTCTGGCTCCAGACCCGTGCCGCCCTGCGGGCCAAGTACCCTGCCGCTGCGTGCGAGGTGGGCCTGCTTCAGATCGGTTGCACCATCGCAGTGCACACCGGCCCCTACGCGCTGGGCATGGGCGTCATGCGCCGCTGGAAAAAGCAGCAGTAAAACGCAGAAAACAGGAAAAGCTCCTCTCCCGACGATGGGAGAGGAGCTTTTTGTATGTTTGTATGTTCGGATGAAGTTATCGGCTCTCGGTGCGCTGAGGCAGGCGGGAAAAGCGCTTGTCTTTGTCCTTATCCTCATCCTGCGCCGGGGTGAGGCTCAGCCGGACTTCGGTGACGCGGCGGCGGGCCGTGCGGGTCACGACACCCTCGTAGCCGCCCAGCGTAAAGTGGTCGCCCACCTTGGGCAGATGGCAGGTCTTCTCCTGCACGAGGCCGTTGACGGTGTTGGAGTCGATGTCCTCGTCCTCGGGCAGGCCCAGCGTCTCGTAGAGGTCGTCTACGCTGGCCGAGCCGGACACCAGCCAGCTGCCGTCCGACTGCTGGCGGAAGTCCTCGGTGGCCTCGTCGTGCTCATCCCAGATCTCGCCCACCAGCTCCTCCAGAATGTCCTCGAGGGTGATGATGCCCTCGGTGCCGCCGTATTCGTCCACGACGACGGCCATGTGGTGGTGCTGCTCCCGCAGGGTGCGCAGCAGCTGGGAGATCTGAGTTGAGCCGGTGGTGTAGAGGGTGGGGGCGATGAGGTCCTCCAGTGTGGCGGTTTTTTTCAGCCGGGCCAGATAGAAGTCCTTCTCGTGCACGACGCCGATGATGTTGTCGATGGTGTCATGGTAGACAGGCAGGCGGGAGTAGCCGGACTCCGCGAAGGTCTGGGCGAGCTGCTCCAGCGAAATATTGTCCTCCACGGCCACCACGTCCACACGGGGGGTCAGAATCTCTTCCACCTCCACGTCATCGAACTCGATGGCGCTGCGGATGAGCTGGCTTTCGCGGTCGGTCAGTTCGCCGTCGCTCTCGGCCTCGCTCACCATGGTGATCAGCTCACCCTCGGTGATGGTGTCGCTCTCGCTGCTGTGGACGAAGTGGCCCAGCAGCTTTTCCACTGGCTGAACAGCCATGTCAGGGGGGTGAAGAGGGTCAGGAGCAGGTTCAGCACCGGGGAGACGGCGGTGGCGATGGTCTCAGGCATCTCCTTGGCGAGGGTCTTGGGGGTCACTTCGCCGAAGATGAGGACAACGATCGTCAGCACGATGGTGGAGGCGGTGGCACCCCGCTCCTCACCCAGCCACTTGGTAAAGAGGACCGTGCCGATGGAAGCGGCGGCGATGTTCACGATGTTGTTGCCGATGAGGATGGAGGAGAGAAGCTTGTCGTACTTCTCGGCCATCGCCAGAACCCGGGCGGCAGAAGTGTCGCCCTCCTCGGCGCGGCTTTTCAGGCGTATCTGGTTCAGGGAAGAAAATGCGGTCTCAGAGGCGGAGAAAAACGCGGAAAACGCGATCAGGATCACAAGCGCCACCAAGAGCGTTATACTGCCATCGTCCATAATAAAGGATAATCAACTCTACTTTCTTATAATAATATGTTAACCAAAAAGTGCTTTCCACCGTTGCCTTCGACGATGAAAAGCACTTTGTTCAACGCCTATAATATCATATTCCACCCGCCGGTGCAAGCGTTCCGGTCAGGAGGAGAGATAAAACAGGTAAAAAGTTTGCGGTTTTTTAGCGGAGCACGAGGCTGGTGCCGTCGTAATCCACGGTCAGGGTCGCACCCTCGGGGTAGCTGCCCTGAATGATGGCCTTGGCGATCAGGGTCTCCACGCGGCTCTGGATGAACCGCTTGATGGGGCGTGCGCCGTAGACGCTGTCGTAGGACGAATCAATGATGAAGTCCTTGGCGGCGGTGGTGACATCCAGCTTGAGGTGCTTGCCCTCGTCCATCCGATGGCGCAGGTCTTCCAGCTGCAGGTCCACGATCTTGCGGGTCTCGTCCTTCGTCAGGCTCTTGTAGTAGACGATCTCGTCCAGACGGTTCAGGAATTCGGGGCGGAACTTCGACTTCAGCAGCAGATCGATCTGCTTGCGGGCGTCCACGCTCAGTTCGTTGGAGCCTTCGGCGCGGCGCTGCTCAAGGTCGTTCAGAATGATGTCGCTGCCGAGGTTCGAGGTCAGGATAATGACAGTGTTCTTGAAGTCCACCGTCCGGCCCTGACTGTCGGTGATGCGGCCATCGTCCAGCACCTGCAGCAGGATGTTGAAGACATCGGGGTGAGCTTTTTCCACCTCATCGAACAGCACGACGCTGTAGGGTTTGCGGCGGACGGCCTCGGTCAACTGGCCGCCCTCTTCATAACCGACATATCCCGGAGGCGCGCCGATGAGGCGGCTGACGCTGAACTTCTCCATATACTCGGTCATGTCGATCCGCACCATGTTCCGCTCATCGTCGAACAGGGCCTGTGCCAGTGCCTTGGCCAGCTCGGTCTTGCCCACGCCGGTGGGGCCGAGGAAGAGGAAGCTGCCGATGGGGCGGTTGGGGTTGGCGATACCGGCGCGGCTGCGCAGGATGGCCTCGCTCACCTTGGTGACGGCCTCGTCTTGGCCGATGACCCTCTTATGGAGCACATCGTCCAGATGCAGCAGCTTCTCGCGCTCGCCCTCCACCAGTTTCTCCACCGGGATGCCGGTCCAGCGGGCCACGATGCGGGCGATCTCCTCATCGGTCACGCGGTCACGCAGCAGGCTGTCCTCCTTCTTGGCGGCGGCGATCTTCTCTTCCTCTTCCAGCTGTTTCTGCAGCTGGGGCAGCTTGCCATATTTCAGCTCAGCGGCCTTGTTCAGGTCGTACTCGCGCTGAGCCTTTTCAATGTCGGCATTGGTCTGCTCGATCTGCTCACGCAGGGATTGCACCTTGCCGATGGCGTTCTTCTCGTTCTCCCACTTTGCCTTCATGCTGCGGAACTTGTCCTGCAGCTCGGCCAGCTCCTTTTCCAGATCCTTCAGGCGGCTCTGGCTCAAGGCATCGGTCTCCTTTTTCAGGCTCACCTGCTCGATCTGCAGCTGGGTGATGCGGTGGGCCAGATCGTCCATCTCGCTGGGCATGCTGTCCATCTCGGTCTTGATCATGGCGCAGGCTTCATCCACAAGGTCGATGGCCTTATCCGGCAGGAAACGATCCGTGATATAGCGGTCGGACAGAGTGGCAGCGGCGATCAGGGCGCTGTCGTTGATCTTCACGCCGTGGAACACCTCGTAGCGTTCCTTCAGGCCGCGCAGGATGGAGATCGTGTCCTCCACGGTGGGCTCATCCACCTGTACCGGCTGGAAGCGGCGCTCCAGAGCGGGGTCTTTCTCGATATACTGGCGGTACTCGTCCAGCGTGGTGGCACCGATGCAGTGCAGCTCGCCCCGGGCCAGCATGGGCTTGAGCAGGTTGCCTGCGTCCATGGCACCATCGGTCTTGCCGGCACCCACGATGGTGTGCAGCTCATCGATGAAGAGGATGATCTTGCCCTCGCTCTTCTTCACCTCGTTCAGCACGCTCTTCAGGCGCTCCTCGAACTCGCCGCGGTACTTTGCACCGGCCACCAGAGCGCCCATGTCCAGACTGAACACGATGCGGTCCTTCAGGTTTTCGGGCACATCGCCGCGCACGATACGCTGTGCAAGACCCTCTGCAATGGCGGTCTTGCCAACGCCGGGCTCACCGATCAGGCAGGGGTTGTTCTTGGTCTTACGGGACAGGATGCGGATCACGTTGCGGATCTCCTGATCACGGCCGATGACGGGATCCAGCTTCTGCTTACGGGCAAGGTCTACCAGATCCTGACCATACTTCTGCAGGGCGTTGTAGGTTTCCTCGGGATTGTCGTTGGTGACGCGCTGGTTGCCGCGCACTGCTGTGAGCTGCTGCAGGAACTTATCTTTAGTGATGCTGAACGCACGGAACAACTCGGTGGTGTTCTGGGTCTGCTCGTCCAGCAGACCCAGGAACACATGCTCCACGCTGATATAGTCGTCCTTCATGGCCTTGGCTTCTCGGGCGGCGGCGCTGAGCACCTTATCGGCAGCCTGCGAGATATAGACCTTGTCGGGGTCACGGCCGGAGCCGGAGACCCGGGGCAGAGCCGAAAGCTTTTCGGCCACGGCGGCAGCAAAGCTGCCGGGATCAACATTCAGCTTCTGCAGCAGCTGCGGGATCAGGCCCTGCTCCTGCGAAGCGAGGGCGTGCAGCAGATGTTCAGGTTCCAATTGATTGTGCTGGTACTCCACAGCCAGCTGCTGCGCTGCCTGCAGAGCCTCCAGCGTTTTCTGTGTATATTGATTGGTATTCATAAAGTCAAGCCTCCATTCATACCGGAAGGTTTATTTTAGCGGACACGATAGTCATCTGCTAAAAGCCCAGTGCAGAGATGCTGCCGAACGGGAAGCAGCGGCTATTCTTCAGTTGTTTCACGGTTTCAAGCACCTCCTGCCGAACTGGCTTTGCTCGTTTTAGCACTCTATCTGTTCGACTGCTAAAACTATACTCCTGTTTTCCCACTTTGTCAATAGGGTTCATAAAAAGTTTGCAAATCATAATTTTTGCTAGAAAAAACACGCAGCCTTGCCATACCGTTCGTCGCGTAAGCGACTTAAAATCGGCGCAACACAAAAAATCCTTTAGCGAAGCGACTTGGATTTTTTGTATGGAGCCCATCTGCTTTGGGATTATTAAGGGCGAGCAGCCCTTAATTCGTGCCTCCCGCGCCTCGAAAGTAGCGGAGACCTTGCCGCGCTGAACACGCGGCATTTGCTTTGCAAACCGGTCTGCGGCTTAAAAGCCCCACTGGGGCTTTCATGCCCTGCGGGCACCGCCGTCCTTTCTGGTTCTCTTTTGGCACGCAAAAGAGAACTTATCCGGTGGAGAAGAATTGCATAAAAGTCAAGAAATCTGTTCCACTCGAATACGCTCTGTATGGGAAGCATTGCTCTAAAAAAAGAACCCCAAAAAATCCATAGATTTTCTGGAGTTCAAAAATTCATATAATGTGATCTCAGCCCTGCTTTTTCCAGCGGCGCATCACGCCCATGCCCAGCGCATAGGGGCCGGTGTGCACGGCAATGGTGCAGCCGATCTGCAGCAGGCCCACTTCGCACTGTGCGCCGGGGTACTTTGCACGCAGAGCCGCGCGGGTCTGCATCCACAGGCGCTTGCCTTCCTCTTCGTCGTAGCCGTAGCCTACGGTGATGCGGTAGTCGTCCGGGGTGCCGCCGTGGGCATCCAGATAGTTCATCAGCTGTTCCAGCGCTTTTTCAAAGCTCTTCTGTCGGCCGCGTGCCACACCGCCGGAGAAGATCTCGCCATCCTTGAACAGGATCATCGGCTTGATGCCCAGCATGTTGGCTGCACGGCCCGTCACCTTGCCAATGCGGCCGCCCTTAATGAGATAGTCCAGATTGCCTACCGTGAAGAAGATCTGGTTGGTAGCTTTCTCTGCTTCCAGCCATGTCACAGTCTCGTCCAGCGTGCAGCCTGCGTCCCGCATGGCCACGGCGTTTTCCACCATGGTGGACTCGGTAACGGTAGCCGCCGCGCTGTCAATGACCTCAATGCGAGCATTGGGGAAATCTTCCAGCACCAAATCCCGGGCATTGCGGGCGCTGCCCACACAGCCGCTCATCTTGCCGGTGAACACCAGACACAGCACATCCCGGCCAGCAGCAGCATGGGCACGGAATGCCTGCTCAAAGTCCTCAATGGAAGCAAGGCTGGTTTTGGGGTAAGCCGAAGGGTTGTCCACCATGAACTGGTAGAAGTCCCGCACGGCGATCTCCTTGCCTTCTTTGCGGTAGTGCTCGCCGTCCAGCGAGACATAGAAGGGCACGACCTCGATTTGGAGCTGTTTGGCAGTGTCCAGCGTCAGGTCGCATGCGCTGTCGGTAATGATATCAAACATCTGTGACGCTTCCTTTTCTGAATCATTCAGGAGCTTTGCAGGGGATCATACGTGGTGGATATAAGCCTCACGCTCGGCACCCACGGAGATGTAGGTGATCTTGCAGCCGACAGCCTTTTCCAGATATTCCACGTAATCGCGTGCTTCCTTGGGCAGGTCTTCCCACTTGCGGGCTGCGGTGATATCACAGTGCCAGCCGGGCAGGTACTCCACCACGGGCTGTGCGGTGTCCAGAGCTTCGCCCATAGGGAAGCGGGTGGTGGTGCTGCCATCGGTCAGCTTGTAGGCAGTGACCATGGGGATCTTTTCCATGTAGTCCAGCACGTCCAGCAGGGTCAGAGCAACTTCATCGCAGCCCTGGCAGAACACGCCGTAGCGGCTTGCCACCAGATCGATGGGGCCAACGCGGCGGGGACGGCCGGTGGCTGCACCGTACTCGTGGCCAGCCTCACGCAGGTCGTGCTTTTCCTCTTCGGTCATAGCCAGCTCGGCAGTGAAGGGGCCGTCACCTACGCAGGAGGAGTAAGCCTTCATCACGCCGATGGAGTTGTGCAGCTTGTGGCCCGGGATGCCTGCGCCGATGGGGGCGTAAGCACCGATGACGTTGGAAGAGGTGGTATAGGGGTAAATGCCGAAATCGATGTCGCGCAGAGCGCCCAGCTGAGCCTCGAACAGGACCTTCTTGCCCGCAGCGTCTGCATCGGCCAGATACTGGCCCACATCGCAGATGTAATCCTTGAAGATGGCGGCATACTTTTCGAGCCATGCCCACATCTCATCCACGCTGATGGGAGCTGCGTTGTAACTGCCCTCCATGACCAGATTCTTGGAATCCACCATGGTGACGAGACGCTTCTTCACAGCGTCGTCCAGATGCAGCAGGTCGCCCATGCGCAGGGTCTTCTTCATGTACTTGTCGCCGTAAGCGTAGGCAATGCCGCGCTTGGTGGAGCCGAACTGTGCGCCGGTCTTGGACAGACGTGCTTCTTCCAGACCGTCCTGCTCCACATGGTAGGGCATGGTGATGGTTGCACGGTCGGAGATCTTCAGGTTTGCCGGGCTGATCTCAACGCCCTGCTCCCGCAGCTTGTTGATCTCGCCGTCCAGATGATGCGGGTCGATGACCATGCCGTTGCCCATAACGCAGACCACGTTCGGACGCAGGATGCCGGAGGGCAGCAGGTTCAGCACGAACTTGCCGCGCTCGTTCTTGACCGTGTGACCGGCGTTGTTGCCGCCCTGATACCGTGCAACGATGTCATACTCCTGGCTGATCAGATCGACCATGCGGCCCTTGCCCTCATCGCCCCAGTTGATACCCGTAATTGCAGTAAGCATAATAAATGACCTCTTTATCATTTTTTCAAAAGACAGCCTTTTCCGTGCACCTTGCCCGGGATACGCCACCTTGGGAAAACACATCAGCAGGCATACACAAAGCACATACCAATGCAAGTATAGTATAGCACAGATCGCCGTGCAAAAAAAGAGGAAAACACAGCTTTTGGCTGCGTTTTCCTCCAAAAAAGTGTGCGCAAAATTGTGCGTTCAGCTGCGGGGGTTCTCAAGGTCGGCACGGCGGATCACCTTGTGGATGGTGCCGTCCGGCTCCTGAATGGAGGTGTTGGCCAGCTGCGCGCGCAGGCTGGCCTTCATGTCATCGATGTATTCGCGGCGCAGGGCCTGCTGCTCTGCCTTTTCGGCCTCGGTCAGTCCGGTGGTCTTGCTCTTTTTTGCCAGCTCGTTGATGCGGGCGATCTTTTCCTGTGTCATGGTGCCTCCTGTATTTTCAAGCGGGATATGTTATAATAAGAAAGCAAACCCTCTCAGTCATTGCTGTGCAATGCCAGCTCCCCCGAAAGGGCGAGCTTTTTAAGGAATTTTCTCAATCAGTATAGCAAAGGATGATAAAAATGGCAACTCAATTGAATTTTGCACAGCAGATGGATGCCGTGCTCAAGGAGCTGGGCGGCACCCGTCCGCGCCTTTTGCTCCACGCCTGCTGCGGGCCCTGTTCCAGTGCCGTACTGGAGCAGCTGTGCCAGTATTTTGAGATCACGGTGCTTTACTATAACCCCAACACCTGGCCTGCGGAAGAATACCACCGCCGCGGTGAGGAACTGAAGAAGTTCGTGGCAGCAGCCCATCCTCTGGGCGTGACCGTGGTGGAGGACCACTACGACCCGCAGGAGTTCTACTCTGCTGTCACCGGCCTTGAAAACGAGCCGGAGCGAGGCAGCCGGTGCACGATCTGCTACCGGCTGCGGATGCGCCGGGCGGCGCAATATGCCAGTGAGAACGGCTTCGACTGGTTCACCACTACACTGTCCATCAGCCCGCATAAAGATGCCAAACGCATCAATGCCATCGGGCAGGAGCTGGAAGCCGAGTTCGGCGTAAAGCATCTGCCTTCGGACTTCAAAAAGCACAACGGCTATCTGCGCAGCCTGCAGCTTTCGGAGGAATACGGCCTGTACCGGCAGGATTACTGCGGGTGCGAGTTCAGCGCGAAGGCCAGAGGGATCGAAAAGTAAGCCGTTATCGGGCAGGCCGCTTTTTTGCTTACTCTTCCGGCAGCTTTGCCACCAGCAGGGTGAAAATAATCAGGCCCACGCAGGGCACGATGTTGGAAGCCATACCGGCGGCAAGGCCAGCCTTTTCGGCTACGATGCCAATGATCCACGGCATGAGGATGGCACCGCTGGATGCCACCGGCAGCATGATGCCCATGCTGGTCACGCTGGTCATGCGGCCTGCGCTGGCCACAGCGGTGGGGTTCAGGCCCGCCATGGAGAACGCAAAGGCAAACAGCAGCACGATGGCCATGCCCTGCGTGTGGGCCATGACCAGCAGCACATAAAAGATCGTACACAGCACGCTCATGCCCACCATGGCCTTGCGCGGGCTCTTGAACGGGAACACGAACGCAATGAGCAGGCGTGCCACCAATGTGGCACTCCACATCACCGTGACGGTGTAGGCCGCCAGCGAACCGGCAATGATGCCGCTGCCCTTAAAATAGGTCACCATCCAGCCGGTAACGCTCTGCTCCGCCGCGTTCTGGCAGAACAGAAGGCCGGTCAGCAGCCAGAAGCGCGGCGCGTGCAGAAAGCTCCAGTCGATGACCTCTTTCGTCCGGGCTGTTTTCTGACTCCCGCCGCCCAGCGGAGTAAATCCATACACCAGCCAGAGCATCAGGCCCAGCACCGCCAGCAGGAACACTGCCAGTGCGGTGCTCACCCTTGCCGCCGCTGCAATGAGGAAGGGGCACAGCAGTGCACCGCAGGCGTAGCAGCTGTGCATCAGGTTCATGCCGCGGGTGCGGTCGGCAGAGTGATCGCTGACCAGAATGGTGCAGGTGTTGATAACACTGCCCTTGGCAATGCCCACCACAAAGAAAGCCACTGCCAGCAGGATCTCTACACCGGTCAGGCCCATGATGACGTAGCCCACCGCATAGCCGATGGTGAGCAGCAGCACACTGGGCTTCATGCCCAGTACACTGGGCAGCATACCGATGAGCAGGCCTGCCAGCAGATTACCCACACTCATAAGTGAGAGCAGGGTGCCGGTCATGCCGTAGGCAAAGCCGTAGCGCTCCTGCAGCAGGCTGACCACCACGCCCGCACTGATGGCACAGATGCCACTGAAGAAGAAAGTAAGAAAGCCTGTATTCCGCAGGCGTGCAGACTGTTGTTCCATAATCGTCCTCTTTCTGTGAAAATATCCTCCTTCTATTTAACCATAATTCCGCATCATTGCAACCGGATTTTCTTACAAAAAGTTGCAAAAAGCCCGCCGGGCATCGCTGCACGGCGGGCTTTGGTTTACAGTTTACTCTGCCTTGGTCTCGGGCTTTGCCTCAGCCTTGGCTTCCGGCTTTGCTGCGGGGGCAGCAGCGGGAGCGGCGGGCTTCACCACGGGCTTCGGGGGATTGGGGTCATCCTTCAGCGGGAAGAGGATGATGTGCTTGGGGCACTTCTGGGCGCACATGCCGCAGCCCTTGCACTTGTCATAGTCGATGCGGGCCACGCCGTCCACCACGTGGATAGCGTCGAACTTACAGGTGCGCTCGCACATACCGCAGGCAATGCAGGAGGTGGTGCAGGCCTTCATGGCCACAGGACCCTTGTCCTTGTTGGAGCACATGACCACCGGCTTGCGCGGGCCGCCCACGTCGATCATGATGACCTGCTTGGGGCAGATGTTTGCGCAGGCACCGCAGCCGGTGCACTTGTCCTTGTCCACCTTGGCAACACCGTCCACAATGTGGATAGCATCGAACTTACACACCTTGGTGCAGTCGCCCAGACCAATGCAGGCAAAGGAGCAGGTCTTGGGGCCGCCGTACAGTGCAGCAGCGGCTGCACAGGTCTGGATGCCCTTGTAATCATAAGCAGGCTTGCAGTGCTCGGAATTGCCCTGACACTGGACAACCGCCTTCTTTTCCACAGCGCTGGCCGTGCCGCCCATGATCTTGGCAATGGCAGCGGCAGCCTTGGGGCCGCCGGGGGCGCACTTGTCGCAGGGCACGCCGTCCATGACCACAGCCTTTGCGTAGTCCGCACAGCCTGCGTAGCCGCAGCCGCCGCAGTTTGCACCGGCAAGGCAGTTGGTAACTTCTTCAATGCGGGGGTCTTCCTCCACCGCCATGAACTTGGACGCTGCGACCAGAACGATCGCGCCGACTGCGCCCACGATGGTACACAGGATAACAGCAGATACAATATTCATAATCCTGTTCCTCCCTTACAGCGTGACATTGAACAGGTTTTCGACGATGCCGCCGAAGCCCATGAAGGACAGGCTGGTGATTGCTGCTGCGATCAGGGTGATGGGCAGGCCCTTGAAGGGTGCCGGGGGATCGCAGGCTTCCACGCGCTTGCGCACGCCGCTGAACATGACCATGGCCAGCATGAAGCCGCAGCCTGCGCCGATGGCACACACCAGAGCCTCAATGTAAGCAACACCGAAGCCCATAGCAGCCACATCTGCGCCGTAGTCGCCCACGACCAGAATGGTGACCGCCAGAACACAGCAGTTGGTGGTGATCAGGGGCAGATAAACGCCCAGAGAGTTATACAGTGCAACCACGTACTTCTTGAGGAAGATCTCGATGAACTGCACCAGAACAGCAATGACCAGAATGAACACGATGGTCTGCAGGTAGCTCAGACCAGCCGGGTCCAGAATGAAGATCTGGATGGGGAAGGTAACGGCCGTTGCCATGAACATGACGAAGATGACGGCACCGGACATACCAACCGCAGAATCCAGCTTTTTGGAAACGCCCAGGAACGGGCAGATACCGTAGAACTTCACCAGCACGTAGTTGTTGACCAGGATCATGCTGAAGAAGATCGCAGCGAGTTTTACTAACATCTTATTCTGCCTCCTTCTTCAGGTTATCAAGGTCGCAGCAGCTCTTGCGCTCGATGCGGGCGTCCAGCTTGCCTTCCAGCCACACACAGCCGGCCATCAACAGGCCAAAGCAGAAGAATGCGCCGGGAGCCTGCGTCATGATGGAGACCTTGGCAACGCTTTCCGGGATCACCTGGAAGCCCAGCCATGTGCCGCTGCCCAGGATCTCACGGATGGATGCCATCAGGGTAGCGGTGAGGGTGTAGCCAACGCCCATGCCCACGCCGTCCAGTGCGGAGTCCACGATGCTGTTCTTGCAGGCGAACATCTCGGCACGGCCCAGAATGATACAGTTGACAACGATCAGGGGCAGGAACACGCCCAGAGCGTTGTACAGGCTTTCCATGTAAGCCTGCATGAACATCTGAACGATGGTCACGAAGCTTGCGATAATGACGATGTAGCAGGGCAGATGCACCTTGCCGGGGATCACCTTGCGCAGCAGGGAGATCATGATATTGGAGCACACCAGCACGAAGGTGAAGGCGGCACCCATGCCCAGAGCGCTGGAAACTGCAGTGGTAACTGCCAGAATGGAGCAGGTACCCAGAACCAGACGCAGAACGGGGTTTTCTTTGATAATGCCGTTGGTAAGGATGCTTACCTTGGACTTATTTTCTTGTGCCATTTCTTACCAACCTCCTTTACGCCAGCTCGTTGTAGCAGTTGACACAGTCATTGATGGCAGCAAACAGAGCGGTGGACGAAATGGTTGCGCCGCTGTAGGCATCGTAATCCTGATTCATCACAATGTTCTGGGTGCCATCCATGCCGTCGAACTGCGCCAGGAAGTCGTCACTGCTCACGTTGGAGCCGATGCCCTTGGTCTGGGTGGAAGCGTCTACCCACATGCCGGTCTCGGCGCCATTGGCATCAAAGCCCATGATGACGGTCAGGATGCCGCCGTCAAAGCCCTTTTCCTCGGCCTTGATGGCAGTGCTGCCGTCCGGAGCCTTGACCACGCCGGTGATGCCGGCGGTGGTGTAATCGGTCACTTCTTCCAGCTCGCTGGCATCCGAAACGGAGGGCAGCACGCCGACATAAGCGGCCAGAGTGGTGCGCTTGGTGTTCTCGGCAATGACCGGGGCGGTCATGCCGTTCACCAGTGCCAGCAGCAGGCTGGCGATCAGGGAGATAACGCTCAGCACAACGATGGGCTTGATGGTGCTCTCCCAGTTGGAAGACTTACTCATTTGCCAGCACCCTCCTTTGCTTTCTTTGCAGGCTTGATGTAGCCATACGGGGTCTGACGGGTCAGATCGTTGATGTAGGGAACCCACAGGTTCATGAACAGCAGTGCGAAGGACACGCCCTCGGTGTAGCTGCCCCAGTAACGGATGGCAAAGGTGACGATGCCCAGTGCCACGCCGTACACCAGCTTGCCCTTCAGGGTGAAGGGGCTGGTAACGTAGTCGGTAGCCATGAACACGGCACCGAACAGCAGGCCGCCGCTCAGCACGGCAACCAGAGCCTCGTGCACACTGTGGGTAGCAATGAGGTAGAACACGAACATGCTGCCGACGTAAGAAGCCGGGATGGCGATGCTGATGGTCTTGGTGGCCACCAGATAAATCAGGCCCAGCACGATGGCCAGTGCGCAGGTCTCGCCCAGCACACCGCCGTGGATGCCCATGAACAGATCCAGCAGGCTCAGCTTGGACTTATCGGCCACAGCCAGCGGGGTAGCGCTGGACAGCTGGTCCACCGCTGCATCCGGGAACACCCACTTGTTCATGGAACCGGCAAAGCTGATGAACAGCACGATACGGCCCACCAGAGCGGGGTTTGCAAAGTTCATGCCGATGCCGCCGAACAGCTGCTTGACGATGACGATGGCCACCAGATCACCGATGATGAGCTGGCCGATGGGCATGCCCACGGGCACGTTCATGGCCAGAATGATGCCGGTGACGACGGCGGACAGGTCGCTGATGGGGTTGGTCTTCTTGAGCAGCTTGCAGTACAGCCACTCAAAGGCCACGCAGGCCACCACGGACACGGCTGTTACCAGCAGTGCGCGCATACCAAAAATGATGGCAGAGGCCACCACGCAGGGGCACAGGGCGACGATCACGTTGGCCATCAGGCTCTGGGTGGTCTCTTCGCTGCGCACATGCGGGGAAGCCGAAACAATAAGCTTCGTATCCATTACTTATTGCCTCCTTTTTTTGATTTCACCAAGGTAGAACGCCTTTGCCAGACTCATCATCTGGGTAACAGGGCGCTTTGCCGGGCAGACGAAAGAGCAGCTGCCGCAGTTGAAGCAGTAGTCTGCATGCAGCTTGCCCAGCTCCTGCACATCGCGTGCAGCGTATGCCTGATTGACCTCCACAGGCTCCAGACCCATGGGGCAGTACTCCACGCAGCGGCCGCAGCGGATGCAGGGATTCACCGGTGCAGGCTCTGCAGCGGCCTTGCTCAGGAAGATCAGGCCGGAGGTGGTCTTGGTGGTGGGGTAGCTCAGGTTCTCCACAGCGGGGCCCATCATGGCACCTCCGGCAACCACTTTGCCCAGCTCGCCCTTGACACCCGCAAAATCAATGATGTCCTGATAGGCAGTGCCCACGGGGACAACGATGTTCTGGGGCTTTGCGCAGGCGTCGCCGTCCACAGTGATGGTGCGCTCGACCACCGGCATACCGGTAGCCAGATACTTGCCAAGGGTGGAAACGCTGGTCACGTTCATGACGATGGCCCCGGCATCTGCAGGCAGACCGCCGTGGGGCACTTCGCGGCCCAGACACTTTTCAATAAGGATCAGCTCTGCGCCGGTGCCGTAGACACTGGGCAGGGGCTTGACCTCGATGGTGCTGTCGCCATTGGTCTTTTTGCACAGCAGGTCGATGCACTCGGGCTTGTTGTTCTCAATGCCGATGACGCACTTCGGGATGCCGGTGTACTGCAACACGGCCTTGATGCCGCGGATGATATCATCGCTGCAGTTCAGCATCTCCTGCGTATCGCTGGTCAGCCACACTTCGCACTCGGAAGCGTTGATCAGCAGGGTATCCACCTGCTGCTTGGGCTGCAGCTTTACATCGGTCGGGAAGCCTGCGCCGCCCAGACCGACCAGACCGCACTCACGCACAGCCTTGAGGAAGCTGGCCTTATCGGTCACTTCCGGTGCCTTGACAGCCGGGTCCACGGTCTGTTTGCCATCGGTCTTGATGACGACAGAGTCGCACATGCGGCCATTGGACAGACGGAAGGGCTCCACCGCGGCAACCGTGCCGGAAACGCTGGAGTGGATGTTTGCAGAGACGAAGCCGCCAGCCTCGCCGATCTTTGTACCAACGAACACCTCGTCGCCCTTTTTGACCAGAGCTTTTGCGGGAGCGCCGATGTGCTGGCTCATGAGGATGCGTACCTGCGCGGGCAGAGGCATCGGGATCGGTTTGCTTGCAGCAGTTGCCTTGTCATGCGGCGTATGCGCGCCAAGCGCCGCACGTTTCAGCTTGTTCAACATGGAATTCAAATCCCCCATTCTGCTTGAATTGCCGCCCCCACGCCCATGCAGGCGCACTGGTACAGGGGCAGCAGCTGCTTAACATGTTTATTGTATCATTTTGGCGTGGGAAGTCAACGACAATGGCACAAAAATGATGTGTTTTCCTGAACTTTCTTTTCATTTTTTCGTGGTTATATACAACTAACCACCGTATTTTTCTTCCTGCATCCGGTGTTTGCCTTTGCATGCGGATTATGCTATACTAAGGGCAAGCAAAAACTGCGGAACGTCCCCCGCTCCGCGCCAGACTTACCAAGGAGGCTTGAAACGATGAAGGTTCTCAAAGCACTGCTCGCCGTCCTCACTGCTCTGGCGGTGGCCCTGACCGCCGCGCTGCTGTTCATTCAGGATAAGAACGCACCCCGTTATATCCAGATCTACGAGAACGAGCAGTAACACCCGTCTTGCACAAAAAGCATCCCCCAGCCTGAACGGCAGCGCCGCACGGGCTGGGGGATGTGTTGTTTTATGGCATACAAAAAACACCGCCGTGTCTCCCTCAGCGGTGTTTTTAAGCAAAATATTCCTTTTAGTAATCTTTTTCGCAGCCCAGCAGGTATTTCATGTGCTCAAAGGTGCGGTCATGCCCGAGGTCGCGCACCATTTTCAGCAGCTCTTCCAGCAGGGCACGGGTCTCCGGGTGGAGCAGGTAGTGGGTCTTGCTGCGCTCGTAGTATTCCCACGGGGAAGCATCGGTGTACTTGTCGCCCAGATAGATCTGGCTTGCGGCCACGCGGTCGCACACCATTTCGCACACATAGCGCAGGGGCATCTTCATGCCGGCAAGGCCCACCTTCCGGGTGCTGTAGTCGATCCAGTATTCCAGATGGTGCTTGTTGCGGCCCTTGTGGTGCAGCCACGCGGAGGAATAGCCCCGCGCCAGACGTTCCGCTTCGTTGGGGCTGTGGTCACCCTGATAATAGATGCAGCCCGGAATAAACTCGGTAGGGCTGTACTTGCTCAGGTCGTGGGCAAGGCCCTGCTCATAGAGCCCGCAGGCAAAGCAGTATTTCATCACCAGCAGCTTGTGCCGGGTGATGGTCTCAAAATGGCCCTTGATGTTCATGCTGTTATTCCCTCCACTGCACCGTGATACGTCCCTCTTTCAGCCCGCGCAGATCATTGCTTTCGGAAAAATCCTCCCGGTCCATGGTCAGGTTGGGGTTGTAGTAGGGGTCGTGCAGGATGTTTGCCTTGCCGTGCACGGCGTACAGCCGCTGCTGCTCGGCGGCAAAGCGCCGGGCTTTCACCGGGTCTTTTTCGTCGCCGCCGCGGCTCTTGCTCTCGTAATGGGTCAGCTGAGCATAGGGTGTCCACGCAATGCGGTATCCTGCATCCCGCACCCGCAGGCAGAAATCCACATCGTTGAAGGCCACCGCAAAGGCTTCGTCCAGACCGCCCACTTCGTCCCACACGCTGGTCTTTACCAGCAGGCAGGCACCGGTGACGGCGGAAAAGTCCTGCACCGTTGCAGCGCGGAACATGTAGCCGCTGCCGCCCGCCTTGCGGTATTTGTGGCTGTGGCCCGCGTAGCCGCCAAGGCCGGTCACAACGCCTGCATGCTGCAACGTCTCGTCCGGGTAAAGCAGCTCTGCGCCGCAGATGGCCGCGCCGCCGGGGTGAGCACACTGCCGCAAAAGCTCCGTGAGCCAATCCGCATTGCGCACCTCCACGTCGTTGTTCAGCAGCAGCAGGTAATCCCCGCTGGCGTACTGCCGGCCAAAGTTGTTGATGCCAGAAAAGTTGAAGCCCTTCTGCGGGTAGTTGACCACCTGCAGGCCGTCGTAGCGCTGCCGGGCTTCCTTATAATAGGTAAAGGTGGCCGGGTCGGTGGAGTTGTTCTCGATGACGATAACCTCAAAGTTCTCCCAGCTGGTTTTGGTCCAGATGCTGTGCAGGCACTTTTCCAGATCGTCGGTGTGGTCCTTGTTCGGGATGAGGATGCTCACCTTCGGGTCGCCCACGATATCCCACTTCACCCGGTAGGTACTGGGGAACAGGCCATCCTCCACGGTGCCGGTGCGTCCGGTGCGGGCCAGATGGTCGGCCAGCGCCTTTTTGGCTGCTGCCGCCACATAGGGCTTGGCATCGGTGCCGCCGGAGGTGGAGCCTGCGTGCACCCGCCAGTAGTACAGCACCTGCGGCACATGGGCCGCACCGCCGGTCTTTTCCACAAGGCGCAGGAACAGGTCGTGGTCCTGACTGCCGTCGCACTCCGGCCGCTCCCCGCCAATCTCATCCCACAGCGCCTTTTGGAACACCGCCAAGTGGCAGATGTAGTTGCAGCACAGCAGATAGTCCGGGGCGTAATCCGACTTGAAGTGGGCCACCATGGGCCGCTGGATGCTCTTGGAAAAGAGTGCTTCATCGCTGTAGAGGAAGCCGTCCGGCTCGCCCTGCGCCCGCAGCTGCAGAATGGCTTTGCCCATGGTGTACATGGCGTGGGGCGCAAGGATATCATCGTGGTCGGCAAGGGCCAGATATTCCCCTGTGGCAAGCTCTGCCGCAGCATTGGTGTTGGCCGCAATGCCCTTGTTTTCGATCTTTTTGTATACGATGCGTTGATTCTTTGTCTGATATTCCTCCACGATGCGCTTCACATCGGCATGTTCTGCATCGGAAGCATCCGCAAGGCAGAGCTGACCGTTGGGGGCCGTCTGGTTCACAAAGGAATCCAGAAATTCCCGCAGGTATTTTTCCGGTGTATTATACAGCGGGGTCAGGATGCTGATGGTGGGCAGGCCGCAGTCTGCCGCCGTTTTGCCGGCCATTTCAGCCCGCTGGGCTTCCAGCACCTTTTTGGCGGGCAGATAACGGGCACGCTTGCCAAAGCAGCGGCGCTTGACAAAGCCCGCGCCCCGTTTGAGCATGGTGGGCAGGCCCTCGTCCTTCGTCAGCTGCACCGCATAGCCTGCCAGTTCTCCGGCACGTTTCAGTCGTACATTCATATCAGGCCTCGCCGCGCTGCGTTGCCTTGTAGGCCGCGCAGACCGTTGCCGTATCGCCGTTCATTTTCAGGTGGCCGTGGCTCAGCCATGCCACCTTGCTGCACATGCGCTCGATCTGCTCAATGGAGTGAGACACCAGAATGACCGTGGTGCCGCCCGCCATCAGCTCCTGCATCCGCTTTTCGCACTTCTGCTGGAACAGGAAATCGCCCACCGAAAGCACCTCGTCCGCAATGAGGATATCGGGCTTGGTGATGGTGGCAATGGCAAAGCCGATGCGGGCCACCATGCCGGAGGAGTAGTTCTTCAGCGGCACATCCAGAAAGTTCTGCAGCTCGCTGAACTCCACGATCTCATCAAATTTTTCGTCCAGATACTTGGGCGAGAAGCCCAGCACCGTGCCGTTCAGATAGATGTTCTCGCGGGCGGTCAGGTCCATATCAAAGCCCGCGCCCAGCTCGATGAGCGGGGCGATGGAGCCGCGGACTGTCACCTTGCCTTTGCTGGGCTTGTACACGCCCGCAATGGTCTTGAGCAGGGTGGACTTGCCCGAGCCGTTCAGGCCCACAAGGCCGTAGAAATCGCCGGGCATGATGTCCAGACTCACGTCCTTGAGGGCGTAAAATTCATCGTACTGCAGGCGGCCCTGCACCATGGCCAGAAAATACTCTTTCAGGCTCTCATGCTTTTCCTTGGAGAGGTTGAAGCACATGGAAACATTGTCCACTTTGATGATCGGTTCCATTGTTCTTCCTCCTTAAATATGCAGCACAAAGCGGTCCTGCGTTTTGCGGAATACCCACACGCCCACCAGCATGGAGAGCACAGCGCAGCAGCCGCACACCGCGAACATGTTGAAATCCAGCGGGATGCCCCACATCACGGTACGGCGGAAGCCTGTGATGTACCAGTACATGGGGTTCAGCTTGATGATCTGCTGCATGTTGAACCCGCCAATGGAAAAGGTCATCTGGGTGGGGTCGTAGAAGATGGCGGAAAAATACAGCAATGCGGTGATGAACACGCTCCAGATGTGCATGATATCCCGGAAGAACACGGTAGCCGCTGCCAGAAGCAGGCCCACGCCCAGACTGAAGAAGAACAGCGTCACCAGCGGGTAGACTGCCTCAATGAGGGTCAGGTGGAAGGGTGCACCGGTGAAGATCATCACCAGCAGCAGCGCCACAAAGCTGAACACACAGTTCACCATAGCAAAGCAGCACTTTTCCAGCGGGAAGATATACTTGGGGATATACACCTTTTTGAGCAGGGGCGCAGCGCCCAGCACACTGCTCATGCCGGTGGAGGTGGCCTCGTTGAAGAAGTTGAACAGCAGCTGGCCGCACATCAGGAACACGGCAAAGTTGTCGATGCCGCTGCCGCGCATGTCCATCAGACTGCTGAACACGGCCCAGTACACAAGGCACATGAGCAGCGGGTTCAGAACGCTCCACACCACACCCAGCACGCTGCGGCGGTATTTGAGCTTGAAGTCACGGCTGACGAGGTTCCACAGCAGATAGCGGTAGCACCAGAAGCCGTTCCACATTGCTTTGAATTTTGCCACAGGCGATCACCACTTTTCAAAGTATTCAAACTTCTGTGCAGCAAAGGGCTCGTGCAGCTTGTCCTTTGCGCTGGTCTTGTGCTCGCAGCCGCAGTCCGGCCACTGCACGTTCACGGTGGGGTCATCGTAGGGGATGCCGCCCTCGCTGGTGGGGTCGTACACATCGGTGCACTTGTAGCAGAACTCTGCCACATCGCTCAGCACCAGAAAACCGTGTGCAAAGCCCTCCGGGATGTAGAACATCTTCTTGTTCTCCTCGGAAAGGGTCACGCCCACCCACTTACCGAAGGTGGCGCTGTGGGGGCGGCAGTCCACGGCCACATCGAACACCTCGCCCTTGGTCACACGCACCAGCTTGCCCTGCGTGTGGTTCTTCTGGAAGTGCAGGCCGCGCAGCACGCCGCGGGTGGAGCGGCTCTGGTTGTCCTGCACGAATTCCTTATCGATGCCGGCTTCGGCAAACTGATCCTTCTGATAGGTCTCCATAAAATAACCGCGGTCGTCGCCGAACACCTGCGGCTCAATGACCACAACACCGGGGATCTCGGTCTGAGTAAACGTAAACTTGCCCATATTTTGTACCTCTCTTTTTGTGAAGCATGTTTGTTTTATCTGGAAAAGTCTGTTCGACGCAGGCTTTTGCGCTTATTTGCCGCGGCGGGTCTGTCCCTGTTCCGTGCGCGTTCTGCGGCGTTTCTTCCGCCAGGTGATGAACCGCACCACCAGAAAAGTCACCAGCGCTGCCGCTGCGGTGGACCCCAGCGAGATGCCCAGCAGCCAGAATGCATGGCTTTGGGGCTTTACCGCCTTGGCCGCTTCCAACTCCTGACCGGTGCTGTTCTCCAGCAGTTCAGGCAGGCCGGAAATTTCCGCATCCACACGCACGCTGGTGCTCTCCTGCTTTTCGCCGCCGTGGACGGTGTACACAGCGTACACCTCCGGGTCGGAGCCAAGGACATAGCTTTCCGGCAGTTCCAGCGTCACCTCCACATCGTCGGCAGTCAGGCCGTTGGCCAGCAGCAGCCGCACGCCGGGGTCGGAGACGGTCACGGTGCCAAGGCTCCCGCCGCCGCCCACCACGCTCAGCGGTGCTGTGATGCCCTGCGCGGGCAGGTCGGTGTAGCCGGTAAAGGTGCTGAACGCATAATCCAGCAGGGTGCGCATATCGTTGTATTTATCAGTGCTCAGCTCGCTCTGCATGGTCACGCAGATGAGCCGGACGCCGTTCTGCTCCGCCAGACAGGCGTAGCTGTAGCGGGCCGTGTTGGTATAACCGAGCTTGGAACCCAGAATGGACGAGATGTAGTACCGGCTGGAGCCAATGCGCATCTTGTCCTGCTGGGAAAAGTAGCGGGTCACGGGCTGGATGTTGGTGGGGTCCATGGTGTACATCTCATTGCGGGTGAACACCTGCTCAAAGCCCGGCTGCTCCAGTGCCCAGCGCAGGATCTGCGCCATATCGCAGCAGCTGGTGTAGTGGTCCTCGTCGCTGATGCCGTGAGGTTTTGCAAAGTGGGTGTGGGCAAGGCCCAGTTCCTTCACCTTTGCGTTCATCTTCTCCACGCCATCCGCGATGGTGCCCTCTCCCACATATTCGGCCAACAGGTTCGCGCCGTCGTTGGCACTGGCCATCTGGGTGGCGTACAGTGCATCCGTCAGGGGGACTTCTTCGCCCTCGCGCAGGGCAATGTGACTGGAATCGGTGCCCGCCAGCGAGTAAACATCCTCGTGGGTCACGGTGAGCTTTATATCATCCCAGTTCCCCTGCGCCTTTTCGCAGGCAAGGCCCAGCGTCATCACCTTGGTGATGGATGCCGGGTGCAGCTCTTCGTTCATATTCTGCTGTGCCAGCACAAGGCCGGTGTCTGCATCGATGATGCAGTAAGCGCGGGTGGCACCAAGGGCAGGGCCAGCCGCCGCTGCCCCCGGCACGAACACGCAGATCATAAGCAGCACAACGCACAGCGCCGCTGTCAGTTTTTTCATCTGGTTTTTCTCCATTGAGCGTTTTTCTGCCCGTCGTACTGCACCGGCAAAGCATCAGATAATAGTATACCACACTTTGCCCCGGCTGAAAAGACATTCACGCGTCGTGATTTCCCAGCAGCACCGGCTGCAGCTGCCGCCCGGCCAGCGCAGCGTCCAGTGCAGCGGGCAGTCGGGCAAAGTCCGCTTTCAGGCTGTTGGGCTTGTTGGTGGGGTCATCCTGCCCGTAGGGCACAAAATAATAGTGCTTGCGCTGGTAGAGCCGGGCCATGTTCTCCCACGATGCGCCCAGCCCGTCGTTTGTGGAAACGCCCACCACCACCGGGCATCCCACCCGCAAAAGGCTTTTTGCCGCCAGCGTTACCGGCGTATCGGAAATGCCTGCCGCAAGCCGTGCCAGCGTGGCCCCGGTGCAGGGCGCAATCACCAGTGCACTGACCAGCTTTTTAGGGCCAAGCGGCTCCACGGCCTGCAACGTGTCCAACACTGCATGGCCGGTAAGGGCTTCCAGCCGTTCCTGCCAGAACTGCCCGGTGCCAAAGCGGGTATCCTGCTTTGCGGCAAAGCTCATGATGGGCAGCAGCTCCCAGCCCTGTTCTGTCAGCTGCTGCGCTGCCGCAAGCGCCGCTTCCAGTGTGCAGAAGCTGCCGCACACCGCAAATGCAATGCGTCCTTTTTTCTGCGTTCTCATGTGTGTTCCTCCCGCTCCCGCAAAATGGTCAGCACGGTGCGTGCCACCGCTTCCCCAGCCGTGTCCGGCGCACAGGCGGCGGGCAGGCTGAGCGCATGGATGGCCTTGCAACCCAGCCGCTGCGCCGCAGCAAAGTCGGTGCCGCCGGGCTTTGATGCCAGATCCACGATCAGGCTGCCGGGCCGCAGAGCCGCCAGCACCGGCTCGGTCAGCACCGGGGCCGGGATGGTGTTCACCACCGTATCAAAGGCCGGAGCCAGCGCGGCCAGCCGGGCAAGCTCTGCACCCCGCAGACCAAGGCTCTCGGCCAGCGCACGCTGTTCGGCGCGCCGGGCACAGACAGTCACATTTGCCCCCAGTGCCGCCAGCCGCGCCCCCAGCGCCTGCCCACCGGGCCAAAGCCCAGCAGCAGAAGGTTTGTGCCCCACAGGGTACGAGTGCGCTCGGCCAGCAGGATGCCAACGCAGCCCTCCGCCGTAGGGATGGCATTGTACACCGTCAGCTCCGGTCGGGCAAAGTAATCCACCAGCTCCACGCCAGCTTTCTGTGCGATGGTCTTTGCCTGAACTGAGAGCCTGCCGCCCAGTGCCACCGCACCGGGCTTTGCGGCCCGCAGCAGCTCTGCCAGCGGGGTGCGGGCCGCATCCAGCGGCAGAGGCAGCAGGATATAATCTGCCAGTGCAACCTGTTCGGCTCCGCCCACCGCATAACCTGCTCGTTCCAATACCCGGCCTGCCGCCGCCTGCCGGGCATCGGTGCCTACGATCGCAAACCGCTTTGTCTCCATGCCGTTTCCTCCCCTTTTCCGCTGTGCGCCATCCTATGCAGGGGAAATATTTGTTGTGAAAAAAACTCCTCCAGCTTTCGCCGGAGGAGTTTTTTATCACGATTATAGAATGCGCCGCCCTGACATCCGGCACATCTTTTATTTTACGAACTTTGCCACAGCACGGGCTACGATGCCGCCCAGAATGCCGGAGACAAGGAACTCGGCCACGCCCTGCACGCCGACCAGCAGCACCACGAACATGAAGGGGTTCGCAGCGCCCTTGACGGACACGAGGTTCTGCACGTAGTCACAGCCGTAGAAGGCCAGCACGATCCAGCCCATGAAGAACACCGTGTTCAGGAACGGGGCGCTCATGGCGCTGAGGATGTAGCTCCAGGTGCCGGGCTTGTCAAAGCGCTTCAGGCCGCTGAAGATCAGGCCGCAGCACAGGCCCATCAGCACGCGCATGCCCACACACAGGATAAAGGTGTTGACGGGGCTCACCTGAAACAGTGCGCCGGTCATGGCGGAAGCACCGGTGATGGCATCGTAGAAGCTCACTGCGCCGAACACACCGCCCAGCAGCGCGCCCACAGCGGGGCCCATGGTGATGGCACCCACTGCAATGGGAAGGGTCAGGAAGCTCATGTACAGCGGGCCCACAGGCACACTGCCCAGACCCACCATCTTCATGACCAGCTCAATGGCAACCAGCAGCGCCACACGGGTAAGAGTTTTCGTATTTTTCATATTCAGTTTTCCTCCTGCTGCCGTTCCGCCCTATACGTCGGATACGGCGCAAACCTGCCCGCTCTATGCGGGTTTTAAAGTAAATATTCAAACAATTTGGAGCGCGTTTTTGTCAGGGCGTGTTCCAATGGGAAAAGCTTTTTCAGTGGTCGCACGGGAAGCGGATGCCCGCATTGCGGCGGGCCACCGTGAGCACACGGCTCACCGCGATGGTGGTATCCTGCATCCGACCGCACAGCTCCTGATCTCCGCTCTCCAGCGCACGGGCAAAGGCTTCAAACTCTGCCGCCTGCCGGGGCCTGCCGCCATTCAGGTTATAGTGCTCTTCCTTGCCCTCGTTAGGGTGGAAGGTGATGCCGCCGCAGCAGTTGGCGGTGGACTTCTGCATGATATAGCCCTTCGTGCCCTGAATAATGTACCGGGCCGGGGCCGCGCAGTCCTTGGCGGCGATGCTTACGGCCTTGAAGCCGCTGTAATCCATGGTCAGGATGCCGCTGGTGTCGATGCCGCGCTCCATGTTGGCGGTATATTTGGCCTGATTCGGCTCCCCGAACAGGCCCACGATGTAGCTTACATTATATACGCCAAGATCCATCAGGGCACCGCCGGCACAGGCCGGGTCAAAGGCAGGCTGTACATCGCCTGCACAGAAGGCATCGTACCGGCTGGAATACTGGCTGAAATTGCACTGTACCAGCTTCACGGTGCCAATGCGGGGCAGCAGCTCCCGGATCTTTGCGTAGTTTTCAAGGTACTGGGTGGTGATGGCTTCAAACAGGAACACCCTTTTGTGCCGTGCCAGATTTACCAGTTCTTCAGTCTGGGCCGCCGTGGGTGCCAGCGGCTTTTCCACAATAACATGTTTGCCTGCTTCCAGCGCCACGCGGGCATAGCGCACATGCTGCAGGTTCGGCACTGCAATGTACACCACATCCACCCACTGCAGCAGTTCCAGAAAATTGGTGGTATGCTGCGGCACGCCGTACTGGCCGCAAAGGCTCTGAGCCAGCTCGGCGCTGCGCTCGGTGCTGCAGATGGCCTGCACCGTAAAAGGCGTGTGCTCTGCAAGCCATGGCAAAAATTCCCGCACGATCTTGCCCGTGCCAAGAATGCCTAATTTCATCTGATTTTTCTCCCCATCCTGTCGTTGGTCAGCCTACCAGCGCTTCCGGCTCGCGGCGGGTGCGCTTTTTGGGGTAGGTGCGCTGTTTTGCATGGCCGTGCTGGTTCTGCCGGCCATAGTGCCTGCCGCCGCCCGCACTGTGGTGCTGCGGCTGGGACACATTGAGCTGGTACAAAAGGGCAAGTCCCTTCATCAGCAGCTCCGGGTCGTAGGTCAGCGGGTGGCGGCACAGCGGTGTCACATACTTTGCCAGCCCTCCTGTTACCACCAGAGTGACCGGACGGCCAAGTTCTTCCTCAATGCGCTGCACCATGCCGTCAATGAGCACAGCCGTGCCCATCACGGAGCCGGACAGCATGCATTTTTCGGTGTTGGTGCCAATGGCGCTTTTGGGCGAGCCAAGATGCACCTGCGGCAGCTGGGCACAGCGGTCGCCCAGTGCCCGCAGCCCGGTGGAAAGCCCCGGGCAGATGACACCGCCCCGGAACACGCGGTTCTCGTCCACCACATTAAAGGTCGTGGCAGTGCCAAGGTCCACCGTGACCACCGGCAGCGGAAAATTTGCCGCCGCATAAGCCGCATCCACAAGGCGATCCTTACCCACGGCGTGGGGTTCATCCACGCCCATGGTCAGTCCGGTTCGGATCTCCGGCGAGACGATGACCGGCTTCCTGCCCGTATAATGGCGGGCGCACTCAGCCAGCGCCCCCGTGATCTGGGGCACCACGCTGGTGAGCACAGCGCCCTCAAAGCGCATGGGGCGCTCAGGATGGCGGCGGTGCGCAAAAATTTTATCCATTTCGACACGATATTCTGCAGCCGTGCGGGTGCGCACCGTGTCCATGCGCGCCACAAAGCATACACGTCCGTCCCGAATGCCCCCAAGGGCGACGGTGGTGTTGCCTATATCGATGGCTAAGATCATAATTCTGTTTTCCCTTTATAACGCGGCAGTATCCGGCAGGACGGCGGAGAAAGCTCCCCGATGGCCTGCCCCTCACCGCAGTCTGTCTATTCTTTGTCAAGCTGTATTTTACCGCATTTTGTTCCCAGTTACAAGCCTGTACAAAGATTTTGTTGTGCTGGCGGAACTTTTGCATTATACTAAGGTAAGAAATGTGGAAACAGTACGTTTTTTGCAGGAGGTTTTACCAATGGATCTGAACGGAAAATGCGTCCTTCTGGGCGTAAGCGGCGGCATTGCCGCCTATAAAATGGCCAACGTGGCCAGCGCACTGCGCAAGCTGGGAGCCGATGTGGAGGTCATCATGACCAAAAATGCGACCCAGTTCATCACCCCTGTTACATTTGAAACGCTTACCGGCCACAAGTGCATGGTGGATACCTTTGACCGGGATTTCAAGTTTGAAGTCACCCACATCTCGCTGGCCAAAAAGGCAGATGTGATCCTTGTAGCACCGGCCACTGCCAACGTCATCGCCAAGATGGCCCACGGCATCGCCGATGATATGCTCACCACCACAGTGTTGGCTGCAAAGTGCCCCAAGCTCGTTTCTCCGGCTATGAATACCGGAATGCTGGAAAACCCCATCACGCAGGATAATATCGCCACGCTGGAACGCTACGGCTTCACGGTGATCCCCTCCGAGAGCGGCGTGCTGGCCTGCAAGGATGTTGGCAGCGGCCGTCTGCCTAAGGAAGATGTGCTGATCGAGTATATCCTGCATGCCATTGCCCGGCCCAAAGATCTTGCCGGTCTGCGCATTGCCGTCACCGCCGGCCCCACGCAGGAGCCGCTGGACCCGGTGCGCTACCTCACCAACCATTCCACCGGCAAGATGGGCTATGCCCTTGCCCGTGCCGCCGCCATGCGCGGCGCGGATGTCACCCTTATCCACGGCGAGACTGCCCTGCAGCCGGTCAAGTTTACCACCGATGTGCCCGTGACCACTGCTCAGCAGATGTACGAAGCCGTCACCAGCCGCTTTGATGCTACGGATGTGCTCATTATGGCCGCTGCCGTGGCCGACTACCGCCCCGCTGCCGTGGCAAACGACAAGATCAAAAAAAGGACGGCGACATGTCCATCCCTCTGGAACGCACGCCGGATATTCTGGGCACCATCGGCCCCAAAAAGACCCACCAGTTCCTGTGCGGTTTTTCCATGGAGACCCGCGATCTTGTGGAAAACTCCTCTGCAAAGTTGACCAAAAAGAATCTGGACATGGTGGTTGCCAACAACCTGAAAGTGGCCGGTGCCGGTTTTGGTGTGGACACCAATGTAGTCACCCTCATTACCCCGGACGGCACCCGTGAGCTGCCGCTGATGAGCAAGGCCGATGTGGCCGATGCCATTCTGGATGAAATTTTAAAACGCCGCTCCCAGTGAGAAAAAGTGGCTGTCGCATGTGCAACAGCCACTTTTTTATTTTTCCTTCCGTGCAAACACGATGCCAATGGTACCCGGGCCGGAATAGCCGCCGATGGTGGTGCCGATGTCTGTCTCGTGGCATTCCTTGAAACTGCCGTATTTCTTCAGCCCCGCCTTCACTGCGTCCATGCAGCCGGGCTTCGGCTGGCAGGAGGAGATGAATACAAGGCTGTCCTCGATGTCGTCGCGTTCCACCAGACGGTCGGTGATGTACTTGCCCACGCAGATGGGCAGGCTGCCGCGGTATTTTTTGACTACCTTCAGCTCGCCGTCGATCACTTCCAGTGCGGGCTTGATGCCCAGCAGGTTTGCCCCGAAGGCCAGCACACCGGAGCAGCGGCCGCTCTTGGCCATAAAGTCCAGCCGGTCCAGTACAAAGCTCAGCTCTACCCGTTTGGCAAGGCTCTGCAGCCGCATCGTAATGTTGCGAGGGGGCAGGCCATCTGCAGCCCACTTGGCCGCTTTCAGCACCAGATAGCCCTGCCCGGTACAGATATTCTGGCTGTCCACCACATAGACATTCTCGAATTCGCCTGCCGCCAACTTCGCATTCTGGAAGCAGGACGAAAGCTTGCTGCTGACCGAAATATGGATCACCGCATCGCACTCTTTGGCAAACGGCTCAAAAAATTCGGTATATTCCACCAGATTTGCGGCGGCGGATTTGGGCATTTTGCCGCCCGCATTCACATAGGCAAACACATCTGCCGGGTGGATCGTTACGCCGTCCAGATAGCTATCCTCGCCCATCAGAATGTGCATGGGCATCAGGGCAATGTCCCACTGTGCCAAAAGCTCTTCGGACAGGTCGCAGGTGCTGTCCGCTGTGATCTTGATTCTCACATTATTTCTCCTTTTATAAAACCGTTCTGCATCCTCTGTCGGCCGCACCGACGATCCCTTAAAAAATTGTCCTTTTCTATTTTACCACAGATGATTCAAAGTTGTTAAGTATTTTGTAAAGGCAAATGTAAATCTTTTATGAAGAAGTTCCCGGTTTCGGTTTTCTTGTACACTTATCACAAATTCCGAATTGGATTTATGGTTCTTTCCGAAAATTCGGGTTTACCTGTTTATTTTGTCCGCCAAAAATTATATAATAAGATGTATCCTAATAGAATGGATTGAATCGGTCTGCTCTGCGGCCGTTATTTATTTGGAGGTTGCCTTATATGTTCATGTACACCGATTACAACCAGCACCTGCTGGACAATGTAAAAAAGATCCACTTCATCGGCTGCGGCGGCAGCGGCATGTATCCGCTCATCCAGATCCTTGCCGCAAAAGGCTACGAGATCTCCGGCAGCGATGTGCTGGATGGCAGTATCATCCGCTACGAGCGTGAGATGGGTGTCAAGGTCAGCCTGGGTCACAGCGCCGATAATGTGATCGGCACCGACATGGTGGTCTACTCTGCCGCCATTTCCAAAGATAACGTGGAGCTGAATGCCGCTGCCTCCTACGGCATCCCCACCATCGAGCGCAGCGTTCTGCTGGGTTACGTGAGCCGCCTGTACAAACAGAGCATCTGCGTCTCCGGCACTCACGGAAAAACCACCACCACTTCCATGATCACCACTGCGCTGGAGTTGGCAGGCCGCGACCCGTCTGCCGTCATCGGCGGCAAGCTTCCGCTGATCAATGGCTACGGCAAGGCCGGCAAGGGCGACGACATCGTGATTGAGTCCTGCGAGTTCGCCGAGACCTTCCTCAAGCTGACCCCCTATCTGTCCGTTGTGCTGAACATCGACAACGACCATCTGGATTACTACGGCAGCATGGGCGAACTGAAGTTTGCCTTCAAGCGCTTTGCCCTGATGACCAAGTTCATGATCTTTGCCAATGCCGACGACAAGAACACCATGGATGTCATGTACACGCTGGACCGCCGCGTGCGCACCTTTGGCATCCAGAACGACGGCGATTATCAGGCATTGAACGTGAATGAATACAAGCCCGGCTTCTTTGAGTTCGACCTGAAGGAGTGGAACAAGGTCACCGGCCATATCCGTCTGGCTGTGCCAGGCTACCACAACATTTACAATGCGCTTGCCATGTGCGCCGTCTGCCGCTTCGTCGGTCTGACCGTGGAGCAGTGCGCCGATGCCGCCCTGAACTTCAAGGGTGCCGGCCGCCGCTTTGAGGTCTACGGCGAATGCAACGGTGCTTTGGTCGTGGACGATTATGCACATCATCCCACCGAGCTGCGCGCTACCCTGAACACTGCCAAGGAGATGGGCTACAAGCGTCTGATCGCCGTCCACCAGCCGTTTACATACAGCCGCACCAAGATGCTGTTCAACGACTTTGTGGATGTGCTCAAGATCCCCGACATCACGGTGCTCACTCCCATCATGGGCAGCCGTGAGCCCAACGATCCCACCATTACCAGTGCAAAACTGGCCGCTCAGATTCCCGGCTCTGTTCTGGTGAACAGTCTGGAGGAGGCCGCCGAGTGGGTCAAGCAGAACGCCCGGGAGGGCGATCTGGTCATCACCCTCGGCTGCGGCGACATCTACAAGGCCAGCAAGATGATGGTGGCCGACAACCAGTAAAGAATCTGCTATACAAAAAGAGGAACGACAGCTGTCGTTCCTCTTTTTTTCGTTGATCCGGGTCAGTTCCGCGAGCACTTTTCCGCGTCGATGGCCAACACGAACATCAGCACATAAAGCGCATCCTTCGGGTCGGTGATGTCCAGAACGTAGGTGTCCGTCCAGTGGAACGGTTCCTTGGACACGGCAGCCACCGTGCCGCCGTCCGGGCCGGTGATGGTATAGTCCCACTCGAATACATCGCCCTCCACATGCCAGCCGTTGAAGTCGATGTTGTACTTCGGCTTGAAGAAGGTCAGCTCCTTTTTCAGGGTACCGATGCAGGTCTCGCCCTCGTACAGCTCAAACTTGGGCAGCCAGGTCAGGATCTCTTCCTTGACGGTGCCCAGCTCCTGCTGTTCTTCCGGGTCGTAGATCTTCAGGCAGTGCCCCCAGGACAGCTGCCCCTTGACCACATACACGGTGTTTTCGTTTTCGTCGTAGATGTCGTAGCTGTCAAACCAGCTGAATGCACGCTGTCTAAAAAGCAGTTTCATCTTCCTCACCTCACTCGGAATACGATTTGGGACGTCCTTTTCGTGCGGTTCTTCCGCTTTTTTCCATCATACCAGATTCTGCCTCATCGTGCAATCCCGAAGCAGCCCCGCCCGGAACATTCTCCGGGCGGGGCTGCCGTTTGCCGTTCAGTTTTCTACGATTCGGCATGTTTTGTCATTCTTTTTCGTTTTGTATTTCAGTGGTGTCTGCACCTCGGCACGGATCTTTCCCAGATAGGTGCGGGTCTGCTCTGCACCCTGCAGAATCGCTTCCACCTGCGCCCGCTGTTCCTCAGTCAGGTCATCCTCCGCCAGCAGCTCCGCGTTGCCCTCGATGATGGTCAGCGGCGTTTTCAGCTTGTGGGACAGCTGAATGATCTGCTCCCGCTGCCGCTGCTCCATGTCCCACTGCTTCTGCAGGCTGCCGGTCAATTCATCGCCCATGGTCTGCAATGCCTGCAAAGCGCTCTCGTACTCCCGCACCTTCGCACCGGAAAACACGGCGCTGTCCAGATCCTTCCGCGCCACCGCCTGCGCGGCGGCGGTCAGCTTTTCGGTCTCCCGGGTCAGGAAGCGCCCTGTCCTGTGGGTGCTCCACACCACTGCCCCTATCAGCAGCAGAATGCCCAGAATGCAGTGCACGGTCTGCATATCCGGCAGCACGCCCCGCAGCGCAGGGTCGGCGTAGGGCACGGCATAGTCAAATTGCAGCAGGCAAACCGTTCCGTCCTGCAATTTCGACGTCATATAATACTGTGTGTAGCCAAAATGCCAGCGGGTTTTCCCCTGCTGGTTCTCCATTGCCCGCTGCAAGTGCCCGGCATCCATGTTGGTGGCCAGCACCTCGCTGCTGTCCGGCGCGGCAAACAGGGCGTACCGGCACAAGGAGTCCAGCTGGGTCTCATCAAAGGTGGCAGCAGTCATGCCCGGCAAAACGTCCTGTGCAGCCTTCTGGCAGGCCTGTGCGGCCTGATTGGCCGGGAGCGCCAGCCCGCTGTTGATGACGCACATCAGCGCCGCAAACCACAACAGCAGCGCCAGCACACAGCAAAAGACGGTCTGCACCAGATATCGCAGCAGTACGCCCCGCAGGGAGATCAGCCCTCGTTTTTCCATTGATATCCCACACCCCATACGGTATTGAGCAGCTTTTCCGGCTCCGGCACGCCCGCCGCCCGGAGCTTGGCCCGGATGTTCTTGATGTGCTGTGTCACGGCGGTGTCGTCCGCAGTGCCGTCAATACCAAAAACCGCTTCGTAAATTTGCTCCTTGGTAAAGGTCTGCCCGGCGTGGAGCGCCAGATGCTCGCAGATGGCATACTCGGAGCGGGTCAGCGGCAGAGGAGTTTCTCCCACCGCTGCCTCCCGCGCGGACAGGTCAAAACTGACCCCGCCGCGCACCAACCGATGCACCGGGGTGCGGTTCTGCCGCCGCAGATGCGCCGCCACCCGGGCACGCAGCTCTGCCACCCGGAAAGGCTTTGCAAGGTAATCGTCTGCCCCGATGCCCAGCCCCTCCAGAACAGACGTTTCGTCTGTCCGGGCCGTCAGAAACAGAATGGGGGCATCGGTCAGGCCCCGGATGCGGCGGCAGACGGCAAAGCCGTCCTCTCCGGGCATCATCACATCCAGCAGGATGCAGTCCGCCCAACGGCAGAGTTGTTCGGTGAGCTCTGCGCCGGAGAGTCGTGTTTCCACCCGGTGGCCGTCCCGTTCCAGCGCCGTCTGCACTACCTGGCACAGGTCCCGGTTGTCATCCACCATCAGAACATTTGCCACAAGATCACCTCAAAACGTTATAAAGCAGGCAGGACGCACCATACAGCAGATACACATGGGCCGGGTAGAACCAGTAGAACAGCTGTTTATGCCCGCTGCCGCGCTGACCGTTGTACAGCAGCATCAGCAGGGCCGCAAACACGCCGAACCACTCATAATAGGTGGTGAACATCTGGGTCCACACAAAACCCTCCTGCCGGCAAGCCATCCCGAAGGTCAGCACAAAATCACACAGGAAGATCACCAGTGCCCATACCGTCAGCTGCACTTTGCGCCGTCCACGCAATGCATATAGCAGCGCACCGCCCAGCAAAAAGCTCCAGCCGCCGTCCGTGATGCTGGTCCACAGGGGCAGCGGGCTGGTGATGACAAAGGCCACCACCGTGGAAGCCCACGGCATCTGCTGGATCTGGGGGAAGGCGCTCAGGAACGCCACCATCACAAACGGCCAGCCAGCTACCGCCGCGATGGCCGCCACGCCCCTGACCCATTTCTTTTCCCGGAGCCAGTCGATGCCCTGCCAGACGATGCACAGCAGCATCAGATCCTGAAAATAGCGTTCAGCGGGTAGAAGCCATCCCCGCGCCGGAAGGCTTTGGCGTAGATCATAAAGAATTCCAGGGCCGCCATGGCAGTGCCAATGGCCCAGATGCGGATAAAAGTACCGCCTGCGGTCATGGGTGTGGGCAAAGCCCTCCACCGTGCAGAACAAAACAGCGGTGCACTGAGCCGCCCCAGCATATTGAACACCGTTGGGATGCAGCCGGTGAATTCAAAGAAATAATGAATGTGATCCAGCACCATCAGCGCCAGTGCAATGGTCTTGAGCTGGGTACCGTCCAGCCCGTTTTTCAATTTTGTCAGCATACAAATTCCCCTTTCGATGATGCTATCATTGTAACAGGGAAATCTGTAGGAATTCTGAGGGAAAACTTATTTTTCCAGATAATAGCGCACCAGATCCGTGGGGCCGTGCTCTGCATGGCGCATGGCCTTGTGTTCGATGCCCTCATAGGTGAAGCCCAGTTTTTTCAGCAGCTCCCCGGAGATGGTGTTATAGGCATAATGCCCACCCGTGAAAAGCACCGTATCCGTTTTCTCGAAGAATGCCTGAATCACAGCCGCCAGCGCTTCCCGGGCATAGCCCTGCCGCCGGACATCCGGGGCCATCTCAATGCCCAGCTCCCAGCCGGGCACGGCACGCTCGGCATCCATCAGCGAGATCACGCCGATCACACGCCCATCTGCCTTGCGGACAGCGCTGTAACGGGTCTGTCCCGCAAATTTCTGCATCAGACGGTCATATTCCTCATCCATTGCATCAAAGGCATGATAACCGCCGCAATCCAGCGTGGTCTGCTCATCCGAGAAAATCGCAAATACGTCCTGCGCGTCCTCCACCCGGAACTGCCGCAGCTGCAGACGCTCTGTCTCGATTTCAAATACTTCCATTTGCACCTCGTTATTTTCAGGTTTTATCGTACTTTTTAATGATACCACTGTTTTCCAACCCATGCAACGTAAAAAGCCCGGCCATGCGGGCACTCCCACACAGCCGGGCGATTCAATTTTATTTTGCGGAACACTTTTCGGCATCGATGGCCAGCACGAACATCAGCACATGGAGCGCGTCTGCCGGGTCAACGATATCCAGCACATAGGTGTCCGTCCATTGCAGCAGCTCCTTAGAAACCGTTGCGACTGTCTCTCCCACCGGCTTTGTAATGGTGTAATCCCACCCAGGGAAATCTCCCTCCACATGCCAGCCGTTGAAATCGATGTTGTACTTGGGCTTGAACCAGCCCAGTTCCTTTTCGAGGCAGCCGATATAATTTTCACCCTCATAGAGTTCAAACTTGGGCAGCCAGGTCAGCACCTCCTGCTTGACAGTACCAAGCTCGTTCTCTTCCCTGTCGAAGATTTTCAGGCAGTGCCCCCACGAGAGCTGCCCTTTTACCACATAGACCGTGTTCTCGCTTTCATCATAGATATCGTAGCTGTCGAACCATGAAAACATCCGTTGTTTGAATAAAAGCTTCATCCTGCCCCTCCTCTTTTTGCGATTTCATCGCAAACGGAATACATGCTTATCCCATATACGATTCAGGGACGGGTTTTAAGGCAGATGCTACAAAATTTTTTTCAAACAACAAACCCCCAAGGAATTTCTTCCTCAGGGGTTTTGTTTAAGTCGGCGACTACCTATTTTCACGCGCCGTTTCCAGCGAACTATCTTGGGCACGAGTGAGCTTAACTTCTGTGTTCGGAATGGGAACAGGTGGAACCTCACCGTCATTGTCACCGACCAATATGACTGGTTCAGTATAACACTTCTGTTTTACTTTGTCCAGTGTTTGTAGAAGGACGTGCCTTCAAAACTGAATAATCACTGCTCACATTTTATCATTGACTTGAGAATTCAAGCGAATTGTGGTCAAGCCCTCGATCTATTAGTACACACTTGCTGAATGGATCACTCCACTTACACATCGTGCCTATCAACCTCGTAGTCTACAAGGGATCTTACCTGATCAAATCAGTGGGATATCTTATCTTTGGGTCGGCTTCACGCTTAGATGCTTTCAGCGTTTATCCGATCCGTACGTAGTTGCCCAGCTATGCTCCTGGCGGAACAACTGGTGCGCCAGAGGTACGTCCGTCCCGGTCCTCTCGTACTAGGGACAGCTCCCATCAAATATCCTGCGCCCACGACAGATAGGGACCGAACTGTCTCACGACGTTCTGAACCCAGCTCGCGTACCGCTTTAATTGGCGAACAGCCAAACCCTTGGGACCGAATACAGCCCC
>ENA-OQDC01000284-OQDC01000284.1-human-gut-metagenome-genome-assembly--contig:-NODE-284-length-38457-cov-5.724733_pt1 | contig 38457 bp, 34 predicted proteins | sample MGYA00242770_ERZ504601 | MGnify/ENA primary metagenome ERZ504601 (study PRJEB26092, sample SAMD00036305) | human gut metagenome | host: Homo sapiens | study: EMG produced TPA metagenomics assembly of...
CTTGGACTCTTTGATGAGATCAACCCGGATGTTGATGGAATCCGTTTCTGCAAAGAAAAGCTGGCAGGATTCCTTGATGAGAAGACAGCTGACAGCATGGAAATGATCATTTCCAGCGTAGAAAGTGCAAAAAGAGGCAGATTTCAAAAGTAAAATTTGATCCGACGCTGGTACGTGGACAATCTTACTATACAGGAACCATTTTTGAAGTAACGATGGATGAATTTGGCGGCTCTGTTGCAGGTGGCGGACGTTACGATAAGATGATCGGTAAATTCACAGGGCAGGACACACCGGCATGTGGATTCTCAATCGGATTTGAGCGTATTGTCATGCTGCTTCTGGAAAATGGATATGAGATTCCTTCCAAGCGCCAGAAAAAAGCATATCTTCTTGAAAAGAATATGCACAAGGAAGGCATCCTCAAGGTACTTGAGATGGCAAAAGCTGACCGCGCAGCCGGGAAACAGGTTCTGGTGGTCAATATGAAGAAAAACAAGAAATTCCAGAAGGATCAGCTGATCGCAGAAGGATATGAAGATATCACAGACTGCTACAAAGATTCCGTTATGGATTTATAAGGAAAGAGAAACGCAGGAGGATAAATTAGAATGGCAGAGTCAATGACAGGACTGAAAAGAACACATCGGTGTGCAGAGCTTTCAGAGGCAAACATCGGTGAAAAAGTAACCATTATGGGATGGGTACAGAAGAACAGAAATAAAGGTGGACTGGTTTTTGTAGATGTACGTGACCGTTCCGGACTGATCCAGGTTGTTTTTGAAGAGGGAAGTACAGATAAAGCGCTTCTTGAGAAGGCAGCAAAGCTTAGAAGTGAGTTTGTTGTAGCAATCGTGGGAACTGTTGAAAAACGTTCCGGTGCAGTTAATGAAAATCTTGCAACAGGTGCGATTGAGATCAAACCGGAAGAACTCAGAATTTTATCTGAATCTGAGACACCTCCGTTCCCAATCGAAGAGAATTCCAAGACAAAAGAGGAAGTACGTCTGAAATACCGTTTCCTCGATCTTAGAAGACCGGACATCCAGAGAAACCTGATGATGAGAAGCCGTGTGGCTACCCTCGCACGTCAGTTCATGGCAAAAGAAGGATTCCTTGAGATCGAGACACCGTTCCTGATCAAGAGTACACCGGAAGGTGCAAGAGATTACCTGGTACCGAGCCGTATTCATCCGGGAAGCTTCTATGCACTTCCGCAGTCACCGCAGATCTTCAAACAGCTGCTGATGTGCTCCGGATATGACCGATATTTCCAGATCGTAAAATGTTTCCGTGATGAAGACCTTCGTGCAGACCGTCAGCCGGAATTTACACAGATCGATATGGAACTCTCTTTTGTAGATGTTGATGATGTCATTGATATCAATGAGAGACTGCTTGCACATCTGTTCAAAGATGTACTGGATATCGATGTACAGCTCCCGATCCAGAGAATGACCTGGCAGGAAGCAATGGACAGATTCGGTTCTGATAAACCGGATATCCGTTTCGGCATGGAGCTGGTTAATGTGACAGAGACTGTCAAAGACAGCGAATTTGTTGTATTTAAGAATGCGATTGAAGCAGGCGGAACTGTCCGTGGTATCAACGCAAAAGGCCAGGGTGGCATGGCCAGAAAGAAGATCGACAAGCTGGTTGATTTTGCAAAAGGTTATGGAGCAAAGGGACTTGCTTATATTGCAATCCATGAAGACGGAACTGTCAAATCTTCTTTCTCAAAATTCATGACGGAAGAAGAGACAGCAGCGCTGATTAAAGCGATGGCTGGAGAGAATGGAGACCTTCTTCTCTTTGCGGCAGATAAGAATAAAGTTGTATGGGATGTTCTTGGTGCACTCAGACTGGAACTGGCACGCCAGATGGAACTCCTTGATAAGAATGAATACAAATTCCTGTGGATCACAGAATTCCCGCTTCTTGAGTGGAGTGATGAACAGAACCGTTTCACAGCAATGCATCATCCGTTTACCATGCCGATGGAAGAAGACCTTCAGTACATCGACAGTGATCCGGGAAGAGTCCGTGCAAAAGCATATGACATCGTTCTGAATGGTAACGAGATCGGAGGCGGAAGTGTCCGTATCTTCAACCAGGAGATCCAGAGTAAAATGTTTGAAGTACTTGGATTCACACCGGAACAGGCACAGGAGCAGTTCGGATTCCTTCTGAATGCATTTAAATACGGTGTGCCGCCACACGCAGGACTTGCTTACGGTCTTGACCGTCTGGTTATGCTGATGGCAAAACAGGACAGCATCCGTGACGTGATCGCGTTCCCGAAGGTAAAAGATGCATCTGACCTGATGACAGAAGCACCGGAGAGAGTCGATCCGAAGCAGCTGGAAGAGCTTGGACTGGAGCTGGAAGAGCATACAGCGGACGCTGAATAAATTTTATAATTCAATTTTTAAAAATGAACATTTTTTCACATAAAACAGAATTGGCTGTCAAAGTGAAGAAATGTTCATTTTTTTTGATAGCGAAATTCTATAATAATGATAGTTGAAATAAAAGGAGGATGGGATATATGGCACATAAAATTTTAGAAGAAGCGCAGGAAATGAATGATCTACTTATAAATAAAATGGAGAAGAGATCTTCATCAAATTCCTGAGACGGATCTGGAGCTTCCAAAGACTGTGGAATATATCAGTAAACGTCTGGATGAGATGAATGTAGAATACAAGGTATTTCTGAGGTTTCAGTGATTATCGCTCAGATCGGAAAAGGGGATAAATGTTTCTCCTGAGAAGTGATATGGACGCGCTTCCGGTAGAAGAGGAGACGGGACTTGAATTTGCATCAAAGAATGGCTGTATGCATGGATGCGGACAAGATCTGCACGCTACGATCCTTCTTGGAGCGGCAAAAATTTTAAAGGCGCATGAAGAAGAACTGCCGGGCGTGGTCAAATTATTGTTCCAGCCAGGTGAGGAGACCTTCCGCGGAGCGAAAGCAGCAGTGGAAGCAGGAGTCCTGGAGAATCCGCATGTAGATGCTGCCTTTGCAGCGCATGTATTTGCGGCAATTCCATATGGAACGATTGGATATGGTGTGGAAGCCATGGCATCTGTATATGGCTTTAAAATCACCATTACAGGACGTGGCGGACATGGTTCTGCACCGGAGGGCTGTATTGACCCAATCAACGCTGGTGTAGAAGTTTATCATGCTCTTCAGGCACTGATTGCCAGGGAATGTCCACCATCAGCAGAGGCAGCACTTACGATTGGACAGTTTACAGCTGGTAATGCAGCAAATGTAATTCCGGAGCGCTGCGTGCTTCAGGGAACACTAAGGACATTTAATGAAGAAGTAAGGACGATGCTGATCCGGAGGATCAATGAAATTGTTCCGGCTGTTGCAGCAGCTTATCGTACTACTTGTGAAATTGAAGAACTCAGCAATGTTCCGAGTGTAACTTGCAATGAAGACTGAATGCAGAGTATATTAAAAGTATTGAGTCTCTTGAAAATCCAGGAACAACGATTAACGGTGGATTTCATGTCATGGGATCCGAGACTTTGCCGTGATTTCGGCAAAAATACCGGCAAGTTATTTTGTAGTCGGAGCCGGAGTGGAGGATCAGAGTAAATGGAAAGGACAGCATAATCCAAAGATTCTGTTTAATGAAAAAGCATTACCGCTTGGCGCAGCCATGTATGCGAAGATTGCAATGGACTGGCTGGCAAAAATAGAAGAGTAGATCTATAAGGTTAGAATAAATAAAAAGAAGGGATCAGGCTTTTTACAAAAAAGTTGAAAAGCGGATCCCCTTTTTCGTTGTATCTGGCACAACTCTGACAAATGGGGGGCTTTTTGATTTAATTAAAAGTTTAATCAGAAATTTACATGAATGAAAAAAGAGACTTATGAAAATCATAAGTCTCACAAAGAGCGACAGACGGGACTCGAACCCGCGACCTCCACCTTGGCAAGGTGGCGTACTACCAACTGTACTACTATCGCATAACAACTACTTGCAACGTCTTTTCAGAGCGACAGACGGGACTCGAACCCGCGACCTCCACCTTGGCAAGGTGGCGTACTACCAACTGTACTACTATCGCACATCAAGTATATTTTATGTTTTCGTGTTCATCAGAACAATATTTAGTATATCGCAACTTTCTCATTATGTCAATATCTTTTTCAAGTTTTTTGAATTTTTCTTTCTATCTGAAAATTCAAATAATTTAATAAATGCCAGGAATAATCTTTATCTGACTGTTCCCGGCATTTTATTCTTTACTTACTCAGCGTCGTCTTTCTTCTCTTCCTTTGCCACTACTGCAATTCCGAGTTCCTCCAGCTGTTTTGCATCTACATGTCCCGGTGCTTCTGTCATCAGGTCAGATGCATCTTTTACCTTCGGGAATGCGATCACGTCACGGATGCTGTCCTGTTTTGCCATCAGCATAACCAGACGGTCCAGACCGTAAGCCAATCCTGCGTGCGGCGGTACTCCGTATTTGAATGCTGTCAGAAGGAATCCGAACTGCTCCTGAGCCTGTTCTTCCGTAAATCCAAGTACTTTGAACATCTTGCTCTGAATATCCTGATCGAAGATTCTAACACTTCCGCCACCGATTTCATTACCATTTAATACGATATCGTATGCTTTCGCACGCACTCTTCCCGGATCACTGTCGATATACTGAAGATCTTCTTCCATCGGCATCGTAAACGGATGATGCATTGCCGTGAAGCGGTTCTGTTCTTCACTCCACTCAAGAAGCGGGAACTCTGTTACCCACAGGAATTTGTATTCGTTTTTATCAAGGAGTTCCATCTGGCGGGCAAGTTCCAGACGAAGTGCTCCAAGTGTATCCCATACAACTTTATTCTTATCTGCCGCGAATAATAACAGGTCACCGTTCTCTCCGCCCATTGCCTCGATCAGCGCTTTCATCTCGTCATCTGTCATAAATTTGGCAAATGAGGATTTTACAGTTCCGTCTTCATGGATTGCAATATAGGCAAGTCCTTTTGCGCCGTAATCTTTCGCAAAATCAACCAGCTTGTCGATCTTCTTGCGGGCCATTCCACCCTGTCCTTTGGCGTTGATACCGCGAACAGTTCCACCATTTTCAATTGCATTTTTGAATACAACGAACTCGCAGTCTTTTACAACATCTGTAACATTCGTCAGTTCCATACCGAAACGGATATCCGGCTTGTCAGAACCAAAGCGATCCATTGCCTCCTGCCATGTCATTCTCTGGATCGGAAGGGATACTTCTACCCCCAGTACTTCTTTGAATAATTTTGCAAGCAGTCTTTCATTTACCTCGATGACATCATCAACATCTACAAAAGATAACTCCATATCAATCTGTGTGAATTCCGGCTGACGGTCTGCACGTAAGTCTTCGTCACGGAAACATTTTGCAATCTGAAAATATCTGTCATATCCGGAGCACATCAGTAACTGTTTGAATAACTGCGGCGACTGCGGCAGTGCATAGAACTGTCCCTGTTGGATACGGCTCGGTACCAGGTAATCTCTTGCTCCTTCCGGTGTACTCTTGATCAGGACCGGTGTCTCAATCTCCAGAAATCCTTCTTCTGCAAGGAACTGACGTGTCAGAGTTGCAACTTTACTTCTCATCATCAGATTGCGCTGCAGATCCGGTCTCCTGAGGTCCAGATATCTGTATTTCAGACGTACTTCTTCTTTTGTCTTGGAATTTTCTTCAATGTGGAACGGAGGTGTCTCTGACTCGGAAAGAATACGGAGTTCTTCCGGAAGTACCTCAATTTCACCTGTTGCAAGATGATCATTCACTGCACCGGAACGCTTTGCAACCGTTCCCACGATTGCTACTACATATTCTGCACGAAGCTTTGCTGCTTTTTCGATCAGCGCTGCTTCTGATTTTCCTTCTTCGAATACCACCTGAATGATACCGGAGCGATCTCTGACATCTACAAATACCAGACCTCCTTTGTTGCGGTTCTTCTGTACCCATCCCATGATGGTAACTTTTTCTCCTACATTGGCTGCAGATAATTCTGCACATCTATGGGTTCTTTTCAACCCTTTCATTGATTCTGCCATGTTCTTTTTCTCCTTTTTCGGCGTCTTTACGCCGTGATTTATTGCTCTCTAAAACATATTATAAGTTCTCTACGGAATCTGCATAGCAATCTACGATTTCTATATAACCATCTTCTGCCAGCTGTTCTTTCTGGAATTTCTTATTCTTTTTCATGTTGACGATCAGAACCTGTTTTCCTGCCTGACGGTCTGTCTTTGCAAGTGACATTACTTTTAAAAGACCTTCTTTTGTCATCTTCTTTTCTAACAGATATGCTTTCTTCTCTTTTACAGTCGGAACTTCATATCCATTTTCCAGGAGCAGCATAACAATTCTCTCGAATCCGATGGAGAATCCACATGCAGGTGTATCCTGTCCGGTAAATTTACCGATCATCTTATCATAACGTCCGCCTCCGGCTACTGATCCGCCGAAGTCATCCATTGTTACTTCAAAGATCGTTCCTGTGTAGTAAGACTGTCCTCTTACAAGTGTCGGGTCGAATTTGATATTAAATTCGCATTCCTTTGCAGTCTCAACGCTGGAAATGATCATTTCCATACTGTCTGCTGTCTCTTCGCTTAAGCAGTCTCCTAATTTTTCTTTCAGAAAACGGATACCTGTCACATCTGTTGCAACATCCTGAAACAGCTGAAGATAAGTCTCTACATTTTCCTTTGCATATCCCATCTCTTCCAGTTCTTTTGCAACACCTTCTGCCCCGATCTTATCCATCTTATCCAGGATAATGAAGACTTCATCATAGTCTTCCTCACGGAAACCACTATATGCAGCCATTGCTTTCAGTATATTACGGTCATTGATACATACCGTAAAGTTCTGGAAGCTTAACTTTCCAAGCATAGCTGTGGTTGCAAGAATCAGCTCAATCTCTGCAAGATTTCCCGGTTCACCCAGAATATCAATATCGCACTGCATGAACTGTCTGAAACGTCCTTTCTGCGGACGGTCTGCTCTCCATACATTCCCGATCTGCAATGCTTTGAACGGTGCCGGAAGTTCATTCGAATGGTTCGCATAATATCTGGCAAGCGGTACGGTAAGGTCGTAACGCAGACCTCCATCCACCAGATCATTCTCTTCTTTTGCTGTATCGATCTTCAGTTTTTCACCTCTTTTTAAAATCTTGAAGATCAGTTTCTCGTTGTCTCCTCCCTGCTTGCTGCACAGGTTCTCGATATGTTCCACACACGGTGTCTCGATGGAACAGAATCCGTATGTCTTATACGTCTCTTTAATAAGTCCGATCAGGTAATCACGGATCTCCATCTCACGTGGGAGCATGTCTTTCATACCGGTAACCGGTTTTTTCTTTAATGCCATAACCATTCTCCTTTGCGTTCTATCATTTCGTCGATCCTGTCGATATAGGCATCTACTGCCTTGACATTCTCCTGACGGATCAGACGTGTCATTTTCTTCTTTTTACTGCCCGGCATAGGAATCGGATTCTTTAATACGATTTTTGTCGATGCACCTGCGCCTGCGGCAATAATAGATTGTTTTTCTTCCATAATAAGTATATTGTATATTCCGGCTTTGTCAACCTTTGCATAACCAACATTTTCAAAATTCCCTGCAATATTCTTCTGTCTGTACAGATAATACGGGAAAAGTTCCATCTCTTCTGCTGTTTTTGCTGCTTTTTCGATCATGCCGGAAAGGATGTCATGTGTCTCCTTCACATCCCGGTGTAAATCTCTCATTTCCATTCTGGCCGCTCTCTTGATTGCCAGTGAATGCACCGTCAGACTGTCCGGCTTCATCTGAGCGATCTGAGCCAGTGTATCTTCCATATCAGAAATATCTTCCCCCGGAAGTCCTGCGATAATATCCATATTGATATTATCGAATCCGGTCTCTCTGGCCAATGCATAGGCCTCTTTTATCTCTTCTACGGTATGCTTTCTTCCGATCGCATCCAGTGTCTTCTGCTGCATGCTCTGCGGATTGATGGAAATCCTGGTAATGCCGTGGCTCTTTATGACCTTTAATTTTTCTTCTGTTATGCTGTCTGGCCTTCCTGCTTCTACAGTATACTCCAACAAATGTTCTCTCGAAAATTTCTCATCAATCCATCCCATCAGTCGTTCCAGCTGCTCTGCCGTCAGAGTAGTCGGTGTACCTCCGCCGATGTAGATTGTATTCAGCTTTTTATTTTTTGAACGCTCTGCGATAAATTCCAACTCTTTACAAAGTGTATCTACATATACATCTACTTTTTCTTTCCAGCGATCCAGCGGTCCGGAACTGAAAGAACAATAAGAACAGACCGACGGACAGAACGGGATTCCTACATACAAGCTGTACCCTTCTTCATAATCCAGTTCTTCCAGAATCTTCCGCTCCCTCTCGGCAATCTCCCATGCAAGCACTGCCTTTTCTTTTCTTACTCTTGCGCTTTCCCATGCCCATCTGATATAATCTTCTTTTTTCCAGCCGGCTTCCAGCTTCTGCATAGCAAGCTTGGTCGGACGTACACCTGTAAGCACTCCCCATGCAAGTGGTTCTCCGGTGATCTTCTCCAGTTGGTCATACAGATTCAGGTCTGTCTGCCGTTTTTTCTCCGTTTGCAGATTCTCCGTTTCTGCAAAAATTTCCTGACCATCCGGTAATTGTACCGTTACATAATTAGAGGCTTCTTCATCCGTCTTGCAGGATACTTCCTGCGACGGATAAAAAGCCTTTAATATATGATACGCATTATAAGTATAAGACTCGCTTTTACATATAATCTGAATCATTTTAATTCTCCATTCTGTTTTTTATCACTGTCTTTTGCCAACATTCATTATATAAATGGATTATGGAGTTTTTCATAACCGATCGTCGTTTCTTCCATATGCCCCGGATATACATGTGTCTCTTCCGGCAATACCAACAGTTTCTCCTTTACAGAACGAACCAATGCCGATGCGCTTCCGCCCGGGAAGTCTGAACGGCCAACCGATGTCTGGAATAATGTATCACCGCTAAAGAGAACGCCTTCCTGTTCCATATAATAACAGCATCCACCCGGTGTATGTCCCGGTGTATGGATCACACGGAACTGAAAACCTGCAATTTCCAGCTGTTGCCCATCACTGACCGGAACCGCCTCCTCAAACCGGTATCCTCCACGCACATATGTAGAAGACAGATTACTTTCACCGTCCGTCATCATCGGAAGGTCTGCTTCTTCTACATATACCGGAACTTTTACGTCTTCCATCACATCAGAAAGTCCCATAATATGATCAAAATGTGCATGTGTCAAAAGCACCGCTTTCAGTTTCAGTCCCTGCTCCTTTACCGCATTCTTTACCTTCGCCGGATAAGCTCCCGGATCAACCATGACCGACTCTTTTGTCTCTTCGTTAATCACCAGATAACAATTCGTACCAATCATTCCAACCACGTATTTTTTTATCTTCATACTTTTATCCTGTTGCCCTTTCTATATCAATGATTCCGGAAAGCTGCTGCAATTTCTTCACGATACGCTCCAGTTCTTCACGGCCGTGAACGATGAATCCCATCTCAATTGTTGCTGTTCCTTTCTTGCTGGTACGGACATTCATAGATTTGACATCCACATTTTCTTCTGTGAAAATTCTGGAAATCTCCATCAGAAGTCCCTGCTGGTCATTGGCATACATCTTGATCTCGGCAAGATACTGACCTCCTGATTTTTCTGTCACTTCCGTCTCCCACTCTGCCGGAATCAGTCTTGCGCGTTCCGCTTCGGACAGATGTATCATATTGATACAGTCTGTACGGTGAATGGACAGACCTCTTCCACGAGTAACGAATCCGACAATCTCATCTCCCGGTACCGGATTACAGCATCTGGAAAAACGGACCGCCATATCATCAATCCCCTTGACTACAATACCGCTCTTGGACTTGGCAATATGTACCTTATTCTTTGCAGCCTCAGCCACTCTCTCCAGAACAACTTCATCCGTAATTGCCTGTCTGTGATCTTTTCCATACTCTTCTGCAAGCCGGTTTACTACCTGTCCTTCTTTTAATCCTCCGTGACCGATTGCCGCCAGCACAGATTCCCAGTCTTTGAATCCATATTTTTTCTGCACGATCTCCTGGTACTTCGGCTGAATAATATTTGTAAGATTGATACTCTTTGCCTTGCAGTATGTAGCAATCATATCCTTTCCACGGATGATATTACTTTCTTTGAATTCTTTTTTAAACCACTGGTTGATCTTGTTCTTTGCCTGTGTACTTTTTACAATATTCAGCCAGTCCCTGCTTGGGCCCTTGGAATTCTGTGAAGTCAGGATCTCAATTCGATCCCCGTTCTGAATTTTATAATCGATATTGACCAGTTTTCCGTTCACTCTGGCTCCAACCATCTTATTTCCAACTGCACTATGGATCGCATAAGCAAAGTCGATCGGCGTCGAACCATTCGGAAGGTTCTTGACATCTCCCTGCGGTGTAAAGCAATACACATCTTCTGCAAACAGATCAAGGTCACCTTTGATCAGATTCAGGAATTCCCGGTTATCCGACATGTCTCTCTGCCACTCCAGGATCTGGCGCAGCCAGCTTAACTTCTCTTCTTCCTGTGCTTCAACACTCTTCTTACCGTCATTCGACTCTTTATATTTCCAATGCGCCGCAATACCATATTCCGCTGTCTTATGCATCTCTTCTGTACGGATCTGGATCTCGAACGGCTGTCCGACCGAACTCATCAGCGTTGTATGCAGTGACTGGTACATATTCGGTTTTGGCATTGCAATATAATCTTTAAATCGTCCCGGGATCGGCGTATACATCTCATGGATCACACCGAGTGCCGCATAGCAGTCCTTTACAGATTCTACGATAATACGGACTGCGAACAGATCATAGATCTGATCTACCGTCTTATCCTGATTGACCATCTTTTTATAAATGCTGAAGAAATGTTTGACACGCCCGTTGACTTCTGCTCTGATGCCCGCATTCTTCATATGTGTCGACACTTCATCTACAATCTGCTCTACAAATTCTTCCCGCTCAGTCTTTCTGGCATTGATCTGATTCACCAGATCATAGAACACTTCCGGCTGTGAATACTTAAGTGCCAGATCATCCAGTTCTGTCTTGATCTTGGAAATTCCAAGACGCTGTGCGATCGGTGCATAAATGTCCATCGTCTCTTTTGCTTTTTCTTTCTGTTTTGCCGGTGTCATAAACTGCAGTGTACGCATATTATGCAGACGGTCTGCAAGTTTGATGATGATGACTCGGATGTCCTTTGCCATTGCCAGGAACATCTTTCTTAAATTTTCTGCCTGTACCTCCAGTTTATCCGAAGAATAAGAAAGTCTTCCCAGCTTGGTAACTCCATCTACCAGAAGTGCTACTTCTGCTCCGAATTCCTTTCGGATATCTTCTTCCGTAAACTTTGTATCTTCAACCACATCGTGCAGCATTCCTGCAGCAATCGTCTCTTTATCCATCTCAAGATCTGCCAGAATGATCGCTACCCATAACGGATGGATGATATATGGCTCTCCGGATTTTCTGCGCTGATCTCCATGTGCTTCAACTGCCAGCTTATAAGCTTTCTCGATCAGGGAAACATCTGTGGACGGATGATACTTTCGGATACGGGCAATCAATATGTCATACAACCGGTCCGGATCTTCATAATCTTCCTGCGATTTCACCGCATGTCCGTCTATGACCGCAAGTCCTTTTGTATGGTCTTTCGTCAGGGCTTCCGGTGCAATCCGGTTGTCCAGTGATTCATATGTTGTCTTGTCTGACATATCAACGCCTCCTTCCCTTGATGCTTCTATTATTTACCCGGATATGTGATCACGGCATCCACATCATATCCTTCTAATCGATCTCTTCCATTTAATCCCGCAAGTTCCATAAGAAATACTGTCTTTACCACTTTTCCGCCAAGTCCTTCGATCAGTTTTACCATTGCCTCATTCGTTCCGCCTGTTGCGATCAGATCGTCAATGATAACCACTCTTTGTCCCGGTTTGATCGCATCTTTATGCATCTCGATCGTAGCAGTACCATATTCCAGTTCATATTCAACAGAAACAGTCTCGCAAGGGAGCTTTCCTTTTTTTCTGATCGGGATAAATGGCTTATGCAGGTTATACGCAATTGGAACTCCAAAAATAAATCCTCTGGATTCCGGTCCTACAACCACATCAAATTCTACGTCTTTTAATTTTTCCTGCATCAGATCTATTGCCAGATGTAACCCCTCTGCATCCTGAAGAATGCTTGTTACATCTCTGAATATAATTCCCGGTTCCGGAAAATCCGGAATGCTTCTTACATACTCTTCTATCGCTTTCATGATACTCTCTCCATTTCTGTCTAAAATACAACTTTAAGTATAGCATTACTTTTTCTAATTTTCAATCTATGGTTTAACGGTAATGCGTCACAACAATCTGTGGTGTCTTTTCCCCCATATATTCATTAATATCCGGATAATATGTCATCGAGATCCGGATCTGTCTGCCACGACCTTTTAAGAGTGCCTCCACTTCTGTCTTTCCATACTGTTCTTCCAGTTTGCCCAGGAAATCATCTGCATGATGGAACAGCATTGCTTCGATCCTGCATCCATTCACATCCTGCACCTGTAATTTCAGTACATTTCTATTCTTCCCAAGAATTCTTGCACCAAGTAATGTGACATCGCGTGCTGCAAATACCGGTTTTGTATTTCCTTTTCCAAATGGTTCCAGAAGTTCCAGTTCTTTCACCAATCCTTCCGTCACACATCCGAACGGCATCTCCATATCGATAGTTACTTTTTCTTTCATCTCTTCTTCGGTCAGCGTACAGTTTTTATTCAACATCTCGCGAAATTTCCCGACATTCTCTTTCGGAAGTGACAATCCGGCTGCCAGCCGGTGTCCGCCAAACTTCGTCAGAAATTCTTTGCATTTATTCAGTTCTTCATACATGTGGTATCCGTCGATCGACCTTCCGGATCCTTTCACTCCTTCTTCTGCATCCGTCAGTACAAACACCGGTTTATAATAGTTCTCTCTTATCCTTCCGGCGACGATACCTGCCAGACTTTCATGACAATCCGGAAGATAAACGACCAACACCTTGTCCTTGGAAATGGTTGTTGTCTCCACCTGCTCTTCTGCCTGTTTTACAGCCTCTTCCGTCATATCCTTTCTGCTGTCATTCAACGCTTTCAAGTCTCCTGCAAGGATATCTGCCTCCTTTTGCGTTCCTGCTCTCAGTAATTCCAGCGCACGTTTTGCTGTATCCAATCTTCCGCTGGCATTGATACATGGCCCGAGTACAAAACCGATATGATAGGAATTCAGGCTGTTCTTGTCAATCCCTGTACACTCGATCAAAGCTTTCAATCCCGGATTCTTTGTGCGTCTCAGCATCTGAAGACCTTCTTTGACAAAAATACGGTTCTCATCTTCCAGATCCATCACGTCTCCGATCGTAGCGATCGCAACATTTTCGATCAGATCATCCAGATCCGCCGAATCCTTTCCCATACTCTCCCACAATGCCTCCATCAGCTTGTATGCAACTGCAGCACCGCAGAGTCCTTTAAATGGATAGAGACAATCCGGCTGCTTAGGATCCATAACCGCATCTGCCGGCGGAATTCTGTATCGTTTTTCTCCATCGTATTCATCAAACGGGACCTCATGGTGATCTGTTACGATCACTGTCATCCCCATTTCTTTTCCATACGCGATTTCATCTGCTGCTGCGATCCCATTATCACAGGTAATGAGCGTATCTACACCGGCTTCATAAGCTCTTTCGACCAGATGCCTGTTCAGTCCATATCCGTCACTGATACGGTCTGGTATATCACTGTCCACATCCGCACCGAGACGTTCCAGTCCTTCCAGCAGAATGTAAGTTGCATTCACTCCGTCTATATCATAATCTCCGATCACCCGGATTTTCTTATCTTCCAGGATCTTCTCTTTCAGAATATCGATTGCTTTATCCATATCTTTCATCAGCATTCCATCATACAGATCACTGATTGTTCCATTCAGATAGCGGTCAACCGCTTCTTCCCCGATCACATCCCTGTTCCGGATCAGACATGCCAGCCGCGGACTGATCTGGTATTTTTTTCCTATTGCCTCAAAATCTGCGCCTTTCCGCAGCAGAACCCATCGTTCCATTGTTGTCGCTCCTTTGTCTCTTTAGTCTAAGTACAATTACTTTTTAATTTTAAAAAAGCAGTTATACCCTGTCAACAGGCATAACTGCTTTTCAAATCATTTTCTGATTTATTTTTTCTTTTTGTTTGTTGCTTTTTTAGAGGCTTTTGTTTTCATAACATACCACAGGGCTCCTGTGATACATACGGAAGAATATCCTCCGCAGATGATACCTGCCATAAGCGGTGCTGCAAATTCACGAATAGAACTTACACCCATAATAAACAGAACAAATACCATGATAAAAGTCGTCAACGATGTATAAATACTTCTTGTCAACGTCTGTGTTATACACTTATTTACCACTTCAGCCAGATCATCGTTTTTCTTCATCAGTGGAAGTTCCTCACGGATTCTGTCAAAGATTACAATCGTTGCATTGATGGAATAACCGACAATCGTCAGCATACATGCAATAAATGTTGTTCCCACTGAGATTCTGGATGCCGCATAGAATGCAAGTACCACCAGAACGTCATGTAACAGTGCCGCAACCGCACTTGTAGCAAAACGTACATCTTTGAAGCGGAACCAGATGTAAAGCAGCATAAAGATTGTTGCCACGATCACGGCAATTACTGCATCACGACGCATCTCACCACTGATCGTAGAACTTATATTTTCAGCTGTGATATCGGATTCTTTCACTCCGAATGTAGTTTTCAGTGCTTTGTTGACCTGCTCACGTTTCGCAAGACTTAATGTCTTTGTTTTAATAATGACCTGTTTGGTTCCGGACACTTTCTGTGTCTGAATGTTGTGGTCTCCGGTAATCTTTTCTACTACAGGAACAATCTCTTCATCGATCTCATCGATAGAATAATCTTTGTCAAATTTCACATTCATAGAAGTTCCGCCCTGGAAATCCAGACTGTATGCCAGTGCTCCATTTCCCTTTGCCGAATTGACTCCCATGATCACAAATCCTGCAAGGATCAGTGCAATGGAAACGCTGAAGAATATCTTCTTCTTTCCGAGGAAATTCACCGGCTTTCTTTCTTTCATCTGATGATAATACAGACTCTCTTTGCGGATTCCGATTCCATAGAATGCATATACTATCATACGCGTGATCACCAGTGCGGTAAACATGGATACCACAATACCGATTGCCAGTGTCTGTGCGAATCCTTTTACTGTTCCGGAACCTTTGAACCACAGAACCGCTGCTGCAATCAGGGTTGTTACGTTACCGTCAACGATAGCTGACATTGCTTTCTGGAATCCTGCCTTGAGTGATGACTTCACAGTTTTCCCTTTCGCCATCTCTTCACGCACACGGGCAAAGATGATAACATTCGCATCCACCGCCATACCGATACTTAAAATGATACCCGCAATACCCGGAAGGGTTAAGGTTACATCAAATGCATTCAGGATCACCAATACAATCTCTGTATAGATCAGCAGTGCAAGACTGGATGCCAGTCCCGGAAGCCTGTATACCAGAATCATAAACAGGAATACAAGGATCAGACCGATCACTCCCGCCTTCAGGCTTGTGCTAAGTGCCTGTTCTCCAAGTTGTGCCCCTACTACATTCGAACGGAGTTCTTCCAGTTCCAGTTTCAGTCCACCGATACGGATCGTTGATGCCAGATTATCAGCTTCTTCGTATGTAAAGTCTCCGGTAATATAAGCCTGTCCGCCTGTGATCGCAGACCGGACAACCGGACTGGAGATGGTCTCACCGTCATAAATGATCGCAATCTGTTTTCCGATATTGTTCTGTGTTGCTGTAGCAAATTTCTTTGTTCCTGATTTTGTCAGGTTCAGTTCTACGGAGTATTCTTTATTCCCCATATCATCCTGACCACTCTTTGCAGATGCGCTCTTTACATCGGTTCCTGTAAGGACCGTCTCACCATCTGCCGTCTGGAAAGAAAGGGAACCTGGTTTTCCAAGTTCATCCAGAATCTTATTGGCATCTGTAACACCAGGAATCTCGATATTGATTCGGTCGTCTCCCTCCTGGTATACACTTGCTTCTGTACTGTACTGCTCTACTCGCTTTTGCAGCTTATAGATAGTATCACTCATCTCTTCTTTGGTCGGATTCTTATCTTTTACCTGATAAGTGATGCTGACACCACCGGCAAGATCCAGACCAAGTTTGATATTCTTCATCGCACCGGTCTTAGATTTTCCAATTCCTGTGATAACAGTAAAGCCAAGACCGACGATGAGGATTACAGTCAGAAGCAGACTCAGTATGCTTTTTGACTTTTTCATCGTTCTCCTACACATCCTCTCACATTATTTATTCTTCTGCAAGTGCAGCCTTCATCATGATCGCACACTCTACTCGCTTTCTTTGCATCTCACAGCCGATCTCATAGGTATCATGGATCGTACCATGGAAATTGTAAGAGTTTGCCATACATCCACCACTGCAATAGAATTTTGCAAAACAGTTTCTGCATTTATCTTTCGAATACACATTACAGCTTCTGAAATCGTCCGCTATCTCCGGCTTCACGATTCCATCGTCCACATTACCCATCAGAAAGTCATCCTGTCCGACGAACTGATGGCATGGATAGAGGTCGCCCCATGGTGTAACAGCCAGATATTCTGTTCCGGAACCGCATCCGGATAAACGTTTTGCCACACACGGACCACCATTTAAATCTATCATAAAATGGAAGAAATTGAAGCCTTTTCCCTCTTTCTCGCGTTCGATCATCATCTTCGCAAGTTTGTCATATTCCTCCATGATCTTAGGAAGATCTTCCTCCCTGATCGCATACGGATCGCTTTCATCTCCAACGACCGGCTCGATCGACATCTGTTTGAATCCAAGATCTGCAAAATGCATAATATCATTGGAAAAGTCCAGATTGTTTCTTGTAAATGTTCCGCGGATATAATATTTTTCCTGATTTCTGCTTTCTGCAAGCTTCTGGAATTTCGGAACGATCAGATCATAGCTTCCGTTCCGTTACGGAATGGACGCATCTGGTCATTGATTTCCTTTCTTCCATCCAGACTTAATACAACATTATCCATCTCTTTATTTACAAATTCCTGGATCTCATCATTTAAAAGAACGCCATTGGTCGTAATGGTAAAACGAAAATGCTTGTTGTGGATCTTCTCCTGTTCTCTTCCGTAAGCCACCAGATCTTTTACAACCTTCCAGTTCATCAGAGGTTCTCCTCCGAAGAAGTCAACTTCCAGATTGCGGCGGTTTCCGGAATTTGCGATCAGAAAATCAAGTGCCTTCTTCCCCACCTCAAAACTCATAAGTGCACGTCTTCCGTGGTACTCTCCCTCTTCTGCGAAGCAATATTTACAGGCAAGGTTACAGTCATGTGCAATGTGCAGGCACAATGCTTTTACGACTGTTTTCCTCTTCTTCACCTCTTCAATCATGCATTCGTATGTATCTTTTACAAATAACTGTCCGCCTTCTGTCAGCTCGATCACGTCTGACAATGCATCTTCGATGTCTGACGCTTCGTATTTATTTCCCAGCGACTGCAGAAGCCGTTCTTTTACACCTGTTTCTTTTAATGATCCGGCAGTTGGTTCTGTCTCTGATCCGTTCAATTTTGCGATCACATCATAACAGACATCATCTACCACATGTACAGAGCCGCTGTACACATCCATAACGATATTGTATCCATTATTACGGTACTGATGAATCATATCTGGTACCCCTTTCTTGTTTTTCATATTCTATATCGGAAAATTCCTGTTATTTCTCTGATTGTCTTAAATCTCATGTTGTCAAATAATTCCATGAACAGCAAGAAACAGCGACCCTAAAGACCGCTGTCCCGAGTATCCATATGATTTTAAATTATTTGTTCTGTTCGCAAGTCTGATTTCCTACTGTGCAGGATGTCTTACATGCTGACTGGCATGATGTCTGACATTCGCCGCATCCACTTTTTTTCAGGTTGCTGTTCATAGGTTTATTCAATGATTTTACATGTTTCATGTTCATGTCCCTCCTTACTATTGCTTAACTTATATTATTATAACATTTCAATATAGGTTTCGCAATCCTTTTCTTAGGATATCATTCCGCCGGCCATGCCGCCTCCCGCACACAACGCAAATGTCACCAATATCTCTGTACTGCTTCCATGAAATGTGCGGTAGATTCCGACTGTGACAAGCAAAAGTAACGCAAAATACAATATTCCCAGAACAATTCCCCACAGGAACCGCCTGACTTTTGCAAGTTTTCCCACCACAAGTCCGCCGGTAAATGTCGAGATCAGATAGACTGCCGTCACTCCTGCCGTCACCGCGCCTTCATTTAATTCGAATTTATAAAGAGCCAGCGCCAGTATTATCAGAAGAATACCTGTCACTACATATGCCGCAAGAAGAGCTTTCACCATCCACATGATCCATACTTCATTTTGTTCTTTTTTTCTCATCTGCTCCCTCCTCATCTATCACAGATTATGAAGAGAGACTCTCATTTATGCTTCTGTTCTGTCCATAATTGTTCTATTGTTCCATCTGTTTTCCCAGAACCTTCGCTGTATATTCCGCAAGGCAGATTTCTCTTTCTTCAAACAGGTCTTTCTGATCCATGTTCAGCAGGAGTACCGCCCCGATCACATCCCCCGCACACAGGATCGGACTGATCACCTCCTGACTGTAAGGTTCTGTTTTGCTCACCACCGGCACATATCTTTTTTCTCCTGCTTTTGCATTCTGCGTCTTTCTTTCCTTCAGAAACTCTCCGAGTTCCCTTGTTATATCTTCATCCTGCAGCTCTTTCTTCCCGTTTCCTGCCACTGCGACCACCTGATCCATATCACAGATTCCTGCCAGACATCCCAGCATCTGCGACAGACTTTCTGCATACTGTTTGGCGAATGCCGATAATTCTCCGATTGGAGAATATTTCTTCAGAATAATCTCTCCTTCCTTGTCCGTGAATATCTCCAGTGGGTCGCCTTCCCTGATCCTCAGTGTTCTTCTGATTTCTTTTGGAACGACTACACGTCCCAGATCATCGATTCTTCTTACGATTCCTGTTGCTTTCATAGCATTTATCTTCCTCCTGTTTTTCTGTTTTTTCTGTTTTTTCCATATTTTCTAACATATGGCTAGTATGCTGAGAAAAAGATGGAATTATTCATTCTGATATTAGACTGGATATTTTTTCAATAGTTTTGTATAATAGTTGGAAGAAAATATTAGGAGGAATGAATCATGAGTAAAATTGATGAAGTACGTGCTGATATGGTCAAAGCCATGAAAGCAAAAGACAAAGACACAAAGGAAACTTTATCCATGCTGCTTGCAGCTCTTAAGAATAAAGCAATCGACAAACGTGCGGATCTGACACCGGAAGAAGAGACACAGGTTATCTTAAAAGAGATCAAGCAGACAAAAGAGACACTCGATATGACTCCTGCAGACCGTACAGAGATCATCGAAGAATGCAATAAGCGTCTTGCAGTTCTGGAACAGTATGCTCCTAAGATGATGGATGAAGCAGAGATCAAAGAAGTTGTTGCTTCTGTTCTTGCAGAAATGGGACTGGATGCTCCTACTGCAAAGGATAAAGGAAAGATCATGAAGAACCTGATGCCTAAAGTAAAAGGCAAGGCAGACGGAAAGCTCGTTAACGAGATCGTATCTGCTTTTATGAATTAAGACAGTACCATTATGAATGGGCGGCACCCGGTTGGATGCTGCCCATTCTTCTTATCTCTATTCGTCTTAGTTACCCGAAGCACTGTCTGTGCTTGTTCCGGTTGTACTTGTATCTTTGGCTTTTACGCTCAATTTCGTGAAATCAATCTTATTCCATGTTCCTTTGTGAACAGTGATTTTTTCCTCTTTCTTCCATTTCTTTAATACTTTTTTATAGTATTTATCCTGTTTCTCCGTGAGCAAGGACTGTTTCTTGGTCTCTGTGGCTGCTTCATCATTGAGGCTTGTAACTTTTGCCACATAGCATGCGGTATCGCTTTCAACCACACCCGTAAGCTCACCTTCTCCCAATTTGTCTGCTGCTTTTACAACTTCTTTAGACGGACTTACAGAATCCGAATCAAACGTTGCATCTTTTGCTTCGGTTCCCTGTTCGGTTGCATAGGATGCAAAATCTTCCGCCGTCTTTGCTCCCTCTGCAAATGCCGCAGCTTTTTCCTTTACCTGCTTCTTCTCATCATCGGATACAGTCGTATCTGATGAATCGGACGAATCTGATGATGTAGTATAATTAAACTCCACATACTGCATATGCTTCTGTACTGCTTCTTCATCTGTTACATTCACATTTGCTTCCGCTACGATTGCCGAACGCATCTTCTGCTCGATCACCATCAATGTCATGACACGTTTTACATTCTCTTCGGAACCAGATACCTTGTCTTTTTTCTTCTGGGAGTTGGCCTTGTCAAATTCTTCAGCCGCATCATTGATTGCTTTTTTATCTGCTTTTGTAAGCTTTACGTCATAATCCTTCATATGCTTTTCCAGAAGTGCCATATTCTTCAGATCATCCAGCAAAGTTTCTTTGATCGATTCTTCATAGGTCTTGCCGTCTGACGCATTTTTCGTCCACATATCATCTCCGCCGAAATAGCTTGCAAAGTATGTTTCGTACTGAGCCTGTGTATATCTTGCATAGAAATTTGCAACACCTGCCGTGATCTCTTCATCTCCTGCTTTTACGACCACCGCATCATCCTTCAGCGATCCACATCCGGTAAGTGATGCTGCCATAATCCCTGCCAGCGCTAATATTAATGCTCTTTTTTTCATTTATCCTAACCTGCCTTTATTTGCTTAATGGGTCAATTATACCGCTTTTTTCTCCACCTATCAATCCTTTCAACCCATTTAACACATTTTTCGCAATTTCCAGTGCATCTGTCTGCTTCTCTTTCAGATTTCTTCTCTTCTTCTCATAGATAAAACACGGCTGGGCTCCGTCTGCTTTGAATGTCAGTTCCCCACGGAAATCTTCGATCAGCTTCGGAATCCGTTCCGGATGTACCTTCGCTTTTTCATACATGATAAATGTGTAAACCTCTCCCTTTTGTTCGACAGCCGTTACATACAACTGATGTGCCTGTGCTTTCAATGCGGCAACTTCCAGAAGTTTCTCCACCTTCTTCGGAATATCTCCAAACCGGTCTGTCAGTTCTTCTGCCATATCTTCCATTTCTTCCCGGCTCTCAATAGCAGCGATTCGTTTATAGACATCCAGTTTCTGGTATTCATTCGGAATATAAGATGCCGGAATAAATGCATCCACATTCAGATCCATCGTAGTTGTGAAGGTCTCCTCTTCTTCCATCTCACCTTTCAGATGCTTCACCGCTTCGTTCAACATCTTACAGTAAAGGTCATATCCGACCGCCTCCATATGACCATGCTGCTCCGCACCCAAAAGATTTCCCGCTCCACGGATTTCCAGGTCACGCATCGCAATCTTGAATCCTGAGCCAAGGTCCGTGAATTCACGGATAGCAGCCAGCCTCTTTTCTGCCACTTCTCTTAACATCTTATCTCTCCGGTAGAGAAGGAATGCATATGCCATGCGGTTGGAACGTCCGACACGTCCGCGCAGCTGGTAAAGCTGTGAAAGTCCAAGCCGGTCTGCATCATGAATGATCATCGTATTTGCATTTGAGATATCCAGTCCGGTCTCTATGATCGTTGTGGATACCAACACATCGATCTCTCCGTTGATAAAGTCGTACATGATCCTCTCCAGTTCATGCTCCCGCATCTGTCCGTGCGCATAGGCAACCGACAGATCCGGCACCAGCTTCTGCACATGTCCTGCTACCTCATCGATATCTTCCACACGGTTATAGACATAGTATACCTGCCCCTGTCTTGTGCATTCCCGTTCGATTGCTTCACGTACCATCTCGTCATTATATTCCATAACATATGTCTGGATCGGCATACGGTCATTCGGTGCTTCCTCCAATACACTCATATCGCGAATACCGATCAGGCTCATATGAAGTGTTCTCGGGATTGGAGTCGCTGTAAGTGTCAATACATCTACATTTTCCTTCAATTTCTTGATTTTTTCTTTGTGCTGAACACCGAACCGCTGTTCTTCATCGATGATCAGGAGCCCCAGATCTTTGAATTTCAAGTCTTCACTCAGTACCCGATGTGTTCCGATAATGATATCTACCAGTCCCTTTTTCGCATCCTCGACCGTCTTTTTCTGCTGTGCCGGTGTACGGAATCTGCACATCAGGTCAATCCGCACCGGGAACTCTTTCATACGCTGTACGAATGTCCGGTAATGCTGCTGTGCAAGAATCGTTGTCGGAACCAGATAGACTACCTGCTTACTCTCCTGTACAGCTTTGAATGCCGCACGGATTGCAACCTCCGTCTTACCAAATCCAACATCCCCACAGATCAGACGATCCATGATCTTATGACTTTCCATATCTTTTTTTACAGCCTCGATCGCCATCATCTGATCTTCTGTCTCTTCAAACGGAAACATCTCTTCAAATTCTCTCTGCCATACTGTATCTTCTCCATAGACATAACCATCCTGCTCCTGTCTTGCCGCATACAGCTTCACCAGATCTCTTGCAATCTCTTTTACGGCACCGCGCACCCTGGTCTTGGTCCGATTCCACTCCTGGGTTCCCAGCTTATTCAGCTTTGGCTTTTTTGCATCGGCACTGGCATATTTCTGTATCAGATCCAGCTGTGTTGCCGGAATATAGAGATTCCCGCCCTGTGCATACGAGATTTTCATATAATCTTTTGAAATCTTGTCTACAACGATCTTTTCAATTCCCTGATAGACGCCTATACCATGATTCTCATGAACAACATAATCTCCCGGCTTCAGTTCCGAAAAGCTCTGGATCTTGCGTCCTTCATAAGTCTTTCTCTTTTCTTCTTTTTCTTTTTCCGAAAATGTCCGACTCTGCGATCACAGTGAATTTAAGCATTGGATATTCATACCCTTCCGCAATGTATCCATATGCCGTCATAATTTCTCCAGGCTTTACTTCGCGGTCCAATTCTTCACCGTAATAACTGCTTAGATTATAATCTCTTAAATCTTCCGCCAGCCTCTTTGCACGGGTTCTCGATCCTGACAGCAGGACTACCCTGTATCCGTTTCTTTTCAGTCTCTTAAGATCCTGTGTCAGCATCTCAAAACTGTTATTGTACGGATTCACACTCTTAGCCTGGATTTCATAAGATTCTCTTACTTCCAATCCCCTGCACTTCATCTCTAACGCAAAAAAGCCGATACTGCTGTAAGTATTGATCTTCTTCAGGATATCTGCAACCGGAAATATCTTTGCCTCTTCCTCTTCCAGTTCATACCCGTTCTCCAGACGCTTTTTCTGCGCTTCCATAAACTCTTCTTCAATATTCTGCCCGCGCTCCACAAGACGCACCGGTTCATCCAGAAAAAGAATGGTATCTTCTTTCGAAAAATAATCCAGGAACGATACTCCCTTCTCTTCTCCCTGCGGAAATTCCACCGCCGGATAGATGGTAATTTCTGTCATATTCTCAATGGACCGCTGACTCTCCACGTCAAAAGTCCGGATAGAATCCACCTCATCTCCCCAAAATTCAATTCTTACCGGAAACTCCTCCGTCAGTGGATAGATATCCAGTATTCCTCCCCGCACTGCAAACTGCCCCGGGCCTTCTACCTGTACTTCCCTGTCATACCCTACATCAGAAAGTCTCTCTGCCATCTCGTCCAGTTTAAGGACACTGTCGTTTTGTATCTTCAGTACTTTTTCTTCAATACTCTCTTTTTGTGCGAGGTGATCCATGAACCCGTCCAGACTTGTCACAATCGTCACAGGTGTTCCGGAAAGCACTGCCTGGATTCCTTCCATTCTCTGCTTCACCAGCTCTTTACTACGGATATCTGCTTTATAGAACAGAAAATCCTTTGCCGGATACAGATAAGTATTGTTGTCCAGGAATCGGTATTCTTCATATATCTGTTTTGCTTTTGTCTCACTGGAACAGGCGATGACCTTGTATTTACAGCCATCGCCAATTGCATACATCATATGAGATTTCTGGGAATTCACACATCCGCATACACGGATCATTCCTGCATCTTTTTTCTTATTTTTACAGAGTTCTTCAAACTCTGCAAGTTCTTTTAACGGTCCGATTAAGCCCTGCATCTTTTATGCCTCCTTAGGCTTTACTTTCCTGTTATACTGGTTCATGGCAGCCTCGATCTCTCCATTTAAGATCATTCCCACCGCATGGTCTGTGCGGTCATATCCATCTTCCATCAATTCACGGTCTTCTTTCGAAAAATGTCCCAGTACATAATCCGCCAGGTCGTATTTCTTTGGCTTCTCCCCAACACCGATCTTGATTCTCGGAAACACATCGGTTCCAAGGTTGGCAATAATATTTTTATTCCATTATGCCCTCCGGCGCTTCCTTTCTTACGGATTCTCAACTGCCCTACATCCAGACTGATATCATCATAGATCACAAGAAGTTCGTGTTCTTCATCAATCTTATAATAATTGACCAGTTCTCTTAAGCTTTCCCCGCTCAGATTCATATACGTCTGCGGTTTTACCAGAAGCACCTTCTGTCCCCCGATCATTCCTTTGCCGATCAGTGCTCTTCCTTTTCTTCCGTCTACAGAAATATTATATCTGTCTGCCAACATATCTATGACATCAAACCCTACATTGTGTCTGGTTCCTTCATACTGAAGTGTAGGATTTCCAAGTCCTGCAATAATAAACATAATTTTTCACCTTCCATTTCTTTTATCATTCTACAAGAACCTTTTCCATTTGTCACGGAAAAATTAAACGAATAATTCTTCCACATTTTTCATACATTATAGAAAATGAAACAATCTTTGAAACCAATTACCAGGAGGTCTCACTATGAGTTCCAAAACAAAAATTGTTGTACTTCACATGAAAGAAATCATCTATACCGTTATTTTCGCAGTATTGGCCATTATTCTGATCCTGCTTTTGATATTCATGTTCCGCCCGGAACATCGCTCCGCCTCAAAAGATAACCGGATCTATACTCCGGGAATCTACACCTCAGATATCACTCTGAACAATACTGCGCTGGAAGTTGAGGTGACTGTAGATGAATCCCATATCAATTCCATCCGTTTCACCAATCTGAACGAATCTATCACAACCATGTATCCGTTTATCGAACCTGCGATCGAAGATATTGCCGAACAGGTCTACAAAAAACAGTCACTCGACAATATCCAGTATTCATCTGACACTCCTTACACTTCCCAGCTGATTGTCCAGGCCATTGAAACTGCATTGAAAAAAGCCGGAACTACAAAGTAGTTGCGGCTTTTTCTTACATCTGACAGTGGCCTGTGCGATGCCACCCGGCAGGTACTTTCGTCTTTTTGCTTTTATCCTTCAACGATAAGATAACGACCATCCGATAGCGCAAATACTTCTGATGCATCTTCAATCTCTTCGTCAGACATTCCACTGACATCCATTCCTTCCTGATCAAGGAATTCCCTGACTTCTCCGATATTATCTACGATAGAAGCCATACAGTCCTCCAGAAAAGCCTCTGCCTCTTCCAAAGTCTCTGCAACCGGTTCATCAAACAGCTGTCCCTGATTCAAAATAAACGTCTGCAGACATTCTTCATCATACTCGTACATACATCTCAACCTCCCTTATCGTAATATTACACAAACTGCAACAGTTCATCCGGTCTGTCGATCAGATCATCTGCTCCCGCAGTTTCTAACGTTTTTCTGTCCCGGAATCCCCACAACACGCCTATCGTCTTAAGGCCTGCATTCCTTCCGGTTGCCGCATCAACTTCTGAATCTCCGATATACAGGCATTCTTCTTTTGATACGTGCATCTGTTCCATAAGATACCATACTCCGTCCGGTTCCGGTTTTCTTCGGATACCTTCTTTCTGTCCCTGTGCATAATCAAACAATTCTTCTCCAAAGATTGCTTTCACAACTTTTACTGTCTGACGGTCCGGCTTATTGGAAAGGACTGCCAGGTGAATTCCTTTATCTTTCAATGCTTTCAACATCTCCGGAATTCCTTCATAAGGTGTTACATGATATGTACAATTCCGGTCAAATATACGTCCGTATATTTCCATCCCCTCTTCAATTCTTGAAGCATCTGGATCTCCGGCTGCCTTCAGTGACTTTTCCATTAATACCCTGGCTCCATTCCCGACGAACAATCTGCACTGATCTTTTGTGATCTTGGAAAGTCCCATCTCCTCAAGTGTCAGATTTACGGAATATGTCATAGATTCCAATGTATTTGTTAATGTTCCATCCAGATCAAATATACAAGCTTTCATTATACAAATTCCTCCTGCAAATATCATAGTATGAGACCGTCAAAAATGCAATACCAAAAATGCGCCAGCCCTTAGATAAGGTACTGGCGCATAGTTTTCAACGCATTCTTCTCCAGCCTGCTGACCTGAGCCTGGGATATCCGTATCTCCTTTGCAACTTCCATCTGCGTTCTTCCCTGAAAGAACCGAAGCTTGATAATATAACGTTCCCGTTCATCAAGATGCTTCATTGCTTCCTCCAGTGACAGGTCTTCCACCCATTTTTCTTCTTTATTCGTCTGATCACTCAATTGATCCATCACATACAATGCATCTCCACCATCATTATAGACCGGTTCCTGCAGACTCATCGGTATCTGGATTGCATCCAAAGCAAACATAATATCCTCTTTGGAGATGCCAATTTCTGTCGCAATTTCCTGCACCGTCGGTTCTTTCTGGTTCTTCTTTCTGTAACTTTCCCTTGCATAGATTGCTTTATATGCCGTATCTCTGAGTGACCGGCTGACACGAATGGAATTGTTATCTCTCATGTACCTTCTGATCTCTCCAATGATCATTGGTACTGCATAGGTGGAAAATTTTACCTCTAATTCTGTGTTAAAATTATTAACCGCCTTAATCAGTCCGATACACCCAATCTGGAACAGATCATCCGGGTTCTCCCCGCTTGCCCCAAATCGTCTTATCACGCTCAGGACAAGTCGTAAATTTCCTTTAATGTACTCTTCTTTCGCTTCCCGGTCTCCTTCTTTGATGCGTACAAACAAAGCTTCCTTCTCCTCTTCATTCAGGATAGGAAGCTTTGCCGTATTCACACCACATATTTCTACCTTTCCCTGTGCCATTACAGACCTCCTGTCAGAATCTCATCCATCAGTTTCTATTAAGATGATGCTCCTTATCGCACAGGCTTATGCGGTTTCTTATCAAATAAAAAAAATTTTACTCCTTGACATCTGGCAGATTCTGCGTTATCTATCCCACTTATCTGCCAGATTCTGGATCTGGGTCTCGAACTTGGCCATATCTTTATTCGCCAGACCTTCATTCTTATACACAACGTTCAGCAAACGCTTTGCAGCTGCCACCAGACGATTAAATGCGGATGCACTCTTAAGCTTACTCGGTTTCTCATCTGATTTTTTCGGAATCTTCTGTCCGATCGTTATAATCTCATTTGCTGCGAGGTCTACCGTTCCACCTGAATATGGTGCGAATGCCGGACAACCGAATGTATCTTCTACCAATTTTGCAAAATGATCTGTCACTGTATCTTCCCCATGCACAACCATTACGCGGTCCGGTATTTTTTCAAATCCCCTGATCCAGTCCAAAAGACCGTTCATATCTGCATGTCCGCTGATTCCTTTCAATACCTCGATTCTGGCATTGACCGTGATATTCTCTCCAAACAGCTTTACACTCTCTGCACCCTCAATCAGTTTTCTTCCAAGCGTTCCGACTGCCTGATATCCCACAAAACAGATCGTGCATTCCGAACGCCACAGATTGTGCTTCAAATGATGCCGGATCCGTCCTGCTTCGCACATACCGGATGCAGACAGGATAACTTTCGGTTTTGTATCAAAGTTGATCTGTCTGGACTCGTCACTGGTAATCGTCGTCTTCAGACCCCGGAACAGCAGAGGATTGATCCCCTGATTTACCAATTCCATTGCTTCCTCATCAAAACATCCTTTGACATTTTTATTAAACACATTCGTAGCTTCGATTGCAAGCGGACTGTCCACATATACTTCAAATCCCGGAAATTCCGGAAGCAGATTCTTTTCTTTGATCTCACGGATAAAGTACAAAATCTCCTGCGTACGTCCAACCGCAAAAGAAGGAATCACCACATTGCCGCCTTTTTGGAATGTCTCTCTCAAAATCCTTGTAAACTCTCCCACATAATCTGGAATATCCTCACCATGTGTACGGTCTCCGTATGTAGATTCGATCACCAGATAGTCTGCCTCTTTTACTAACTGGGGATCTTTAATGATCGGCTGATTGACATTTCCCACATCTCCGGAAAATACAACCTTCTTTGAGACATCTCCTTCGGTTATCCATACTTCAATGCTTGCCGATCCAAGCAGATGCCCCACATCATTGAATCTTACTTCAATTCCGTCACACAACGTAATCTTCTGTCCGTAATCTACCGGTGCCAGAAGCTTCGTTGCGGCATCTGCGTCTACAACCGTATAAATCGGTTCGTATTCCGGTTCTCCGCTTCTTCTTGCCTTCCTGTTTCTCCATTCCGCTTCAAATTCCTGAATATGTGCGCTGTCACGAAGCATAATATCACAAAGATCTGCCGTTGCAAATGTGGTGATGATCTCCCCGGAAAATCCTTTTTTCACCAGAAGCGGAATATTTCCGGAATGATCAATATGTGCATGTGTCAGAAGAATGTAATCTACATCTCCCGGTGCAACCGGAAGTTCCTGATTCTCGTAAAGATCCGGTCCCTGCTCCATTCCACAGTCAATCAAGATATTCTTTCCGCATGCTTCAAGAAGATGACAGCTTCCAGTCACTTCATGGGCTGCTCCAAAAAAATCTAAGCCTCATATGACCAACCCCTTTTTCTTTTTATTGTAGCACATTTTCAGGAATACTTCACCATTTCCCGGCGCAATCTTTGCATAATCTTTTTCCTAATCTGGATATGTAAGACTGGGAAATACCAAGCATATCTGCCACCTCTTTCTGTGTCTTTTCTTCTCCGTCGGCTGTCCCCAGACCGAACCTCATCCGGATGATCATCTGTTCCCTTCCTGACAGGCGGCTGATTGCTTTGATCAGTACTTTCTTCTCTGCATCATTTTCCAGATCCTTATAAACAGCATCTTCCTCTGTTCCCAAAATGTCCGACAACAGCAGTTCATTTCCATCCCAGTCGACGTTTAAAGGCTCATCAATCGACACTTCCATCTTGGTCTTACTATTTCTCCTCAGATACATCAGAATCTCATTTTCAATACATCTGGATGCATACGTTGCAAGTTTGATATTCTTATCTGGATCAAACGTATTAATTGCTTTTATCAACCCAATTGTACCTATAGAAATCAAATCCTCAACTCCTACTCCGGTATTATCAAATTTCTTTGCAATATACACAACCAGACGAAGATTGTGTTCAATCAGCATTTTTCTTGCCTGTTCATCATTCTCTGTCCCCAGTCCCCGTATTGCTTTTCTTTCTTCCTCTGTTTCCAATGGTGCCGGAAGAATATCTGATCCTCCTATATAATGAATGTCTTTTTTGTCCGAAAAAAAGAGAGACCGGAAATCCGGAATAACTTTCAATTTAAACTGATGTGGAACTGCCACTTTTATCACCATTTTTCTTTCCTCCTGTCAATATATCTGGATTGATAATCATCCGATAATTTTCTGAACCTAATTCTTCTTCACTTACTGCCACTAATGGATGTTCCACATTTATCTTGTTTCCATCCCGTATGATCTGCATCTTATCCAACCGGAACGCCGGCATCACACCCTCTTTTTTCCCGATGGAATGATAAGAAATATATCTGAATCGTTCCGGTTTCTTTTCCTCTGTCAGTCTTCTTACAGATGCTCTGTCTATAATGCTGACAGGATCATTACTGATCGTATCACTCAATGTATTCCCTGTATCTATCAGTCCTCTCAGTCTGTCATTTTTTTTCTCCAAAAAACACTTCGACTTCACAGTAACGATTTCCTTTCTCTGAAAAGAATAAAATGATTTTCCAGATTACCGACACGAGGTAGTAACTGATTACAGCCAGTAAAAAGAACATACTTCCCCGCCTTATATACTGTTGAACGAACTGGAACACACCTCCCAGCAGAAATGACTCTATATACAAGAGCACCCATCCTCTGAACAATTCCCGGCCCCATTTTATTCCAAGGCCGGCCTTCATCATTACTACATTAATGACTCCATGAAATACTACAAATCTTAATACCGGTGTTTTCCTGAATATGACAATTGCAATACATGTCATCGCGGCTCCAGTTGCTGCTCCTGCAAAAACCCTTCCATACCCCGCCGGACAGGCAAGTAATTTCTTCAGAAGGATCAAAAGAATCGCATCCATTGTAAAATTCACCATAAAAAAGCACATCTACATATATTCATAGTACACATCAGGCCTCTTTCTCTTTCCGTGCACAGAAATAAATTTGTTGTTTTAAACAAGTAACATTATATAAATTTTTTCAAAAGGATTTTGTCAGATACTGTATGTGATTCCGTTTTTCGTTCGACAGCTCTCGTAACCCTGCGAACATATTAGTAAAACTAAGATACACAAAAAAAGACCGTATACAAGTCAGCTCACGCCAACCTGTGTACGATCTTTCTTATATAGTAATGTATGTAAGAGAAACTGCCTGCGGCATATTCTCTGTATTCTAAGTAGTACTATTCTTTATGTGATTATTTTTTAAAGAAATCAGGAATTTTAATTGACTGTTCTTTCACCTTGCTTGTAGGTGTTCTAGGTGTATCCAGTGTAGGAGTGGTTCCACCCATTGGACGTCTTGTTGCAGTTCCCGTTGTCTCTCTCTGTGTTGTTGTTCCGAAATCAAGTCTTGGTGATACCGGACGTTCTGCCTGCGGTGTACGTACTGCCTGCTGCTGTCCATACATTGCACTGCTCTGACGTACTGGTCTCTCATATGCAGATGCATGTCCTTGCTGACCATGTGGCATCGCAGATGTTCTTCCTTGATTTTCCAGTCTTGATTTTAATTTTGAAGCACTTCCGCCAACATTATGAAGTCCTGTAGCAATTACAGTAATTGTAGCTTCGTCTGCTCTGGAATCATCATACATTGCACCAAAAATGATGTTCGCATCTTCTCCGGCAAGTTCCTGTACATATTCTGCTGCATCGGATGCATCCATAAGTGTGATATCACCGGATACATTGATGATGACATGAGATGCTCCGGCAATAGTTGTCTCCAGAAGCGGACTGGCAACAGCCTGTTTTACAGCTTCCAGTGCTTTATCATCACCACGTCCCTGACCGATACCAATGTGGGCAATTCCCTTATCTGTCATAACTGTCTGTACATCTGCAAAGTCAAGGTTAATCAGTGAAGGTACATTGATCAGGTCTGTGATTCCCTGAATACCCTGCTGTAACACTTCGTCAGCTTTCTTCAAAGCTTCCGGCATTGTTGTACGTCTGTCTACAACTTCCAGCAGTTTATCATTCGGGATTACGATCAGTGTATCTACACTTTCTTTTAATTTTTCAATTCCTGCAAGGGCATTATTCATACGTGTCTTTGACTCAAAACGGAAAGGCTTTGTTACAACACCAACTGTTAATGCTCCCTGTTCTTTTGCAATGCGGGCAACAACCGGTGTAGCACCTGTTCCTGTTCCGCCGCCCATACCACAAGTTACAAATACCATGTCAGCACCTTTCAGTGCTGCTGATACTTCTTCTGCACTTTCTTCTGCAGCTTTCTCACCAATCTCTGGTCTTGCACCAGCTCCCAGACCTTTTGTGATCTTATCACCGATCTGCATCAATGTCGGAGCTTTACACAGCTGAAGTGCCTGTTTATCTGTATTGATCGCTATAAATTCAACACCGGCAATCTGCTCATCAATCATTCGGTTTACTGCGTTATTACCGCCTCCACCGACTCCAACAACAATTATTTTTGCCGCTGCTTCTGATTCATTTGTTTTAATTTCTAGCAAGGGTTTCTCCTCCTTTGTTATCCTTATTATATATTATACATCCCATTGATAGAGCAAGTGAGATGAACTCAGTTTGCTATATATAGTATATAATATAGACTTTCGTGTAAAATATCAATAGAATTTCTCTAATTTTTCTAATTTTCTTGTGAAATTTCTTTCATCTCAAAAGTAATCGTAGTGTTATTCTCTGAATAGGTCTCCAAATGCAGGATTCCCTCTTTATCACCAAGCTTTTTTAAGATCGGCTTGATCTGAGCAATCTGTTCACCAGATACCTGGCTTCCCAGACAGGCACTTACATTTCCAAATTTCATATAGATCTGCTGCTGTTTTACCGTCACATTTTCCGGATATATCCCATATTTCTGACTTTCTGCACATGCTTCCAGTATTTCATTAAATTTTGTCTGATTTGATGTTCGGATCTGCTTATACAGTTTGCCTGATTTTATCTTCACTCCCTCTACAACCGGTATCTGCGCATCTTTTACTGAAGATTGTTTTACCACAAGTCCACTCTGATCAAAATAACTATAGGTTGTTCCGGTTTTCACGCACCCGGTAATTGCCTTTTCTTTTACCGTAATCTGCAGTGTCCACGGATTTTTCATTCTGACTTTTAAAGAATCCAGACATTTCGGTACGGTTCCTTTTCCCATAGAATATTTTGCAACTACATATAAAGAATTATCCGACAGCTTATCATTCTGCACGCAATTCACAATCTCCTGACTGTCACAGTACTCATTTCCGCTTACTTCTATTTCTTGAATATAGAACAGCAAAATACCTCCGATAATGATGATCGCTGCTGCCAGCAGCAGAACAATCACTGCATATACATGATGCTTTTTTCCATTCTTCTTGTTCCCTTGTTTTTTCTTTGGCCTCTGGTTTCCCATATATGATTCAAACTTCCTTTCATCCACATGTATATTATTTTACCAAACATGACACATTCAACACAAGCCCCATTTCAAAAAGCAGGAACATAACCGAAGTTCCTCCATAACTGATGAATGGCAATGTAATTCCCGTATTCGGTATGGTATTTGTCACAACCGCAATATTAAGAATTACCTGTATCATCATGTGTGCCATTGCGCCGGATGCGATCAAAGCTCCCTCCAGATCGGGTGCATGAGATGCAATAATAAAAAAGCGCCATATCAGGATGAAAAATAATAACATTACAAATACTGCCCCGATCAATCCCATTTCCTCACAGATAATAGAAAATATCATATCATTCTGCGCTTCCGGTACAAATCCGAGTTTCTGGATACTGCTTCCAAGTCCCCTGCCAAACAATCCTCCTGATCCGATTGCATACAGCCCCTGAAGTGTCTGATAGCCTTTCTCATATTTTTCCGGATGCTGCCAGATCTGCAGCCGTTCAAGCCGGTAACTTTCCATAGCAAGAAATATCCCCATAAATGCACACCCCAGACACACCATCCACGCAAATTGCCCATACTTCGGACTTGCGACAAATACCAGGATGACTGCTATTCCCAGAATAATAACCGCTGTGCTCAAATTGCTCGCCCCAACCAGACCTACAATTGGCAGCACACTGATAACAATCTTGCAGACTGTTGAAAATTTCCACATTTTTTCTGCATTTCTTAGTATGATATATGTCAGGAACAGAATCACCGCAACCTTTGCAAATTCCGATGGCTGAAAAGAAAATGGTCCAAAAGACAACCATCTTTTGGACCCATTGTATTCTTCTCCGAACAACATTACCAGTACTCCGAGTAAAATAGATAACAGATATCCCGGAACTGCCCACTTTTTCCAGATATGATAGTCTATATTTGCTATACACCACATACCCATAATCCCGAGAAGCGTTGCAAATACCTGTTTTTTCAGATAATAAAACGTATCCTGGAATTTTATCTCTCCATTATATGCACTTGTGCTGTAGAGAATCACAAGACCAGTTACGATAATGATTGCCAGTACTAATATCAGAACTCTGTCACATTTTTTCTGTTCCGTTTGTTCTGACTGCCACGAATACTTCAACCCGTTCACTCCTTATAAGGAATTTACAATCTCTTTGAACTTCTCTCCGCGTACTTCGTAACTTGGGAACATATCCCAGCTTGCACATGCCGGTGAAAGCAGAACCGCTTCTCCCTCTTTTGCAATCTTCGCTGCCGTGAGCACTGCTTCTTCAAATGAATCTACAAACATATAATCAGTAAATCCGCACTTTTCAGCGTCAGCAGCAATTTTTTCTCTGGTATCCCCAAGAAGAATCAGTTTTTTTACTTTTCCGTCAAAACTTTCTATCCACTCTGTATATTCAGAGCCTTTATCATATCCGCCGCCAATCAGAACAGTCGGACGCTTCATTGCCTGGATTCCTTTGATCGCAGCATCTGGATTGGTTCCTTTTGAATCGTTATAATATGTAACTCCATTCTTCTCTGTTACATATTCAATACGATGCTCCACACCACCAAACGCTTTCACACTTTCACGGATCACTCCTACAGGAACTCCGTAAACTGCTGCCATCGCACATGCCGCCATAACATTCTCGTGATTGTGTGTTCCAAGAATCTGCAGTTCATCTACATGGCAGATCGTCTCTTTTACACCTTCATAATTGTAGATGATATTTCCCTCTTCCAGATATATTCCCTCTTCCAGTTTACGCTGACTGCTGAAATATAGAACTCTGGCTTTTACTTCATTGCCAAATTCCCTTGTCAGTTTGTCTTCATAATTCAGGATACAGTAGTCTTCTTCTGTCTGATTCTTTGCAATATTCTTCTTTGCATTCACATACGCTTCCATCGTATGATGCCGGTTCAGATGATCCGGTGTAAAATTAAGAATTGCACTGACCCTCGGACGGAATTCAACAATACTTTCCAACTGGAAACTGCTCATCTCCGCAACCGTAATCGAATTCTCTGTCATATCTTCTACTGCAGTTGTGTACGGTGTTCCAATGTTTCCAACAACAAATACATCATCCTGATAATTCTTCATAATCTCACCAAGAAGTGTAGTTGTAGTCGTCTTGCCGTTCGTTCCTGTAATAGCAAGAACATCGCCTTTTCCAAACTGATAAGCAAGCTCCACCTCTCCGATAACCGTAATTCCCTGCTTACGCATCTTTTCGATCACCGGAAGGTCTGTCGGAACTCCCGGACTTAATACAGTCATATCAAGTTCTGCAAGGATTTCTTCAGGAAACTCACCGATTATGATCTTTGCATTACTGTCTGCACCGGACTGCTGTCTTACTTTTTCTTCCATAAGCTGCTTATTTCCATCATACAGTACGACTTCCGCTCCCTGTCTTTCCAGAATCTTTCCAGCTCCGATTCCACTGATCCCAAGACCAAATACAAGTACTTTTTTTCCTTTTACTTCCATGTTATCCTCCTACATAGCCATCAGTGCGATCAGGCATAAAATTGCTGTGATAATCGAAAATACTGCAACAACTCTTGTCTCTGACCATCCGCACAGTTCAAAATGATGATGTATCGGCGCCATCTTAAAGATTCTTTTACCGCCGGTCTTTTTAAAATATGTTACCTGGATCATAACGGATAATACTTCTACCAGATAGATAAATCCAACAATGATGATGAAAATCGGCATCTGGAGCATGTATGCTGCGGATGCTACAAATCCTCCCAGTGCCAGGGAACCCGTATCCCCCATAAACACACTTGCCGGATATACATTAAACAGCAGAAATCCAAGGAGTGCTCCCACCACCGCACAGGTAATCGGCTCAATTCCGCTTTTTGTTCCAATTGCGACAACCGTAAAGAATGTTGCAACCAAAACCGTAACACTGGATGCCAGGCCGTCCAGTCCATCTGTAAAATTCACACCATTTACGGTTCCGATCACTACAAAGAACATCAATGGAATTGCCAGCCATCCAATGTTCAGATATCTTCCCCCACTAAAAGGAATCAGCATTGTAAGTGGAACCCCTGCAAATTTCACCATATAAAATGCAAAGATTGCTGTTACCACGATCTGAAGTGCCATCTTCTGCTTTGGATATAATCCGTCCGAACGTTTCATTACAACTTTCAGATAATCATCCAAAAATCCGATCAGACCAAATCCAAGTGTCAAAAACAGGATCGGAATGATCTTCGGATAACGTCCGATATAAATAACGGAAGTGATCACAACCGCCAACAGGATCATTACGCCTCCCATCGTCGGAGTTCCTGCTTTCTTCAAATGAGACTGCACTCCATCTTCTCTCTCCGTCTGATCCATCTTAAGTCTTCTGAGTACAGGTATCACAAGAGGACCAAGAATCACACTTAACACAAATGAAATCAATACCGGAATAAACACCTTATAATCCATAATCCACCTCTTTAATTCTTTTGTTATTCAGTTAATCTCTAACTTTACCTAGTATACTGCATTTCCAATTGTTTTTCAATGCCAAGATAAGGCAATATATTTTCGAAAATATTACCGATTACCGGAGCTGCGATCGTACCTCCGTAATAGATTCCCTGCGGATCATAGATCACACACATTCCCAGGATCTCCGGATCATCTGCCGGGGCAAATCCCACAAAAGAAGATATGTACTTGTTCGCACTTCTCGGTAATGTCTGGGAGGTCGCCGTCTTGCCTCCGATTCTGTATCCTTCCACATACGCATTCTTTCCGGATCCTTCAGAAACGACACTTTCCAGAAGTATCCTCATAGTCTCAGATGTCTTTTCCGAAACAATATGCTTTTTTTCACTATAGTGAAATTCTTTCGTTACTTTCCCGTCTTCATTCAGGATCTCCGTTCCAAAGTGCGGCGTCACTCTCTTTCCCCCATTGATCAGTGCACTTACTGTCGCTGCAAGCTGGATTGGTGTAATCTGGAACGACTGTCCAAAACTGATCGTAGCCAGTTCTACCTGTCCGATATTTTCCTTTTTATGCATGATCGTCCCTGCTTCTCCCGGGATATCTACCCCCGTCAGATTCATCAGACCAAACTTATGAAAATAATCGCAAAATCTATCGACTCCGATACGAAGTCCCAGTTCTATAAATACCGGATTGCATGAATTCTGTATACCCTGCACAAAGTTCTCCGTACCATGCCCTCCCACCTTATGACACCGTATCCTGCGGTCTTCTACCATTTTATATCCGGGACATTGAAACTGATCTGTAAGACGGACTACCCCTTCTTCCAGACCTGCAGATGCTGTAATGATCTTAAATGTGCTCCCCGGCTCATAGGTATCGTTGATACATCCGTTTCTCCACATCTGATTCAGAGCATCCTGCTTCTGCTCATCCGTCATATTTTCATCCGACTCTTCTTCCGTATTCAGCTCAAACGGCCGGTTCAGATTGAATTCCGGAACGTTTACCATCGCATATATTTCCCCGTTCTGAGGATTCATAAGAAGAATTGCCGTTTTTTCCGCCTGCTTTTCCTGCCGCACTTTTTCCGCCATCTGCATAGCATACTTCTGCATATTATAATCCAGACTGATCTTTAATGTATTCCCTGCCACTGGCTCTTTTCTGTCTTCTGCGACACCATCCAGTTCGATTCCTCTTGCATCTGTTGTTGTCAGGATCTTACCGTCAACACCTTTCAGATATTTATCATATTTTACCTCAAGTCCGATGATTCCCTGATTGTCAGCTCCGGTAAACCCCAATACTTTAGAGGCAAGCGCATCATATGGATAAAATCTTTTAAAATCTTCATCTACTTTTACTCCTGCCATCCCCAGATTTCGGATCTTATCTCCCGTTTTTTTATCCACATTTGATTTTATCCTTTCTATGGATGATATCTTTTCCACACGTTTGCGCACCTCACTGCTATTCATTTCAAGAAGTTCCGATAAGTTATCAATGACTGTTTCCGCTTCCCTGATCTGACTATGTATCACAGAAATTGTACATACCGTCCGGTTTGTTGCCAAAACTTTCCCATTCCTGTCAAGGATTTCTCCTCTCGCAGCCTTAATGTCACGTTCCCTCTCATGCAGATCTTCCGCTTTTTTCTGATAATATTCTGCATCAAATACCATAAGATAGGTCAGTCTTCCGATCAAAACAAATATCATCGCAAAGGCTCCGGCGAATACCA
>ENA-OQDC01000285-OQDC01000285.1-human-gut-metagenome-genome-assembly--contig:-NODE-285-length-38442-cov-3.082292_pt1 | contig 38442 bp, 64 predicted proteins | sample MGYA00242770_ERZ504601 | MGnify/ENA primary metagenome ERZ504601 (study PRJEB26092, sample SAMD00036305) | human gut metagenome | host: Homo sapiens | study: EMG produced TPA metagenomics assembly of...
ATCGCCGGTCACAACCACCTTGGAACCTACACCCATACGGGGTCAGAAACATCTTCATCTGCTCCGGTGTAGTGTTCTGCGCCTCACTCCAGGATGAATAAAAGGAATCCATCCAGCGTGCGGCCGCGCATATATGCCAGCGGAGCAACCTCAATGATCTGCTTTTCCACCAGGCGCTCATAGGTCTCGGCACCCCAGCATATCGAACAGACCATCGTAGAGAGGGCGCAGGTAAGGGTCCACCTTCTGCTGCAGATCACCGGGCAGAAACCCAGCTTCTCGCCTGCTTCCACGGCGGGGCGGTCAGCACAATGCGGGAAACATCCTTGGCTTTAAAAGCCTTTACCGCCATGGCAACGGCCAGATAGGTCTTGCCGGTACCGGCGGGACCCACGCCAAAGGTCACAGCATTCCTGCGGATAGCATTCAGATATTCCTTCTGGCCCAATGTCTTGGGGCGGATGGGGCGGCCCTTGACCGTGACCGTAACAAAATCCTCAGTCAGCTCCCGGACACGCTGCTCCTTTCCATCGTGAGCAAGGCTCAGGCAGTAGCGCACCGTCTGATCCTCCAGCGGCGTGTGGTTTTCGATCAGGAGCAGCATCCCCTCCACGGCACGCACAGCAGCGGCCACGTTGGCCTCCTCGCCAGAGAGGCGAAGCATCGTACCCCGGCAGACTGCCGTGACAGAGAACTCCTTTTCCAATAGACGAATGTTGCGGTCACAGTTGCCAAAGATGGCAGCGGCGATCTCCACACTATCCAACTCAATACTTTTTTCGGCCATGTAGCTCCTCCAGCGGTTTATGAATTTCCACATCTATTGTACCACCAAAGGCTCAAATAGAAAACTGTGAAACTTGCACAAAATATTTTCAACATTTTGGAGCGTGTTACAAAGCAGAACCCTGAAACATAAAAAATCGATGCTGCTCTGCACTTCTGCAAAACAGCATCGATTTCATTTATCGGATCGTAAAAAACGACTCTTCAGAAACTTTTCAATTAGAACCAGTCGCCGAAGCCCATCTTGACCAGGTTGTCGTGGCTGATCTTCAGGCTATCGAACGGATCACGGCCATAGCAGTCATCCTGCTCCACCAGGAAGTACTCACCGCCGCCCTCCAGGCCAGCCTGGATGATAGCGGGCATATCCAGAGTGCCTTCGCCAACCTCAGCAAACTGCACAATGTTGGTGAAGTTGCTCATGAACTTCATCATGCCTTCCTTGCTGGTGAAGTCCACGCCGCCCTCGGGGATGGGCATCTCACCGATGCGGTAATCCTTCAGGTGGACCAGACGGATGCTGCCGGCATACTTCTTGATGAACTTAACAGGGTCCTGGCCGCCGCGGTGGATCCAGTGGCTGTCCAGCTCAAAGCCCAGAGCAGGAGCATTTGCGCGGATGATGTCCAGCAGGAACTCGCCGTCGTAACGAACGAACTCCACGTGATGGTTGTGGTAGTACAGGTCAATGCCGTCTTCCTTCAGCTTCAGAGCATACTCATTTGCTTCCTTGGCGAAATCCACAGCCTTCTGGTAGTTGCCCATGCAGGTCATGGGCAGCATGCCGATGCGCAGCATATCGCAGTCCAGCTTACGGCAGTCCTCAACGATCTTCTTATAGTCGTCGGGATTGCACAGGAACTCGCCGGGCATACCGGGCAGCATGGGAGAGGTGGATGCGGTGCAGGAAGAGACATTCAGGCCCAGCTCGTCGATAGCCTTGCGGAAGCCTGCAACGTTCTCAGCGGTCATGGGGACCTGAGAGATCTCAACGCAGTGATAGCCGATATCAGCCAGCTTGCCCATGCTCTCGTATGCGTCAAAGTGAGGCATCTTAGCAGGGGCAATGGTGCTCATCTGAACACCGATCAAACCTTTGTTTGCCATGGTTCATTTCTCCTTCTATCTGTGTTTTGCGGTCACGGAGCAACGGGATGGCCAGCCTTGCTGCTTGCATGGATGGCATCGATCAGCCGGATGCTCATTTCCGCATCTCTTACATGGATGTAATCGTCAGTGTTATTCTCGATGGCGCGGTAGAATTTGTTGATCAGGATGCCATGAGAAGCGCCAAAATAGAACTTGGCACCGGGCAGCTTCTCATTCTCGCACAGCTTGGTGCGCACGCCATCCGCATCGATCCGGAACAGGGCATCATCCTCGATCAGGAAGGAAGCCTTTTCACAGGCAACCTTGATCTGGACACTCTCGTTGGTGTAATCACAGTTGGTGGCAAAGAACACACCGTTTGCGCCATTAGCGAAGTGCAGGCGGGCGGCCACGGTATCCTCGACCTCAATGCCGTAATCTGCCAGCTGATTCACCGAGCCATGGATGGCATCGATGTCGCCGCACAGATAATACAGCAGATCCAGCGTGTGGACACTCTGGTTGATCATGCAGCCGCCGCCAGCAGTTTTCAGCTGGCCGCGCCAGGGCTGTTCGTCATAGTAAGCCTTGCCGCGGAACCAGGGCACAAAGCCGCGGCAGCCGATGACCTTGCCATATTCGCCGCCATCGATGATCTTTTTCAGTTCAACGGTGGTGCGGTTCAGACGATTCTGCAGGCAGATGCCGATCTTGACCTCAGGGTGCGCAGCCTCAAATTCCACGAACTCCTTGGCCTGTGCAGTGTTCAGACCCACCGGCTTCTCGCAGAAAACATTTTACACCGTGGGAAGCAAAGTACTCCGACACGGGCACATGCAGGTAATGCGGCAGGCAGAGATGTACCACATCGGGATGCTCCTTTTCCAGAAGCTCCTCATAGTCCGTATAGAACGGCACGGCCTTTTGCTGCAGCAGGCAGCTTTTTCCTGCACAGCGGGATTGTTATCGCACACGGCACACAGTTCGATTTCAGGATTTGCCACAATGATGGGCAGATGAACCTGAAAGATGGTGCCGCAGCCAATGATCGCAGCTCTTTTCATGGAAACGCAACTCCTTGTAAGCCTGGAACAGGCATTGCTTTTTTTCAGGGATACTGATTACTCGCGGACGGGGAACTTGCCCTCAGCCTCGATCAGCTTGTTCAGCTCAGCAGCATACTCCTCGGGATCGCAGGGGTTGGAGACCTCGCGGCCGGTCCATGCAGACAGCTGGCTGCTGTTTGCCAGGTTGACACCGTTGATGCCGTCCTCGCCGGGAGCCAGCAGCGGGCTGCCGGTCAGGATGTGAGCAGCAAAGTTCTGCATAACAGTGGTGTGCTGGAAGCCCCAGCCATCGTTGTTCTCAAAGGTCTCTTCAGTGTACAGCTTGGAGCCTGCACCGTTGCCGCTGGTCAGCATGGCAACTTCCATCATGCTCATGTGCTCGTTCAGGTAATCCTCGGTGCAGGGGTTGCCTTCCTTATCGATGTAGTGGTAGACGTGAGCGGTCTTGCTGTTATCAACAACGATCTTGCCGCCGTCCAGGTCGATCTCCAGACGATCGGTGCCGATGGCATCGTGGGTGCAGGTGGTAAAGGTGCCGGTAGCGCCGTTAGCGAACTCGACCAGCATGGTCACGTCGTTCTCAACGCCGATGTCACGATGGCAGCCGTTGATGTTCTTGGAGAAGACCTTCACGGGGATACCGCAGATCCACTGCCACAGGTCGAGCTGATGGGGAGCCTGGTTGACCAGGACACCGCCGCCTTCGCCGCCCCAGGTAGCACGCCATGCGCTCTGCTGGTAGTAGCTGTCAGGACGCCACCAGGAGTTGATCATCCACTGAGAGCGGCGGATCTCGCCCAGCTCACCGCTGGCAACGATCTCCTTGATCTTCTGGTACAGCTTGTTGGTACGCTGGTTGAACATGATGCCGAAGGAAACTTCGGGATGAGCCTTAGCGCAGGCGATCATCTTCTGAACATCCTTGCTGCGGACACCGGCGGGCTTCTCGCACAGAACGTTCATGCCATGCTCCATAGCGTAGATGGAGATCTCGTGGTGCAGGTAGTGAGGAACGGTGGTGATGATGGCATCAACAGTGCCGCTGGCGATCATATCCTTCCAATCCTTGAAGAAGGGCACATCGGGGTACTGCTCCTTGCACATCTTCTCCTTCTCGGGGTCGATATCACACAGAGCGCCCAGTGCGCAGTTGTCGGGGCACGGTGCGCAGACCATGCCGGGGAACGGAGCGGGAGCGTTGGTCAGGAAGCGAGCGTAGCTGCCGCCCTGAGCACCGATACCGATCAGGCCATAACGAATCTTTCCTTCAGTCTTTTCCATTTGAATCTTCTCCTTTTTTCTGTTACGTTAGAATTTTGCCAGAATATCGCACAGTGCGTGATACTGTGCGGCGTAACCTTCAGCACCGTTTTTGTACTTGTTCTCACGGATGATGTTCTTTGCATCCGTGGTCTCAAGGCTCTGCAGGCTGTCAAACAGCACCAGATGCGGCTCAAGGGTCAGGAAGCCGGTATAACCCTCTTCCACGATGGCCTTGTGCAGCAGCTCGGGGATCTTTCCCTCGCCGGTACCGCAGAGCACATTCTCCTTGTCGGTAGAAACGGCATCCTTGATGTGGATATATACAATGTACGGGCGGAGAGCATCCCAGCATTTGGCGGTATCCTCGCCGCACTGTACAAAGTTTGCAAAGTCGAATGCGGACTTGAAGTGTGCGCTGTTCAGCGTCTGCATCAGGTCAACACAGCGGGAAAGAACATCACCATAGATATCCTTCTCGTTTTCGTGCATCAGGATCACGTCGTGCTTCTCAGCAATGGCAATGAACTTGCGCAGCTTCTCGATGACAGCGTCACGATAGTCGGCAGGATCCTTGCCTTCCGGCATAAAGAAGCTGAACATGCGGATGTACTTGCAATTCAGGACCTTAGCAATCTCGCACAGCGTTTCCAACTGAGCACACTGCTTTTCAAAGCCCTCTTCATCATCGATCTTGACCTTGCCAATGGGACTGCCCAGGCTGGAAACGCCAACACCAGCGGCCTGCAGGCGGGGCAGCAGATCGGTCTTGACTTCCTCAACTGTAAAGTCGGCGATCCCTTTCTTATCTGCACTGCGCAGGCTGATGTACTGCATTCCAAGCTCACGGACTGTCTTGAGCTGCTCATCAAAAGAAGAGCTGATCTCGTCGGCAAAGCCGGAAATATAAATATCCTTCATAAAAATCTCCTTTTTTTGTGTAGGATACAAGCCTTACTGTAAGTAATATATCACAATTGTTAAAAAAATGCCGCACAAATCTTTTTCGGTTTTTTTAGCACGTTGTGCAACAGATTTCGTCGTTTTGTTGCATATCATAAAACAAGGTGCATCAAACCAATCTTGTGGGGTGAAAAAGGGAGAAAAATTGTGCAAAATGTCCATCCTTGACTTCGATTTCTTGGCAGCAAAAAACAGAGCAGCAGGATTTACAATGTAAACGGCACAGGATTTACACACGACAAACATCGAACAAACTGATATATTAGGTCTTGGAGATCGGCTCCTTTGATTCTTAAGGGCCGTGGCAGACTTTTAAGAATCGGAAAGAAAGAGATCGCAGACGGCCACCCGGTGGATGAATACAACAACGAAGTGCTCTGCCGCCTGACCCCGCTCCAGCAGAAGGAAGTGGGCATCCCCGCTTTTTATATCCGGCCTGTTGTTCCCCGCCTCAAGAGCAGCGATGAAAACGAAGCCCGCCTGAGCGAGATGGCACATCTGGAGGACGAGCTGTACAAGGCCGAAGAGGAAGCCGGTATTCCCCATCAGAAGCAGAACTTCGTCGTGCGTGCTTTGCAGAAATATGCCGACTGGAAGGAGAACCGCCCCCGCCACAAGGTAGATAAGCGGATCTATGTCCTGCTTACTGTTTTTCTGGGCTGGTGCGGCGCACACCGCTTTCTGGAGCATCGCTGGAAACTGGGCATTTTCTACCTGCTTGTTGACTGGACCGGTCTCGGCCTTGCGTTTACTCTGGTTGACCTCCTGATCGCACTCCCCATCGCGAAGGATGAAAATGGAATGATCGAGATCTGATCTCCGCTTTCTTGACACGCAAAATCCCCTCAGAGCTCTGACAGTGCTGTCAGGAAATCTCTGAGGGGACTTTTTCTATGCATCTGGGGCCGTGGGCTCTTCCGCCGCTATCCGGTGGGCCCGGGCATATTCCCGGGGGCTCTGCCCGTATGCGCTGTGGAACGCTCTGTAGAAATTTGCATAATCTTTGAAGCCGCACAGCAGATAAGCCTCGTTCGGCACGGTTCCCTGTTCCAGCAGTTCACACACTGCGTGGAGCCGCTGCTGCATCAGGTAACGATAAACGCTCGTACCAGTCTTTTGACTAAATTCGTGCATCAGGTGATATTTGCTGACGAAGAACTGCTCTGCCAATTGGTCTATGGTCAGCGGGTCCGCGTAATGCTGGTTGATGTATTCCGTCACATTTTCGGTCAGGCTTCGGCTTTCAATTTCCTGCTTCCGGAGCTCTGCATCCTGATTGTACAGGTTCACTAGAAACAGTGACATCACACTGAGCTGATTGATGGCATGTCCGTACGTCTCCGGCGCTTTCTGTTTTCCGCAAGTCCGCCATCCCGTTTCACCCTCCTCAGTGAAGATAGAACGAAGCCATACATTTGGCCAGATCCTCTGGTCGTTCTGCAAAGTTTCCATAGCGCCAGCTGTTGAAAAAACCCATATATGCCCCGATGAACGAGTTCGGAAGTATCGATTTTCGCCCGGTAATGAAACGGGCCATGGCACAAACTGTCTTGCATCCCCGACTTCGATGTTGGAGATCAGAACAAGGATGATCTTCTCGCTCAACGCATCGCTGAAAAAGCTGGTCAAATGACAGTCCATCAGGATACAAAGATTCTTTCGCTCCTCATATGTCCAGCGGAACAGCGCAGTCAGGTTTTTTTCCAGGGTACTGTATGCAGGCAACTGCCCCGCAAGCAGGGTCATCTGCCGGTCGAGATAATAATCCAGCACGTCATCCTTGGATTCAAAGCTGCGGTAAAAGGTGGTTCTGTCGAGATCTGCCATGTGACACAGCTCTGTAACGGAGATCTTTTCCAGCGGCTTTTTCAGTAAAAGCTGAAACAGTGCTGTGCAAAATGCATCCTGATTTTTCTGCGCAACGGGGTTGATATGGTTCGTGTACATTCTGCGCTGTGTTCAGCTCCTTCCTCAAAATGATTGGCTTTATTGTATCATATTCTCTGGAAAAAGCAATTTGATTTCACTGAAAGCGTTTTTTTCAAAAAGAAATCTTGACAGTTATTTTCTTTTATGCTAAACTATCTATCGTTGCAAAACATTTGCTACTGTGGCTCAGTTGGTAGAGCAGTTCACTCGTAATGAACAGGCCGCCGGTTCAAGTCCGGCCAGTAGCTCCATAATAAAAACTCCCGAGAATCAGCTTATGAGGCTGGTTTTCGGGAGTTTTTTTGTCCAGACATTTCTCTTTTCAGCTCATATAAGTTTCGCCTGCCCTGCCAGATACAGCATTCCCACTGCCGCACCGCAAAGCGGCAGGAGCAGAAACAGCATCCGGACAAACTGACCCAAAAGCGCGCCTGTGCTGGGGGCCTGTCCTCCGCGTCCGAAAGCAGCTGAACAGAGCCTTCCGCTTACCTGCAGTGCGGATGCGCCGAACGTGCACAGTGTTCCGGCCGCAAGGGATGCAGGGATACCGCAGACGCAGAGCAGCACAAACGCTGTCCGTGGGTTCAAATCCACAAGCAGCCTGGACGAAAGCAATCCGGAGCCTGTCCCATACAGCATCGTAAAAAGGAAGATGGGCAGCGGCCCCAGGGCAGAAAGCCCCAGGAACAGCACTGCCGTCAGTGCACCTGCCACAGTGAGAAATTCCGTTCGGAACAGGCGCACTGCTCCGGCGGCATCCTGCACGGAAAACAGGCTCTGCCAGCAGTTCAGGTAATAGGAAAGCGTTTCAGCATCGCCTGCCACACAACGCGCTGCCGCCACACCAGCCAGAAAGGTTCCCAGAAGGTACGCCGCTGCCAGAAGGATAGTCTCCCTGCTCGGCTTGCTTCGGCGCACAGCGGCTCTCTCCGGTGTATTTCCGCGACTCTCAGAAAACGCCGCCGGGATGGATCGTCTTTCTTCCTGCGCTGTCTCAGGAAGAACTCCACGGTTCTTCTGTTTTAACGGCTCTTCCTGTGCTGTCGGCAGGATCGCTTCGGGCAGTGCCTTTTCCGCTGCGGCTTCCGGTGTTTCCTGATAGACCCACATACTTCCCTGTCCTCCTGTTTTTCTGCTGTAAATTCTCAATGCCGGTGCCGTTCTGTACGCAGGATACTGAACACCCCGCCCAGACAGCCAAAGACAAACACCAGTGCAAAGCGGGCCAGCTGCATTTCCGTTGGTTCAATGCCCTCCGAAAGGCCGAACCCCAGCAGAAGCAGAACAAACAGTCCGCCCTGTACAGCACCGCAGATAAGGCCTCTGCTGTGATAGAAAAACGCCATGAGCCAGCCGCTGCAAAAGCTCCCGGCACAGACAATGGCACTGACCATGGGCCAGGCAGTGCTCTGCGCAAGGCTCTGGTTTGCCATCAGGTAGGCCAGCCCGGCCATGCAGGCGGCGGTGAATATCCCACCAATGCCGAATGCGGCCAGTGCTTCCAGGATGGGTAGCTTCTTCTGTTCCAACATAAAAACCCGCCTCCCTGCACTACTGTATGCAGAGGGGCGGGTAAAAAAGACCTTGCTTTTAGAGATTACTTCTTTGCGTTGGCAGGAGCATTGTCCATGTTCAGCTTCTCAACAGAGCTGATCGCATTCTTGGTGAAGCGGATCTTCACACGGTCGGAACCGGTCTCCAGAACAAAGGTGTCCTCCTTGATGGCGACCACACGGCCAACAATACCGCCGATGGTCACGACCTGATCACCGATCTCCAGAGCTGCACGCATGGCAGCATCCTTCTTCTCCTGCTTCTTCTGGGGACGATAGATCATAAAGTAGAGCAGGACCAGCATCAGAGCCAGGGTGAAGAACAGGCTGATATAGCTTTCAGTGGTAGTAGTCAGAAATTGCATGGGACAAAGTCTCCTCTCAAAATTCAGATAAACTCATTATAACCGCTTCTGCTCCCTCTTGCAAGGGAAAAGCATGAAAAAGCTCAAATTCTTGTATCCAGCAGCTTGACATAACGGTCATGGAATGCGGTAAAGGTGCCTGCATCCAGTTCATCGCGGATGCGCTCCATCAGGTGGTTGTAGAACCACAGGTTGTGCATAACGGCCAGACGCATACCCAGCAGCTCCTCTGCCTTGAACAGGTGGCGGATATAGGCACGGGAGTAGTTCCGGCAGGCCGGGCAGCCACAGGTGGGGTCAATGGGGCGCTCGTCACGCTCATACTTTGCGTTCTTGATATTGATGATGCCGCCCCAGGTGTTCAGGTGTCCATGGCGGGCATTGCGGCTGGGCATGACGCAGTCAAACAGATCCACGCCGCGGGAAACAGCCTCGATCATGTTGCCGGGGGTACCGACACCCATCAGATAGCGGATCTTATCCTTGGGCATATAAGGCTCCACCTCGCTGATCATCTCGTACATCACCTCAGCAGGCTCACCCACGGCCAGACCGCCGATGGCGTAGCCGTCCAGCTCCAGCTCCGCGATCTGCTTCATGTGCTCTACACGCAGGTCAGCAAAGGTGCATCCCTGATTGATGCCGAACAGCAGCTGGTCAGGGTTGGTGGCCTTGCCCTCCTGCTTCAGGCGGGCCATCTCAGCCTTACAGCGCTTGAGCCAGCGGGTAGTGCGCTCACAGCTGGCTTTGGAGTACGCGTGCTGGGCAGGATTCTCCACACACTCATCAAAGGCCATTGCGATGGTGGAGCCCAGGTTTGCCTGGATCTGCATACTCTCTTCCGGGCCCATAAAGATGCGGTGGCCGTCCAGATGGGAGGCAAAGGTCACGCCTTCTTCCGTGATCTTACGCAGCTTGGACAGGCTGAACACCTGGAATCCGCCGCTGTCGGTCAGGATGGGCCCGTTCCAGCGGGTAAATTTGTGCAGACCGCCCATATCGGCTACCAGCTGATCACCAGGACGCAGATGCAGGTGGTAGGTGTTGCAGAGCATCACCTGGGTGCCGATCTGCTGCAGATCCTGCGCGGACAGGCCGCCCTTGATGGCACCGGCGGTGGCAACATTCTGAAAAGCCGGGGTCTGCACCGTGCCATGCACGGTCTTGAACTCGCCCCGCCGGGCGTTGTGTTCCTGCTTGAGCAGCTTAAAAGTGGTCAAAGAAGGCATAAGTTTTTTCCTTTCTGTGTACGGAAAAACAGCCGTACAGCCTTGTGCCGCCGGGCAGGCGGCAGGTTCAGAAGTGGTGGATACCGAGCTGCCGAAACGGATCCGGCAGTGTTTTGGGCTTTTGGGAAAGCGGGTGCTGAGGGATCACAGGATCAGCATCGCATCCCGCATGATAACGGGAGCAAACCAAATACTCACAAATGTGAGCGATTCTGTAATTCGTCTGCGCCAAAAATTAAAGAAGCGTCGTTGCAGGCTTTTCGTGCTGTTTTGCTTGATGGGAATATTATATCACAGCTCTTCTGATTTTTCCAGCCGCAGGCAATGGCCTGCCATGTAAGCATCGCCGAAGCAATCGCCGAAACAGTCCTTATAGAGTTCTCGGAAAATTTTTTATCCGCTGCGCGCTCGTGTGCCCTTGCAACGGTGATTCGGAACGGGCAGAGACGGGTTTCGGTTTTATTGTTCATGGTTAGTCCTCCCATTTGATAGCCTGCCCGCATTTTCCACAGCAGGTGTTCTCGGCTTCATCCTGATTGTGCAGGTATTCGCCGCTCCCGCAGTTGGGGCAGGCCAGAATATTTTTGTCGCCATCCGGGTAAGGGCTGCGCGGGATTCGCAGCAGCAGGGCATCCCGGCCCATATAGAGGGCTTTGTTTACCGGCTCCATGTCGGTGAATCTTTCGCCCTGGGCCGGGTCGAGGATTTCGGCGGCGCGTTCATAAGGCATCACGCTCATGGTCAAGCTCCTTCCATGCTTTCCAGCAGGTCAAAGAGGGTCGGCGCGTTCTGCTGGGCGTCTGCTGCTTCGAGGTAGCCGACGCCGTCGCGGAAATAGTCCGGGTTCAGCTCGACGCCCTTTCCCCTGCGGCCCATCTTGACTGCTTCATACGGAACGGTGAAAAGTCCGGCAAAGGGGTCAGCCACAAGATCGCCGGGGTTGGAGTATCGGTTGATAAGCCGCTCCACGATGTCGATCTGCAAGGGGCAGACGTGCATCTGCTTGCGCCGCTGGCTCTGGCTGGTGTTCAGGGTCTTCATACGGTTGATGTCGTCCCAGACGGTCATATCCCAGCTGCCCGGGGCGACGACCATAAACGTGGATGGCAGGCGGCCGTCCCTATCCAGACTTTCGGCCAGCTTAACGTGCTCGTTGTAGGAGTAGACGTTCTCGCGGCTGAACTTGCGGTACAGGCTTTGCAGCTTCGAGGTCGGAACCTTTTCAAGGTCTTCGCGGCCAAAAGGACGGTCGCCGCTGCTGCGCCAAAATGCGTGTGCGTCCAGCTGCCATTGTGCGCGGGTGTATTCTTCCTTGCTTTTGGTGACGCGGACGTCGGCATAGCCTTTGCTGTGGTCGGTGGGCAGCTTTCGGAAAAGTAAAATGTACTCCGGGCAGCCTACGCCCATTTTGGTGCCATCCTTGCATTGCTCTGTCCAGCCTAACCTGTAAGTTTGATTATTTTCCCGCACGACGTCGGTCACAACGGTAATCATGCCGAAATAGGCAAAGCCGTGTTTGATGAAGTGAGAAATGCAATCGGCGTGGAACGGCTCAATCGTGGGCATTCCCATCCCGGTGACGTTGCCGAACTGAACGCGATCTTTAACGTGGATTGCAGCGACGCGGCCCGGTTTGAGGGTGCGCAGCAGCTCCGGCGTCAAATAGTCCATCTGTTCAAAAAAATGCGTTGTCGTCGGGGTTATGGCCGAAATCGTTGTAAGATGGGCTGTACTCGTAATGATTGCCAAAGGGGATGCTGGTTACATACAGGTCGATGCTGTCGGTGGGCCAGTTTTTGATTTGCTTCGACGCAGTCGTTGTTGATGGCGGTATAGCTTTTCCCTGTGATTTCCACTCGCTCACATCCTATTGTTCGTTTGAGGGATTCAAGTGCAAGGCTGCCAAGGCCGTACTCCTTGATGATCTCTTCCATTTTTCTACTCAGTTCGTCGTATTGATGCCACTTGCGTTGCAGGGCAAGCAGGATTTCGCATTTCGGTGTCCATGTACAGGATGTCGATTATAACCGGCTTGTCCTGCAAAAAAGCGGTAGATTCTATGCACGGCCTGAATGAAATCATTAAATTCATAGTCGATGCCCATGAAAAATCGCCCGGTGACAAAAACGCTGGAAATTGCAGCCGGAGCCGGACAGGCTCTTTTTGTGCCGAACAGCCGGGTGTGGCCCTGTGCAAAATCCATTACGCGCTTTTCGCGGGTTCAAGCTCCATGCTGCCGTAGATGTCCACCATCTCCGGGATGGCCTTTTTCAGAGCTTTGCGCTCATCTTCGAGGTCATGCCAGATGACAAAGTGTTCATCCGGGCTTTCGTTGACGATGGCGGCGCACTCGGCGGCTCTGATCTGGATGCTGTCGCGCTTTTCCCTTGCAGCGTCGGTCAAGCCCATTGCGGCATCATGGCCCAGCTTCATTTGGCCGTCCGGGTCAAATTCGTCTGGCCGCTCGATGCTGGGCAGCTTGTGATAGCGGATGTTCATAGGCGGTAGTCTGTACCCTGCATCGGAAAAGCCCAGATCAGAGGGCTTTTGCAGGAACAGGCCCCACGATGCACACCAAATCCAGAACTCTTTTTCGCGGCCCGGGTAAAGCGTCAAGTTGTTTGCCTTTGTGCTGTCGCGCTTAAAGAAACGTGTCAACGCCTGCCCGGTGTCCATGACTTCAAGGAAGCCTGCATAGTGTATCAGTTCCTTGTAGCGGTTTGGGCTGGGCGTGGCCGTGTTGGTGAGCTTGTAGCGGACGCCCTTAAATTTCAACATGAACTCCTGATAGGTCTTGCTTCCGAAACTGCGCAGGGTGGCCGCTTCGTCCAGCGAAACAGCTGTAAAGTAGTGCGGGTCAATATCGCCATCGCGGACGCGCTCATAGTTGGTGAGGATGATCGGCGCGTCGCTGGCCTTGACTTCAGCCATAGTGCGGCAGTAGGGCGGCTCGGTCATCCCCAGCAGGTTTACCGCGTCGGCCCGAAATTCGGGCATGACGTTCAGCGGCATCACGATCAGGGTTTGCCCGCCCTCGTGCTTTTGGAGCTGGTTGCACCATTCGAGTTGCATCGCGGTCTTGCCAAGGCCAAACCGGGCAAAGATACCCCGGCGGCCCCCGCGCAAGGCCCACAAAACGCTGGTGCGCTGGTGGGGCTTCAATACCGGGTTGATTTCCGACGGGTCAATTTCGATGCCGGACAGCGGCGCGATGTCGATCTTGTTTTCCAAAAATTCTTTGTAGGTCATTTCAAGTCCTCCGGGGCATTGTTGCAGCCGGTGACAGCTCCCAGCATATAGGACAGGCGGTCATACTCGCCCATCAAAAAGCCCTCTAAGCAACTGTGCGGGATGTACTTTTGTAGGTATTCAGCGGACACTTTGGTTTTGACGCCGATGTAGTCCCGGCGCAGCTCCAGCTCAAAAACATCCTCGGCGATGTGCCGGGTATAGTAAAATTCAAAGCCGTCCTGCTTTGCACGTTCGGCCATCGCGGCCAATGGTTTGGACAGGTCGAACGTCGTTGCTGTAAGGCTGATTCCGATTCCATGTATCAAGGCTTTACTCCCCTTTCAAAATCCAGACCTTGTGCGTTCCGTAGCCTGCCCAGTGCAGAGCGTCGTCGTGGCTGCCAGATACGGCCACGTCAAGGTGGTGGCCTTGTACGCCAGAACCTTTGTCCTGCACGACACGGATGCCGACGTCCTCGATGTAGATCACGGTGCCGAACGGCAGCAGACTTTGATCTGCGGCCACGGTCAGGTCTGCCGTGATGGGTGCGCCGCTGGCGGTGATGCCTGTACCAGTGCCGCAGATGTGCGACCGCTTTTCGGTACAGTAGGCGGTGCAGGTGTACTCGCCGACGTATTCGGTGACCATGCCGGCGGGCAGACCGCTTTCCGGCGCTGGCTGCTGCTGGGCGGTGATGCTGACCTGCTGCAAGTTCTCGATGATCTGCTCGTCCTGCAAGGCTCGGTTCGACCAGTTTTCAAAGCGGCCGGCATAGATGGTGTAATAGGTTTCCAGCTCATTGATACGGTGGTTCAAAATGCTGCCTTGTACGGCCAGCGGAACAGCTCCAGCCAGCAGAGCGGTCACAATAACGGTCTGGATGCGGTTCATCAGCGGTACTCCTTTCCGGTGGACTTGTCCCTGAAAACGACACGGCCCACGACTTCCAGCCCTGCCAGATCGGCAGCCTGTTTCAGCGTTGCCATCATTGTGCTGATCTTGCGCAGGCGGTCGGCTTCCTCTTTGGCATAGATGTTTTTCAAGGCTGCTGCGGGTGTAGGGTCGGCGTAGTGTTCAGCATTGCGGTTCAACTGTTCCATGGGTGGCGTCCTCCTGTTTTTTGGGCGGCTGCGGCAGGTATGCCCAGCGGATAATACCGCCGTCGCTGTAAATCCTGTCCCACGGCCATTTCCAGCGGTATACGGTTTTGCCGCGGACGATGGCCCGCTCATAAATCATCGTGTGTACTCGCTGCTCGGTCTTAAACATGACGGCGACGGTGATTTCGCCGTGGCCGTTGACGTCGCCGGCAACGGTCGGCATCCCATCTTCGACGTTCGTCCAAGGGTCAGGCTGCTGGAAATGGTCGGAGCCTGCAAACCATCGCCATGAGCTTCGACACGATGATTCCCGGCGGCTGCTTTAACTATGGAGCCGACCTCGGCCGAAATTTGCTCATACAGGGCAATGGCGTCAATCGCCCGCTGCTTCTTCATGGCTGCCCTCCTGTTCAGGCTTTTCGATGCTGACTTCCAGCGTGACGGTTTCGCCGGTGCTCTTTGTCCACTGATATTTGACGCTGGATGCGCCGTATTGTTTGAGGTCGTCCAGCATATAGTCTCGGACGGCTTCAATGGTTTGCTCGTTGACTTCTGCTGGCTGTTTTTTTATCGTCCGTGTAGGTTTTTTCGTGTGGGTCTTGACAAAGTCAATGATGATGGACAGGTCTTTGATGGACTGCTCAACCTTTGCGGCCCAAATACCGTTCAGGGCGATGATCTGCTCGTTTTTAAGCCTTGTGCGCCAGCCTTCAAGGAAGTCCAGCAGGATATAGGCATCAATTCTCTTTCTCATGTGCCTGCTCCTTTCTGGTGTTCCACTTCCTGACTTCGACAGGAGATGCGTCAAGCATAAATCCGTACCCAAGCGGACACTTGTCCGTTTCGGTGTGTTTGTAGTAATTCATGCGAAATTCGGAGATAGCCTGCCCGGATGCCGTTTCAATGGGCGAAAGCTCAGTGACGAGTTGCAACTGTTCGCCGCAAAATGGACACGGTTTCGGCTTTTCTAAAGTACATTTCATTCAGAATCCCCCTCTTCCGTTTTTTCCGGGTCTTCCGGCTTCTCCATCCAGTGCGTGACGTCGTCCAGAAATGCGCAGGTGTTGGCGTCCAGCCACCTCTTGTGTATTTCGTGGTCAAAGAATCCCATCACGGAGCCGATGCCATCGCGGTACACGATGACGTCCCGGCTGTCCTGCGGCTGGTCGGTTTTGGTGTCATGCCAGCGCATACGGTTTGCGACTTCCAGCCGCTTCATAGCTCGCTGCTGCTCTTGCTCGTCCTTGCAAAAAGATCGTGATGTTGTAGTCATCATCGTAAAGTTCGGCTTTGCCGTTATCGTCAATGTAGAGAATAGAGTTCATTTTTACTCCTTTGATTTGCTCGGTTCATGTGCAGGCATTCAGAACGGAAGATCTTCGGGGTAGAGTACGACGTTCTGCCAGAACACAACATCAAGGTGCCTGCTTGCTGCTGCCCAAACGATTATGCCGCCCGTCCTATCTGCATCCGCTTCTGTCGGCGGGTGCAGCCTGGAATTCTGCCACTGCTGCGGCGTATTGTTGACCGCAGGCGCATTTTCTATCATCTCGATTTCGCTTGCTGCATCGCACCAACTGTGGCACTGCTGGTGGCTGTATCCACCGGGGCATCTTGGCAGCACTTTTCTTTGAACGCTTTCAGAAGCGGCTCCCGTTCGATATAATCAGCCATCAGTGCCCTCCTTAAACGTCCACATGAGCGGAGTATTTGCACCGCTCCATTTGGAGCAAAGCGGCTCATAGCCGCAGCCAACGCAGGCAGAGTGCAGCTTCAGCCGCGCGGCCTGCTGTGTGCGGCCCTTGCAGAACTGGGACAGGAGCTTGACCGCTTTTTCGGCTTCCAGATGGTTGGCTTCGCAGTTGTAGCGGCAGCTTTTGGTCAAGGGGTCATAATCGCAGTCGTCGGTATAGATGCCGTTCGGGTGCTGGCACTCGTCGCAGAGCATCAGACGGCCGCCGCAAAAGGGGCAGGTGGCCTTGTAGCCGTTCTGTTCGACGTCCCAGACCATCGTGACCTCATTGCCGCAGGTGGGACAATCCTCGGTCACGGTTTTGCGGCCATCGTCCGGGTGATCATTCAGATACTTGCTCATCGCTGGCCCTCCTGTTGAAGTAATCCACCGGGGATGCACCGAAACAGTCGCACGGGATATTGTTAAAGCTGACGATTGCGCCGCACTCCTGCTTGTTGGTGCAGGCAATGAAGTCGGGGCCTTTCTTCATAAGGCGCACCGTGACAGGTGCGCCACAAAACGGACAGGGTTTGCAGCCGTTGGAAACGTGTGCTTTCATTCGATCTTTTCCCCTCTCGTGACGCCGATGTCATATTCAGCGTCAAAATTTTCGGCGGTGACGCCGCAGTTCGCAAAACCACGGATAAAGGTTTCTTTGCCATGCTCGAAAGCCTGATTTTGGCTCGTGGCCGTGATCTTGTAGAACGCGGCACAATAGCTGGACGTGTTTTCCGGCTTCGGCAGGATGCAGACTTCATATCGCATCAGGCCCGCGTCCTGAATGGCCTTGACCACAGCGGCACGTTCGTCCCGCAGCTCGTCGATGTCATCTTCCAGCACCGGGGAGATCGAGAAGCCGCTGTGAATAAAGTTCCTCATGTCGGCGTAGGCGATTTCAAGATCGCGGTCGATTTCTTCAAGAGTTCTCAATGCTGCATCCTCCCGACGAATGTTCCCGCGTACAGGCGCGGGCCGATGGTGTAGTGATAGTATTCGTGCCCCCGCTGGATGCCGGCAGGCGTACCGGGCACAGGCTTCAAAACCAGCGTGTGTCCCGCGATGCTGATCGCATATTCCCCACCGGGAACAAGGTCAGCCATCCAGCTTTCGGCAGGCGCAGCAGCCTTGCACTCCCCATCCATGCAGCAGATGGCCGTCCGGGCCGCCTGCGGGACGATGGAGAATAAAGAGAGCTGCTCACAGGCTTGCATCATTGTCGGCCGCCTTTCGTGTGCCCTGAAAGTCTGCCACGCCGTAGCTGCCATTCTTGCAGCTGTGCATCTCGAACATGGTCGGCGTAACTTCGGGCGTTGAACACGGCGTATCAAGGCCGCTTGCTTTCATAATCTCATGGAGAGTGCCTTTCCATGCTGCAATCTCGCTGTTCGTGCCGCTGCTGGTAAACATTTCCCCGCAAAGGCGGCATTTGTAGACGTTCACAAATTTTGTCAGTGCCATAATCAGCCCCACCTTTCTTTCAGACGTGCCTTGCATTCCTCGGCCTTTGCAACGACGTATTCGGCAAATTCTTCCGGCGGCAGGTCGGCTTCCCGGAAAGAGCGAATCATCTTGTCATATTCTTCGCCCAGCGTGGTGAGCTTTGCGGTCTGTTCTGCGCTCAATTCCAGCTCTGCGGAAAAGTTATAGATCAGTGCGCCCCATGTGGCGTCCACGCCATCCAGCGCAAGGTTGAAGCCGTAAATCTGGCTTTGCCGGGAAAAGGCTTTCATGTTGGACCGCTTGATGTTGCCGCCGCAGAACGGACAGCAGCCGATTTTGATTTTTTTGGGCTTATCCATTCTTCTGCCCCTCCTGCTGCTGTTTGGCGATGGCATCGGGCCAAAGTTCAGGCCGAACATAATCAGATAAGATGCAGCCCTCGCCAGTCGTGGCAAAGATGCAGCCACCGGGTTCACACTCTGTTTGCTGTTTGCAGTAGTCGGCTAAATCCTGGGCCTGTGCAGCCGCCTTGTCGTCAACAACTTTTTTGCAGATGGAGCCGGTTTCAAGTTTGATGCGGTCGCGGGTGCGTTGCACCTTGTAGGACTTGATTTCCCGGATTTCCTCGGCAGCGATGCTATAACATCCGGCCAGCCAGTTCAGATAGGAAACCAGCTCTCCAATGTCGGTTTCAAGGTCGTGGTTTGCGGTTTGCCGTTTGATCTGAACTTCGCTTTTTGACATATCCGGGTCGGCGGCGGTCGCCAGATTGACACGGCGCAGCTTGTTGATGCTCTTGATGGGCGCAGCCAGATGCCAGATGCAGGATTCAATATCGTTTGCAAGCAGGATGTGCGTTGCCCAGCTCTCAATGTAGATCGTATCGAGAGAAAGCAAATATTCCATCTGCTCGACCATGACTTCCACGTCGGCGATTTCCTCGGCGATGTGCTGCGGGTCGCCCTCGGCGGCGGCCTGAATGAGTTCGGCCAGCTCTTCGGTGAAGTGGTTCATCTGGAGCTGTGCGCCGTAGTAGGTGGCACTTTTCAGGTTCAGCTCCGTGATTTCTTTGTCGGTCATGTGGTTTACCTCCAGTCGAATTCAAGATAAAAGCCCAGCGAACTGAGAATAGCTTCCACGTCGTCCCAGTTCAGCGACGTATCAGCCGCGGCTTCCGCGAACTTTTGCGGGTCGGCTGCCGGGTGGCGGTTGCCGTTGGCGTCCTCGATGCGCAGCTCCAAGCCGATACCGTCGGCGATTCTCAGAGCCGTGGACAGGTTCAGATTGTGATCGCGGGTCAGTGCGCGGCTAAGGTTGGCAGGGGTCAAGCCGCACTTCTGGGCCACCTCTGCCTGCCGCTGGCCGGAATCTTCCAGCAGCTTTTTCAGTTTCGTGTTGATGTCCATTCACAGACCTCCTTTTTTGTTTGTGAGCGTTTTTTGCTTTGGTTTGGTGTTTTTCACTCTTATTTATGAGCGATAAGGGCATAAAAAATCAGGCCATCAGGCGGCCTCGTTCAGCAGGAAGTCCATCACCTCGCGGCGGTGAGCTTCCTTGCGCTGTTCAGCGGCGCGGGCTGCTGCCGCTGCCGCTTCCCGCTGCTGGACTTCTTCCCAGCGGCGGCGGTAGATGTAGCGGTCAACGGCCGGGGCGACGGCCTGCACCAGAATCCCGGCGGCGACGACGTAGCCGAACGGTGCAATGCACTGGGCCTGATACTGGGTGTACCCGGCCAGCATGAAAAGATTGGTCATCATGGTTCTTCCTCCTGTAAGCGGGGCTGCGGGGGCTTTGCGGCTCCCCTGCCCGGTGTGCAGCTTAGATAACAGCATCTTCCTCAACGCTGTTCTGAAGTTCATCGGCTTCCTCCGGGGTGATGTAACCCATGATGGACAGGCCCACCAGAACGCCGTAGATCTGGCCCTCGTAGTAGTTGATCTCGTCCATGGTTCCGGCGGCGTCCAGATCGTCGATCATGCGCTTCAGCTCGGACAGGTCGCGGCCCTCGGCGGTCAGGCGGTTCATAAGCTCTTTCAGTGCTTTCATAGTGTTCTCCTTTCGCAGTTGTGAGTTGTGATTCATTCTGTAACTATATTATCACTCTTGTTTGTGAGTAAGTCAACAGCAAAGGAAACTTTTCTCGATGTTTTTTCGGCTGCTTTATTTTATAGTAACCTTTACGTTTCTTCTTCTAAGTATTAAGTTTAATATAATCTTTACCACCACCAGTACCAGATTCTTGACAGATGTATCCATACGGTATTGATACCGTATCACTCGCCGTAGTGGTGGGTGGGTGTCGCTCAAAATAGAAAGTGACCTTGTTGTTGTGGTGGTATTTCGATTCCAATACAGCATCGTCCTCCTGCTGGGTCAGGTGCATCCCGGTATTTGAGGGCAAGGCGGGCTTGAATAGAATTTTCGGAGAGCTTTTCCAGTCTGGCGCGGAAAGTTTCCAGATCGTCAGAGCCTTTGAAGCGGGCGCAATCCGGGCAGGCTGCAACGTAAACTCCCGGCTGTGGCTGGTTAAGGTGGAAGTTCATTGCATTTACGATGCAGCCACAATAAAAGCAATGGGCGCGGGTAGCGTTGTAAGCGCGTTCTTTTCTGTTGGACAATGTTGTGATCTCCTTTCAGAGAAAGGGCAAGCCCCACGTTTGCAGAGCTTGTCCCGGTGTGGCGGCCGATTACTCAGCCTTGTTCTTGACCTCCTCGCAGAGCTTCATCGCAGCCACAAAGCCAGCGCGGAATCCGGCGCGGGCCTGTGCTACGGCCTCGGTGCTGATCAGCTCGCCCAGCTTGGTTTCGTGGACGGTGGGCAGGTTGAGCTTTTCGCAGAGTTCAGCAAGCGCGTCCTGCGTGGCCTTGTCATGCTGGGTGTCCCATGCGGCGTCACTGTCAACGAGCTGGTCAAAGAGGATGTCAATCATGCTTTCCATGTGGAAAGTCCTTTCTCCCGGCTTTAGCCCGCCGGGTGGGCGTCTGGCGACTTCTGTGCCGCGTTTTTATTTGCCCGCCGTGTTGCGGAGCTATGGATAGAATATCACTCGTTGAGGGCCTGCCCGTGGGCGTCGTGGCAAGGTGCGCCAGCAAACCAAAGGAAAAGCTGCTGCCGGTCGGAAAACTCTTCCGTCCAGGCGTTGCCGTCGGAGTTATCGACACCGACGTACAAATTGCCCTCTTTGGCAAAGAACTTGCCTTTGGATGCAGGCGCGTCCGGCTTCTGGATGACGCATTGCAGGTAAAAGGGTGAAACCTGCGCGGCGTGGACGATGGCTCCCATCTTCGGGCTGGTCTTTTCGTCGCCTGCGGTCTGCATAGTGGCCGCGATGATCGCGGATGCGTGTTCGGCAGCAATGTCCATCGCTTCGTTCAGGTTCTTGTAGTTGGCCCCGATGATGGCACATTCGGCCAAGTCGAGGTATGTCAAAAGGCCGTCGCCCTTGATGGTGTTCGGCGTGGATGCGATGGTCAACTGACCGTTGGAATATTTCAGAGTGATTTCAGCGTCTACCAGCTTACCCATGTTTGATCTCCTTTTCTTTTTGGTGGATGGTGGTGCGCAGGCGGGCCAGCAGGATGCCGGTTTCTGTCGCCTGCGGGTCGCTGCTGAACAGATCGTGACGGTTCATGTCCAGCCGTTCCTTTTTTGGTGATGGCTGCAAGGTTGTCCAGCGCAAAGTTTCGCTTGTTGCCGTCCTTGAAGATGACGACATATCCCGGCGGCAGCGGGCCGTTCGCCTGCTCCCAGATCAGCCGGTGCTTTGGCACAAAGTTGTCATTGCAGTTCGGCCGGACTTCTTCATCCTGACCTTGACTTCGATATAGCCGTCCTGTGTGACGCGCTCGTAGCCGATGGGTTTCAGGTTGTGCGGGGTGCATCCGGGCTTGAACCATGTTTTCTCACAGCCCTGTGCGTGTGTTCCCGGCTGCGGCTTATATGGGCAGCAGCCTTTCTTAAAATACCCTGTCAGGCCGCTGTTCAGGCCGTGGCGGGCGTAATACTGCTTGATTTGCTCCGGCGTGTACTGGATGCCGAACTGTTCAAAGAGCCGGTCGCACATCTGGCGGTGTCCTGTTCCCTTGTAGTGGGCAAAGACATAATCCTTGACCTGCTGCGGGAAGCGTTTGGTCGCTGCGCCCTTGATCCGCCCTGTACCGCGGCCATTGCGCAGCTTATGGTTCGCCTTGTAGGATTTCATGGACGCTGCCGTGAAGTTCGTGCCAAAGGCTGCATTTGTGATTCGGGCCAGCTCTTGCGTGGTCGTCCCGGCGACGTGGGCAGCTATAAAGGCGTGTACCTCCGGCTTATACTTTCGGGGCATTGGTTTCGACCTCCAGCATGGGCGGCAGCTTTTCATTCGGGGCCAAGCACTCATTGGCGCAGCGGATGGCCGACAGGGCCAGCTTGCCATTGTTTACGATCTGCTGTGACACCTGCGTGACGGCGCGGGAACGGTCGATCTCCTGCTTCAGCTGCTCCGGGGACAGGCTATCATCGTTCAGGCGTTCCAGCTCTTCAAACAGGTAGTTGTTCAAGGCGGTCAGGGTGTTGTTCATAAAAATGCTTCCTCCATGGTTTTGGGGATGTGGTTTCGCTGGATGCCGTATTCTGCGATTTTGCAAAACAGCTCAAATGCCTGCTCGTCCATGATGACCGCCTGCGCGGTGGACATTGCATAATCGTGGGTGGCGGCCTGCATCCGCAGGGTCAGTGCATCGACGTTGCAGCCTGCCCGCTTCATCAGGTTGTACATCCCGGACAGGTAATAGCGGCGGCTCCAGCCGAAATAGTCGCAGAACTTCCCGACGTAGCTGTTGAATTTCTGTCTTCGCTCCAATTCGGCCCAGAGCCTTTCAAACATGGCGTCATCTGCGGGTGCGGCTGCCGGCATGGCATAGGCCCCGGCTCTGCGGATGCTGGGCAAGACTTCGGACGTCACCCAGCGTTTGAACTTCTTCGCGCCGGGGAGCTTGCTTTTCAGCATCAGGCTGTACAGGCCGCTTTCGTTGATGGTGGTGATTTTTTGCTTTCCTCCGGGGGTTGTCGCTTCAACGACCCCTTTGTCCTCATCATCGACGTGCTTTCTTATGGCCTGCGCTGTATCAACATAGCCCAAAGCGGCGGCCACGTCTTTTCCGACGAACCAAGGCTCACCGCTGATCTTCAAACCCCGGAGCCGTCCAAATTCTGGGTTTTCAAAAATGGTCAGGTCATTCATTGCGGGTTCTCCCTTTATCGTAACCTTTACGTTCTCCTTCTTAGATTAAATTGATATAACCTTTAAGTACCACCAGTACCAGCACCAGATTCTGACAGATGTATGGATAGGGTATCGGGTTGTGGTGGTTTGACGTTACATCATTGTTTTTGCTTCATCCTCAATTTGCTGCACAAGCTCTTCGTTTGACAGGTCTTCGAGGGTCAGCCAGTGGCCATCATGCAGCCGCATGATGGCCCGGGCCGGGGCGTTTTCTTCCCGGGCAAGTGAAACGATGCCGCGCACGATGTCCGCGCTGGTCGTTCCTTTGAGGATTTCCCACGCCCAGATGTATTTATAGTTCAATCTTTCACCGCCTTATTATGATATTTCGGGCCTGCTGGCAAGTTACCGGCAAGTTAAAGGGTGCAGGCTGCGCTCTTAAAGCCGAACACTGGGACATAGGTGTCCTTGCGGGTGGTGTCATGTGCGCTGACGATGCGATACTTGACATTCGGGTTCTTGTTGCGGTTCATCTCGCTGCGGTAGGCGGCCACGGCGTTGTCGTAGGCTCCCTGGCCAGTGTGGAAAGAATAGGTGCGCCAGCCTGTCACGTCGGTCTGACCGATGGGCAGGAACCCGGCCTGCAGAATGTAGGTTTTCGCTTTCATGTGGATGCTCCTTTCTTGCGGTTGGCTCCCGCGACGCTCCGGGTGGAGCGTTTCGGCTGCTGCCATGTAGCCATCATCAGGCGGGGTTATTCAGGGCGAGTATTCCACGCTTCAATAGTTCGTTGCCTGCCCAATTCCCCGCGATGTTCATAAAAATCGCGGGTAAATGTGATATTGCATTTCGGACATCTAATCCGAATGCCCTCAGTATTAGATTCAGTGATGGTCGTATGCTCCTGCCCGCAGAAAGGGCAAGGCTTCAATACTTTCTTTTTCACGATTTAGCCCTCCAATCTTGCCACGACGGAATCATAAAACGCCTTGTACTGCTTCTGGTCGTTGACAGAGCGGCTATTCTCGCCAAAGTCCCAAGAGTACCGCTCAATCCACTTGTCGCACTGCTGTGACTGGCTGCGGAAATATTCGGCGATGTGGGCCTTGTCGATGCCCTCGACGATCTCGATCTGTGCATGTTCTTTGTTCCACAGCTTTGCGGTGGTGTACTTCTCGTAGCCGTTGACCGTGACCATGATCGGCCAGAAGCAGACGGCATTTTTGGCCTTGCTCAGTTCGCCGTTGCGCTTGATCTTCAGCAGACAATGGTCTTTGCCGCACCAGTCGGGGTCTCCGTCGCTGTGCTCCACGAAATAGAGCGCGTTGTCGGTTTTGAAGTATGCGCCGGTGATTCTCACGATGTCCCCGGTCTTGATCTCGATACCATTCTTGTCCAGCATTGCCTTGTCCTCCCTTACTCTTTTACCTCTCGAACATCGGTCAGCTCGTAGACGTCCAGACCGTGCCCGGTTTCGTCAATCAGCCGCTGAACGGTCACATTCCGTGCGTCCACCGGGTCGATGGCGTTGACTTCGTATTCATCCCAGATTTTCTCAACCTTGTTGTAGACAGTGACCTTATAGCGTTTCATGTTGCGTTCTCTCCTTTGCGAGCTGTAAATCATCTTGTGATTATATTATCGCTCTCGTTTGTGAGTTTGTCAACAGGCGCGAAAAGATAATATTCAAAAAAATTTGGAAATTCTGGACGGTCTGCTCTGCTGCCCAGATTTCCAAAACAGTGCGGGAAGTGGGCTACTGACTTAGCACGCGCTCACGACTTACTGCGTTCCCGGCTCATACTTCGCCCCTTGCCTTCCGGTCGTGCTTCCCTTGCTGTGCCTTTATTGTCCTACTGTTGAACAGAGATTCCAACAGGTAAAACATCAATGTTTCCGGGTGCGTTTCGGCAGTTTTTGTGTCCAGTGTCAACGAAAACGACACATTTCCCACGTTGCAAATGGGCTTTCGTCGCGTTATACTGTTAAGCAAAAGAAAGGCGGTGCTTTTCGTGATTTACGAATCGCAGAAAAGGGCCAGCGCGAAATGGGACAAAGAAAACATGATGATCGTCGGGGCCAAGGTGCGCAGGGAGTTTGCGGCAGAGTTCAAGGACGCCTGCAAAGCTGCTGGAATGTCGCCCAACGCGGTTATCAAAAAGGCTATGGCCGATTTCATCAAGTCGCATCGCGCCGACGGCGCGGAATAATACAGGGCAGAAATGCCCGCCACAGACAGGAGAACATATCATGCTCATTACAACAACGGACACTTTGCAGGGCGTCGAGATCGCCGAATATATCGGCCTTGTGACGGTCGCTACCGCTGCGGACGGGCCAAGCATGAAAGAAATGGTAAAGTGCCGGAACGGTGACTATTCCGTCGTAGGCGAAAATGTGAACGCCGCTCTCGTGGCCGATCTGACACGCGCAGGTGAAAAGGTTGGAGCTGATGCCATAATCGGAGTTCGCTTCCAGAACGTCGGCTTCGGCATGAAAACCAGCTACACATACTCCATGGGAACAGCCGTCAAGCTGAAAAAGTAAAGAGAAAAGGCCCGGTGCCGCAAATCGCGGTTTACCGGGCCTTTGTCGTGCTGCTGGTCAGATGATTTCGACGCCCAGCTTTTCGGCTGCATCGAACAGGACGCGCTCAAAGTCGTCCGGGCCAGCCGCTTCCCATTCGGCGGTCATGCCGGCCGCTTCGCACAGCTCCGCGCAAAGTTCAGGCTCCCAAGTATCGGCGGCGTTGATGTCTGCGGCGATCTCTTTAGCTTCTCTCATGGTCTTGCCCTCCTTACAGGCTTTCGATGGTGTAGGTCAGCGTGGTGTGGGTGTCCATGACGTTGCCGTTTTCGTCTTCGGTGTAATCGACGTCGGGGTTCGTGCCATCAACATAGCTCTGGGCGTAGTCGGTTAGGTAGGTGACGTCCTCGACCTCGTAGGCGTTCAGCTCTTCGTCGAGCTTCAGGCCACCGACCTCGAAAAACTCGTTTTCGTAGTCACAGCCGGTGTTGTTGTCGGTCATGGTGATGGTTGCGATCTGCTTGCCGTCGGTGAACTTAGTCATGGTAAATACCTCCAAATGCTCTTTGATGTGTGTTTGTGGTTCCCTTGTGTCTATATTATCACTCACAAATGGGAGCAAGTCAACAGTCAAGATAACATTTTTACTCTCATTTGTGAGTATATGGGGCAAAAGAAAAGCCGCTGCCAAAAGGCCCAGCAGCGGCCCTTATCGGGCCACGCTGCTGGCGCGGTCGGTGAGGGCTGCAAGGAAGTCCAGTTCCTTTGCCCGCAGGTCGCTCTTGTCAAAGATGGAAAGCACCATTTCGCGCATGGTGTAGTCAACCAGCGGGCCAGCGACAGAGTAGCCAGCGGCGGGAGCCTGTGCAGCAGCCTGGAAACGGATGGTGTTATCCGCTGCGGCAGGCTGCTCCTGCTCGGCAGGGGCGGTGGCGGGCTGCTCCGGCTCCTCGTCCAGCAGCTCCCGCTCTGCGCGGTAGACGCAGGCCATGGAATAGTGGTCAGGGATGATATACTCGCCGTTGCTGTCCTCGTAGAGCTTTGCGCGGCGGGTCTTGCCGTTGCGCTCAAAGACGACCGTCTTTGGGGTGCGCTTGATGATCTTGATGGTGGAAATGGTTTCATGGTCGCAAGCGTACTGGTCAAAGTAGACGTGGCCGACTTCAAACTTCTTCATGGTGAATACCTCCGAAACATAATCAATATTGTGTTGCGTACTTCGTTCTTACAAGTATATTATCACTCTTATTTGCGAGTTCGTCAACAGCAATGATAATATTATTTGCTCTCATTTGTGTTGATAACTCGGTGCAAAATGTGAAAAACATCTTGATTTCAAAAGCTAGATGTAATAAAATAAAGGCGGTCGGAGTAATGCTTCCGATCCGCCTTCATCGTGGGGCGTTTAGAGCGGTTGTCTTAGGGTGGCACCGCTCTTTTTATTTGCCCTCACCAACGATTTCCTCGACAGCGTCGCGCAGCTCGTCAAGGGTTTCGCACTTCTTGATCAGAACCAAGATGGCCCGGAGAAGTGCTTCACTTACGTTCAAGTCCATTCACCTCATTCCTTTCTGTAAGAGATTTTATCTCTGCCTTACAAGAATACTATCCTCCGATTTTGCTTGAAAGTCAACAGGTGCGATAACAAAATGTGCAAAAGAAAAAAGGCCCATCTACGAGCGAAAAATGCTCAAAGATGGGCCTTTGCTTTGTTGAGTATTAAGCAAGTTCTAAGCAAGTTTTAATCAAGCTGCAAATAAAAAATCCCCCGGTCTGCCTACGATGTACCCGGCGCGGTGCGTTGGGCTTCGGTCCAATCAGGGGATTTTGTGCTGCCGTGGCGGCCAAATGAAGAAAATCAAGAACGGGACGCCCAGACCGGGCGCACCGCTCTCTACAAAGGCCGGAGCCTTTCAAGTGGCCCTATTTTACCCAGATTTTGGCCGGGTGTCAAGCGGGCAGGAATCGCACGGTAACTGCACAAAATCGCGCGGCGCGCATTTAATACGCGCAAAACGCGCAATTTGCGCTGATTTTACGCTGACTTTTTGTAAAAAGCGCGTTTAAGACCATTTTCGGCACCTCACGAAAATGGTATGTTTTCGCGGCGTCAGGCGAACATCACATATAGGTTTTCTGGCTGCGCACCTGAGCTTCGATCATGGGGGTCAGGTAGGCGTCCACGTCGCCAAAGGTCTCCTTGATGAACAAGATCGTTTCGGTGGTGAGGGACTTCTTCGCGGTCGCCAGAGCGTCGGCAAAGGCCCGCTTCTGGGCCGCTTCGTCGAACTTGTCGGATTCTTTCAGGCTGTCAACATAGGTCTGGTTGACGTCGGACACGGCATTAAAAACCGCGTTGGCGGCGTTCTGGATGCAGTGCTGCACAAACTGGTTATGCACATAGCTGTTGGCGATGCTGGCGGCCTTGTTAACGCCCAGCCGAAAATGACGGTAAAGGCGGGGATGCAGGCGGTAATAGCGACTTTCAGAAATTCGTCCATGATTATTCTCCTTTGTTTTCATCGTCCGGCTGGCTGTCGTCGGCCGGGGTTGTGATCTTGTGCTTCTTGATGGTTGCCATCGCTCCAAACTCGACCATCCAAGGGGCGGCCATTGCAGCAATAGCCAGACTGTCCGGGGCCGTGACACTGTGCCAGTAGAGGGCCAGAATCGCGGCGTCCAGCACGGTACACATGAAAAGGCAATAGATTACGGCTTTATCCATAAAACCGCGCTGTGTGCCCTTTCTCTTGCGCTGGTGGCGTGTGGTGGGGTTGACGTTGATGTGAACTTCCTGCATGGGTGTCACCTCACAGCCTTTTTCAGGTACTTGTCGGCCCCCGAAAGAGCTTTCCAGCTCGCAGGGCCGCAAACACCGTCAGTGGTCAAGCCGTGCTGCTTTTGGGCATAAATAAGGGCCTGCGTGGTAGCAGGCCCGAAATTTCCGTCCTCTTTGAGCTTCAGGAGCTTTTTGCAGCAGGATGATTGCGGAACGGTTGGCGGCCCCGGTGCTGCCCTGCCGGATGGTGGGCAGAATAAAGGCGTTGTATGTGGTCGAGGGGTAGACCCCCGGCGACGTGCAAAGCCACGTTGCCTTGCCTGCGCGGGTGTCCGCGTGGCACATGGCTGCTTTGGGGTGCCAGTAGATGCCAATGCCGCCAAAACCGACCGCCTGTGCGATGATGCCAAGCGCGACCGGGTTGACGGTGCGGTTGAGGGTGCGCCAGTCTGCCGCAAAGCCATACAGGTGCTTGCTGGTACGGCTGCCCTGTACGGCCTTGCTTGCGTTATGGACAACGCAGCGATAGCCAGACGTGATCTTCAGCGGGACGCCCAGTACGTCCCGGATGCGTTGCAGCTTTTCCACAAGCTCCGTGTCGATCATCTGGGCTTCGCACTTTTTGCACTGGCACTCGAACTCGTCGCGGGTAAAATTTTTGGTCAGCGCGGTGGTGTCCCCGCGCTTATATGTTACGATGCTCATAAAATCAGCCCCTTTCACAGAAAATCGTGACTTTCTAAAAGCTCGTCATATACGCGGTTGATGTTGTCGATGGCATGGACGCACTTGCCGTTCGGGAAATTCTTGTGCGTGGAGCAGTAGCCCTCGTAGTCCTTGATCGTGCCAAGGATTTCGTCAAAGTGTTCTTTTGTATGCCGCCGGTCATGCAGCAGTTCATCATTGAAACGTAGGATTTGGGTTCGCCAAAGGCTGGCGGTCTGGGTGTCGTCCTTTTCGATATGCTCGTCCAGCCTTTGCCGTGTTTCGGTCTGGCACTGCTGCATCGTGTCAAGGCGGGCCGTGACGTCGGAGTTCAGACGGCTGCCCAAAAACTTCATAATAGCCGACCACGGATTGATCTTGATGGGTGCGATCTCGACAAGGGACAGCAGGACGATGACGGCCGGCGTGACCATGACAGGCCCCCATGCTTCCCAGATGGCTTTCAGGCTCATTTCGGTTCACCTCCCATCTGTTCGGATTTGGGCCGCAGGTCTGCGCCGCAGTCTTTCATGCAGCAATCCACCATCAGCACGCCAAATTCGGCCCGCTCCGTGGTGGTCGGCTCCCCTGCTGCTTCCAGCCTGTCCAGCAGGCTTTCGCAGAGGGCGGGCCAGCTTTTATGCTGCATACGGTTCACCTACGATTTCCTCATACTCGGCGGCGGTGATGCGGCCAGTTTTGCAAGCCTTCTTCACGGTCGCTTTGCTCCAAATGTGGTGATCGTAGTAGAACTTGATGTCATTGAATTTCTTGCTGTGTTTGGTTTCCATGTCACATATCCTCCAAATCAACATCTGCGCTCATGGCAAGGAAATCAAGCTGCGCCTGAATCTTTGCCATGAAAAGCTGGTCTGCCGGAATCTCGCGCAGAATGAAAGCCCACTGACCGTCCGGGTGTCAGCGGGCTGCATGATCTGCACAAGCTCTGCATCGTGCAGGGTGTCCGGGTAGGCGCACCCGGTCATATCGCCGTCGCTGGCGGAGATATGCACCTCCGACAAGTTGCCGTCAAACATTTCCGGGGTGATCTCGGTTTCAGAGTGGAACGTGTTCGCGCCGCTGTTGAGGGTCAAGCCCTCGATTTTTGCCCCATCAGCCAGCGTAACCGTCCATGTCCGCTTTTCTTTTTCCATGTGATGTCCTTTCCGAACAGCTCTCTAAAGAGTGCTGTCATGTTGCGGATTTGCTGCTTGCTCATAAACTTATAGTTGGCGCAAATCCATGATTTGAAATTGTTTTCAGCTTCTCGGTATTCCATTCGGCCATTATCCACCAGCCGCTTATAGGCTTTGAGCTTTCGGCGTTCGCGGGTAATAGCTTTCGGGTTGATCTTGCAGGTAATCTCACCGTCAGGGTGCAAGGAATACAGCATTTGCAGGTGGCGGTATTTGCCGCCTAGCTTGCAGATGTGGGTTTTCTTTTCGTTGATGATAAGGCCCAAATCTGCTGCTTCCCGGCGTACTCCCGCCATAGCCTCATGCAGTTCTTCCTTTGTGCGGGCGACCATATAGAAATCATCCGAATATCGGGCGGCTTCTTTGATGCCGCATACAATTTTGATGTAGTTATCTATCGGCACCGGCACAAAAACGCCCGTGTTCTGCGAGATCTGGTTTCCGATGTCCACGCCCTTGCGCAGCATTTTTTGCCCGGTCAGGGCGGATGCAGGAACGCCAAGATTGAGCGTGGAACTAACCTTTTCCCGGTACATTCTCTGAATTTCTTCATCGGAGAATCTTGAAACGTCCAATTCGTAGGTTTTGAACGTGACCCGCAGAACGCCCATGACCTGCGCAAGCTCTGCCGGGTCTGCAATTTCCCGCGCCAGATACTTTTCCAGTTGGGCAAGTGCAACATCGTGCAAAATGTTTGCATAGTAGCCGGAAAAATCAGAAAACAGGATATAGCCCTCATTTGTGCCCTCCCGCTCATAATACTGCCGCAGGTGGATTTTGAAGCGGTGGCGGTGAAATGCCACGCCCTTGCCCTTTTGTGATGCGGAGTTGTCGTATTGCAGGTACTTTGCCAGCAGCGGCGTTAGATACTCGTCGCAGGTCAGGTGCGACACGGCTTTGTCCGCCGTTGCTGTGCTGGTGATAAAGCGTTCATGCCCTCGCTCCTTGATCTCGAACTTTACGCCCGGCTGCGGCTCATAGGTTCCCGTCTGGAAAGCCCGTTGGAGCTTTGCCGTTTCAAGCAGGTGGTTCATCTCAAAAAGCTGTGTGCCGTACTTGTACGGTGACGGCTTGATTGCTTTGGTTCCTGCTTCGTACAGAAAATTTGCGTCCTCAAATTTTGTCATAGAAAATAAAAAAACAGCGTGGCAGCTCCATCGGTCGTAACCGGGAGCATCGCTGTTGATGCCCTTTCGGGGCTTTATCGTGGCTTGCGCCACGAAGGGACAGCCTTTCCTTTCGCAGAGCTGCACCGGGAATTTTACCCATCATGTGCAGTTGTGAAATCCAAAGGCCCGACGACGGGACGAACGCCATTGGCGTTGCTGGCATCGTTGCAGTTCGCATTGCCGTTGCTGTTGACATTCGCGAAATTGGCTGCCGAGACGACGTACAAAGGTTGCCCCAAGGTGTTTATTTTTTCGGACTTGCAGCGGCCTGTACCGCTGCTTTGAAGCGTTTCGCGTCGGATTTCGCAGGTTCTTGATGTAGGCCACCAGCTTGTCGATCTCAAGCACAATGCCCTGTGTATTTCGTTGAAATCTGCCGGGATGGTTTCGGCCACATACTGCAATTCGTCCTGTAGCTTCCAGCAGGCGGCAATGGCTTTATCAAGCTCAAGCCGCCGCGCGTCAAGCTCCATCTGGCAACTGGGCCAGATGGAATTTGCAGCCCGCAGGTGCAGAGGAATTTCACGGGAAAGATCGTGCATCCTCCGACGTTCCTGCTCGATCAGCCACAGGTTGAAACCCTGCTCCTGCTCTCGAATCTGCGCCGCCGCCTGCTCCCGGTCGGGGCCGGGCGGCAAATATTTTGTCATGGTCTCGACGCGCTTTTCAAACTTCGCCTTGCTGTAGCCGAACGTCCGGGCCAGCTCCGTTGTGATCTCCATGCTGATCTTCCGGGCCATGTGCTGTGCGTCAAGGCGCGACGGCGCACGTTCATGCTTTGGGATGGACATTTTTTTCACTTCCTTCCGTGCTGTCTCAATCCTGCGGTACAAGCCCGCAGGATGTTCGATCAGCCGATCAGCCCGACGACGGGACGAACGCCACCGGCGTAGCTGGCAACGTAGCAGTCCGCATAGCCGTTGCCGCCGACAGTCGCGAAATAGGCTGCCGAGACGACGGCTCGCAGCCAATACCAGTTCCTGTTACAGATCAGCCACGGGGCAAGGTGGAACAAAGGCAGCTGCGATTTGTCGATGGTGTAGTTACGGCAGGTGTTCCACGGGTCAGTGCCGTCCGGCATGGGGCTGAACTGTCTGCCACCATAGACCATGTTCTCGTTCATCAGTTCCACCGTGCTGTCGTACCAGTCGGAGCCAGTGGGCTTTCCGTTGGTGACGGCATTCACCAGATACTGCCTATGGCTCAGGATGTGCGCGGAGCCAAACGCGCTGTTGATGGTGGTCTTTGCCTGCGTCAGACCGTTTTTGTACAGGTCAGAGCCAACGTAGCCGCCCTCGGTCGTGTTGGTCGGATTGAACTTGTAGGTGTACAGATTATTCCGCGGCACAACAAGCAGATGGTTCGTGTTGCAGGCAGTGTCACCGCAGGTAAGCCAGTAGTTGAAGGCGGCGATCAGGTAGTCCACGCCGCCGATAGACCAGTAGTCACCAAGATACAGGTCTTTGAACGTGCCCGCCTTGATGGCTGCCCACTGCTCGCTCGTGACGCTGGTGCCCAGTGCCTTGCCGCGATAGACCATGTTGTGCGTTGCGGCGTTGTCCTCAATACTAAGGGCAGTGCCGCCGCCGGGCATAACCAGCGGGCCTTTCAGCTCGCCGCCGGTCAGGGGCAGATAGGTTTCCTGCGCTTCCTTCTGCAAATCCTCTTTGGCTTTGTCGATCTTGGTGTTGACCTGCGCAATCTGCTTGTTCACCATCGCCACGGATGCAACGGCGTTCGGGTCAACGGTCACGGAAATGTTGGCAACGTTCGAGATTGCCATAATGCCGTAAAGCTCAATCTCAAAATCGCTGTTTTCCGTGTGGGAAGGGATTTCCACGCCGCGGTCGTCCTGCATAATAATCAGCAGGGTTTCGTCGCCGTCTGCCAGCTTTGCGTAGATGCCGACCTGATGCAGAATGTACCCGGTTTCCACGTCCTCATTGGTGATCTGGATTTTGATGCGCTTGCCAGCGTCGTTGCCGGTGCTGTCGGTCGCGTCCTCGATGCCAAGGATTTTAAGGGTCTGCTTCTGGTCTTTTACGTCGGTCAGCGCGGCCAGCGATTCGGCGGCCGTAGTGCCTGCGCCGCCCACGGCTTTGGTGATCGTCATGGTCGCGCCGGAAAGCACTTCGGACATCATGCCCGTGCCGATGTTGGTATACAGACTGTTATTCCAACTCATGTGTTACCTCCAATTTTGATTTCAATTTGCTGCCGGAAAGCCGCCACGCCCACCGGGGCCGGGGCTGTTGCGGTATGATCTGCCGGGCAAGTGTCGCCCTTGATGTATGCTGCCATCTGCATACGGTAGGCGGCGCAGCCCGCCGGGGCGTATGTGACGGCCTTGTGGTCTTTCGGTCGCAGGGTGCCAGCGATTCGAGCGGCTTCTTGCTGCCGGATGCCCCACAGCCCAGCTTTCGCGTAGGTGGTGGAAAGCAGCTCGCGGGGGCACAGCTTGCCCACGATGGGCACGGCCACGCGCTGGGCCGTGCCGTGGTAGCCCGCGCCGATGTAGGAGTGAGCGGCCGACGACGTATAGCGCAAAAATAGCCTGTACATGATGTGAGCAGGTATCTTTTTGGAGAGCATATTCAAAACGTCGTTGATAAGGACGGTCGCGCCCTGTCCACAGGTCAGGTCGATATAGAGCATATTGTTCCCGGCTTCGTCGAACGGCTCAAGCCGGACATCTGCTGTGGCATCGGAGTAGGCTGCTATCATTTCCTTGATGGTGGTCGAGGATATGCGGCCAAAGCCTGCAAAGTAAGGCTTGACAATTTTCTTCCGCTCGTCGAGCGTTTTTGTGCCGTCATTGTGAATCTCAAGAAACTCCTCAAGGTCTGAAATGGCAGCTTCGTCCATGTATTCGATAAAGTTGTTCAGGTAGTTTTGCTCGATCTGGGCTTTCGCGTCGTCCAGCAGCTTTCCTTGTGCGTTGAGGATGGCGACCATTTCTAAAACGTCGCGGTAGTAGCGCGGGTAGTAGGAGATCAGCTCTTCATAGCTGCTGCCGAACTGGTTTCCGTAGAATCTCAAGAAACGGTCACCTCCCCCAGAACGGGGATAGCATTATCGCCGGGAACGATGTTGCTTATGCCGCCGTTGATGGTAAGGTCGGAGTAGTCCAGCACCGCGTCCTGCTCAATGATGATTGCGCCAATGCGGGCGGCGCGGATGATAACATCTTCGGCGGCTGCAACGTTCAGCGCGAGATCTTCGATGTACGCAGCCACGGCTTCTTTTACCTGACTTTTGGCGATGTCCTTTGTGTAGCCACTGGCAAGATCAGCCGTAAAAGAAATGTTGATGCTCAATTCACGGGCAGAAACGGCGGTGAAATGTGCGCCAAGGTTTGCAACGCCATCCCCCGTTCCGTCGCCGACGGTGTAGGTGTAGCCGTCCACGTTGGCGGTATAGCCGCGCGTGGCCGGGTCAATGTAGTCCTGTACTTCCTTGACCTTTTCGCTGGAACAGGCGCGGCCGGCAGAATCGATCAGCACAGCTTTGACCGTGTTCGGGCCGTTCCAAAGCGGATAAATGCGGGCATGGCCGATGCCGTCGATTGATTCGCACCACGATTTGTAGTGCTGCTTGTTGCCGTTTTCGGCAGGGCCAGCTATTTTCTCCTGCACGCGGGTGCGCAGGCTGTCGTCGTCCTCTTCTTCAGTGCCGCTTTCGATCAGCTCGCCAAAGGTTGCAGCAGTCATACCCGCGATCTCATTCACGGGGATGGCTGCCGTTCCGCTGCTGATAAGCGACGCGGCTCCGGCCACTTCCGCCTGCAGGTAGTAGTAGCCATCTTCGCTGTACATGAGAACAAAATAAGCTCCGTCGTTATAAAAGCGTTCGCCGACAGGCGGCTTTTCTCCCTCATAGGTGAAATGATACTTTGCAGGGGCGGCCGGGTGACGGGTAATGCCGTACTCTGCCGCCTTTTCGGTCAGTTCGTCCCCGATTGCACGGACAATGGTCACAAGCCTGCCCTGTGTTTCAATGTCCGCATAAAGCCGCGCGATGGTCAGGCAGATGCCGGCAATAGAATCGTAGTAGATGCTGCCCTGTCGGGTGTCAATGCCCGGCGGCGCATTGCTCAAGGCTTCATCCAAGATTTCCTGATAGGATTTGCTCATTAGATCACCTCCTCAATTTTGGTTTCGCCGTAGATGGTGTCAGCCGTGAACTCAATATTCGCGTGGTCTTTTTCAAACTCAATCGAAAAGTCGTGACATTCGAGAATGCGGGTGTCCGGGGCCAGCGCGTCTTTGACAAATCCTTCGATGACGGATTCGGCATACTCACGGCTGGCGTCCTTTGCAATGACCGCGTCCTCGATCTCGCTCCCGTATTGGGTATCATAGATCAGGCACTTAAAGCGCGGGGTAATGATGGCTTTTCGGATGGCCTGCTGCACGGCTTCGAGGTTGTCCACAAAGCCGACAATTCTCCCCGCGTCAAGGTCAAGGCGGTACGTTTTGGACGGCTTTTCCTGCGCGTCCTGTACACCTGCTATGTTGATAGGGATATAAACGGCCATTTCAGATGTCCTTTCCTGCTACCTGCCCCGCGACGCGGTCAAGGACGTAATAGACCTTGCCGTTGCAGAGCGAAAGCAGGTAGACTTTATCGTCCTTTTGCAGGTGGTTATAGACTTTCAGGGTCATTTTGTAGGCGTTCAGTTTTTCGATGTAGTGCTTGTGCTTAACTTCAGATGTGTTTCCGCCGCGAGAATCGACGTGCAGATGGCCGCCGTCAACTTTCGTGTAGGTTTCATCCCGCAGCTCGCCCTTATCCCCCATCATATAGTCCGCGTGGGTGGTATAGTCAGTGAGGTGCCAAGGCACGATAAGCTGATTGCCGGAGATAATGAGCTTGCTGTCGTTTTCGGCAGTGATTTCCAAGGGATCTGCCTTTGTGACGGTACCTTGCAGGATGGCAGAGCCAGCAGGTATCATGCTCTGGAACATCTGCTTCAAGCTGGTTTCAGCCATTGGCTTTGTCCTCCTGTTCTTTGATTTCTGCCGCCGTGGTGAGGGTCACGCTCATGGTATGCAGATTGTCCTCAAAATAATGGTCATCGTCGTCCACATAATAGGCTCGGTTCATGTTCAGATGCGGGATGCGCACCAGAATTGCCTTGCCGGATATGACGTCAGCGTCGCCCAAGACGTTGAGGTCGAGCGTTTCCTCTGGCTTGTCCAGCGTGTTAAGGACGCTGCCCACAAGGTCAGTCACCTGCGCTTTGGTGAGCGATTCGTCCGGCTGCTGGATTTCCTGGAAAATGCCGATCTTTTTTTCAAGATCGGCGTTCGTCTTTTCTGCGATGGTCGTTCCCTCTTTCGAGATCATCTTGACGCGGGTCTTGATGTTCTCAATGCTTTTTGTGTAGGAGTAGTCATACAGGTTGGCTTCCCCATCGACAACAAAGGAAATAACCTGATCTTTGCGCTGCAAAAGGGAGAGCTTGCCGCCGTCGCTGTTGACATAGTGCCGGATGCCAGTTGCCTTATAGTCAAGGCTTAAAGCGTCCAGCACGGCGTCCTGCCCGGTGGTTTTGCTCTTGGTAAGCTCCGGGATTTTGTAGCTGCACTTTGCGATGTCCCCGGTCGGGATGCCAAAACGAGAGCAGATGTCGGTAAAGACTTCATCGGCAGTTTTGTTTTTGTAGACAAAGGTGTCCTTGTTGTTGGCAAGGTAGATGCCGTTATCGTAGGCGGTGTATTTGAGCTGCTTTTTGCTGCTCTGACCCTGATTCAGCAGGATGCCGCGAAAGCGTTCCTGTCCATCCACATAGAAAACGCACTGGTTGCCGTCTTCTACGTCAATACCGCTGCGGGCGTGTTTGTAGCCGTTGTCGTCAATCATGGTCACGGTCAGAGTGCGGGCAGAACTGCCCTTGCGGCCTTTCCAGTGGACGGACTTCACAAGGGCAGTCATGTCCGTTGTGGTGTCGCCCTGAATCAAAAGCAACTGGATTTTTGCCATGTGCAGCTCCCTCCTTTACGGAATCTTCAAGACCTGCCCGGGCCGGATCAGATTCGGGTTGCTGCCGATCAGGGACTTGTTTGCGGTGTAGATGCTGGAATACTTTGCACCATCGCCATAGACAGACTTTGCGATGTTGTACAGGCAGTCCCCTTTTTGACCGTGTAGGTCTTTGGGGTGGACGTGCTGTCAACGCGGGCCGTGGTGTTCTGCACAGTGGCAATGAGGGAAGAATCAACCGAAACTGCTTTCAAGGAAACTTCCCTGTACTCCTTGAGAGTGATGTCGTAGGAGAACGTGCCCACGTCGCCGCCGCTTTCGGAGTAGTTGAAACTTTCGATGGTACAGTACAGGTTGATATAGTTCCCGGTACTGATAAAGTGAATCGGCACTTTGCTTTTCTTCCACCGCTCGATCATACGGATGTAGAGGATAGGCGGCACGGTGATGATGGACTTGATGCCGGGGAAATAGCCCGCCGGGAAAAAGCTGGAAAAACTGAACTGCAGGGCCGGGCGGCTTTGCATGATCGTGATTTCTCCAAGCCCGGTAAGGTCAATGCTCTGGTTATTGGAGCCGTTCTTGACGTTGAATTTTTCAGGCAGCACGGGCAGCCTGATTTTTTCGCGTTCGGCGTTCCAAGTGAACCAGATTTGATATTTAATACTCATACGACAACTGGCCCTCCTCAAAAATCTCCTGTTTGAGAATGCCCATCAGAACAGGCTTGATGTTGTCGGTAATCAGCTCCAGAACATCGTTTGCGGTCATGCCGCTGCCAGAGCCGCCAGAAACCTCCACAGAGCCTTTTCCGACAAGCTCAAGGATGATTTTCTTGACGGTCTCGCCGGGTGCGTTCTGGCTGCTCTGTGCGCCCGATACCGCAGCATTCGCGGCAGGCTGTACGTTGAGCGGTGCCGAATCCAAAACGCTGCTGTAGGCCGCCGCCGGGCGGGCAACGCTGCTTTCAACGCCAGTATAGGCGGCGTCGATTGCGGACAGGTCGGAGTTTTTGCCGGATACGACGTCATAGGCTTTCGAGAGGATGCCGGAAAGCATAGACTCCGGGGAAGATCTGTCCGGGATGTCCAAACTTATGCCAGAAATAGCTTGCAAGATGCGGTCGGTTTC
>ENA-OQDC01000286-OQDC01000286.1-human-gut-metagenome-genome-assembly--contig:-NODE-286-length-38408-cov-7.363757_pt1 | contig 38408 bp, 43 predicted proteins | sample MGYA00242770_ERZ504601 | MGnify/ENA primary metagenome ERZ504601 (study PRJEB26092, sample SAMD00036305) | human gut metagenome | host: Homo sapiens | study: EMG produced TPA metagenomics assembly of...
ATGCTACACTCCCCATCGTCTTTCGTTGAATGGATAAGTCGGCTGGTGATAGGTTATTATTTCAAAGAACACGAACCTAATAGCTTGCCAAAGCTATATTTATTATATGCCCTTATGGGCGCACCTGAAGCTGGTCTTGTGCCCCACCCTTCCAGGCATCCATGAAAGGAGAAAGGTAGTTCTCCAGTTCCGGATAGGAAGTCAATATGGTAAACAAATCAGAATAAGGTTTGTTCAGCAGTTCCACGGCATGAGGGAAGCTGCAATAGATACCATTTTTGTATATTTTCAAATACCAGATTATAGCTGCCAAAAGGATAATAGGAGACTCTACAAAGAAGTCACCCTGTTTTTCAATATCGGGTAAGTCAAGGGCATTGCTGCCCCCTTCTCCCCTAAGAACCGTACATGAGAGTTTCCCCTCATACGGCTCAAGCAACTCAATATTTCTATTTGTTGTTAGAAATCGGCTCATACTTTCAACATTTTCGTTTATTTCGCTTGTAGCAGTTGTTGTGGACAAGTTGCCGTACAATCGAACCACCAACAGATATTTCGTTGACGTTCCATGCTTTTGTACAATCTATTTCCTTGCCACATAACGGACAAATCCGGTTCTGCTTGTTCCATAAATATAAGAGAGACTTACGTCCCTTGAGAGATTCCAGCATTTGTTGCTCCTTTCGCTGAAAGAAATAATCATCGTATTCCGGGTCGAAAGGGTTTGCCTCACCTTTGATTTGCTTGTACGGGGTATAATGTATATCCGACAACCTTTTAAGGGTCAGGTAGTTCACTTTCTTGCTCTTGGTTTCATATTTCCATGCAAACGTCCATTTACGCCCCCGAATTTCATGCCAATATTTGTCTGCAACCCAAGACTTGCGTTTCTTTGGATGGCGACGTAAAGCCCATTTCTTCGTGAGATTGTAAATGTGATTGTCACAACCATGAAAAGCATCGGTTGATGCACCATATCGGTAATAGTTGCCCCAACCTGTGATTACAGGATTAAGCATTCGTATCAGCGATTCCTGCTTACACATTTTATGTCCTTTAACGATGTCACCGATTTTTGCCCTGAAGCGTTTCTGTGCATCTTTGGACGGGGATGTGTATAGCCTTTTGCCAAACTTCCTCACATTGAAACCTAAGAAATCAAAACCGTCGTATATGTTCGTAATGGTAGTTTTCTCTTCGGATAAGGTCAGCCCTCTTTCTTTGAGAAATTCTATCACGATAGGTTTGACTTCGTTTTCCAATAGCTCCTTATCTCGACCTGTGATTATAAAGTCATCCGCATAACGAATAAGGTTTACCTTGTAGTGGAATGTCTTATTGTTGCGCCATAATCTTTTGAATCTTTCAGCCAAGAGTGGTTGAAGTCCGTCAAGTGCTATATTTGCAAGTGTCGGTGATATGATACCTCCTTGTGGTGTACCCTCTTCTGTCGGGAATAGTTTGCCATTGTATACAGCTCCACATTTCAGCCATTTTCTGAGTATCGTCTTATCCATAGGGATATGATTAAGAAGCCAGTCGTGGCTGATATGGTCGAAGCAGCCTTTAATGTCTCCCTCCAAAATCCATTCGGGGGAATGCTGGCGGTTTAGAACCGTATCAATCTGACGGATAGCGTCCATTGTCCTGCGTTTCTTGCGGAAACCATAAGAAAAGCGGTCGCCTGTCGTTTCGGCTATCGGTTCCAATGCCATGAGATATAATGCCTGCATCGCCCTGTCTTTCATTGTCGGTATTCCCAACGGTCGGAGTTTACCGTTCTTTTTCTTGATGTGAACCCTACGAAGCGGCTGCGGATTGTAACCACGACGTTTCAGTTCACCGATTGCTTTGTACTTGCGCTTGGGAGAATCCCAAAGCTGTTTATCTACTCCAGACGTTTTCTTCCCTTTGTTGGAAGTAACCCTCTTTACCGCCAATGCCTTGGCGTAAAAAGAGTGGGTCAGCATCCACTGCAAGGCTTTCACCTTGTTATGTCTGCCTTCCTTTTGAGCCTTTACAATACGCGCTTGTAGCTTTCGGACATAGGCTTCACACTTGGACCAGTCCATGCCGTCCCAAGTTAGATTCCTACTATCAGCAGGCGCACACGATGTTTTAGTTTCGTTCATTTGCTTTCCTCCTTTTGAAAGTTCTAAAAGTTATCTTGTAAAGAGTTACCATATACGGAAGTCTGCCCACTTTCGTGTCGGATGATGTCACCAATAACAACCCGTGATGTTGATTCAATCCGTATCCACCCCATTACAGGGTGGCATTCGCTTTTTCCGTTATCTCATACCTGCACCCCATTCGGCTTGCCTTGCGGTTCGCTTACTCGCATTCTTACGAGAGAGATACAGGCTTGCCCTGTTCCACGTAATTGACAAACGGATAGTTTAGGTTCTGCCAAGTCCGCCGGCAGTGCTGTGTCCGTGTAACCCCAACATGGGCAAGGGTTATCCGACTGCTTACCTTTTGGTGAGAGCTAAAGTATCTTGCGCTCCTTCAAACCTTACGACGGCTAAAGTCAGTTCACTTACGTTAACCATGCTATCCAGCCTCGCCACTCAACGGTATGATACTAACCGTCCTTGACATTCCCTCACGGTTCAGTCTTGTCCTTTCGGAAAGTGTACTTTGTCCTATAAGCTTGGCACAACCCATCACTGGAGATGCACCTTATAGTAGGCTGCCGCTGACGGAACAGCGGGTTAAATCATGCAATTAATATTGCTGTCTAACAATCAATTACGTGACTTTACAGGTCACACCCAGGTCTTGTTCAAATTTAACATGATGGTATAGCTTGCTTCGTATGCGTCAGATATGTCTGTCATGAACTCCGGATTGATGGGATTGCAGCGGTGTGAACGGTGCGGATCATCAAAATTGATGACGTAAAAATGCGGTTTTACCTTATATTTGTCCATATTGTGCAACAATGTATTATAGGCAATGGTTGAAAGGTCATCGAATTTGTAATCATAGATATATACACTGAAACCTTTGGAAATCATCTGTTTGATGTAGTTGTTCACCACTGCGTAGGATTTACCGGAACCCGGTGTTCCCAATACGATGGTCGCGCGGAAAGGATTGACCACGTTGATCCAGCCGTCGTTGAGCTTGCCGCCATACTGGAATCTGGTGGGCAGATTGACAGAATATTCATTCTCCATCAGCCTTGTCTCCTGCATGAAGGATTCGTTTTCCATATTGAACACATCCTCCATCAGGTTATGCCTGTAAAGCCTGCTGATCCACAGTCCCGCCATGAGCAGGCATAGATAACCGGCTGCAAGTGTCACCACATACAGGGCAGTAATCGCTTCGTGTGGAAAAGGCAGGTCAAGCAGCCACCAGTTCATGAAAAACAGAACCGCCCCGGCAGTGAGTACCGCCCATATACGCTGCCATGTAATCTTCTCACCCTTGACTCCGATAGTACCCATACAGGATATGGCCAGCAGAAGCACTGCCATCAGTTTTTGTCCAAAGGATACAGCCGAATATACCGGTTGTCCTGTCAAAGTTCATCAGTATCCGGTCTATGACATCCAGATTCAGATGCCAGGCACTCATACTGGGATAGCAGTATACATAAACGTGGACTACCAGAATAAAAATACTGACAGCCCTGCCGAATTCCATAATCTTGGCAAGGGCTCTCAAATCGTCTTCCTGTTGCATAATGATGTAGATGATTGTGGGGGAATCCGTTGTTCCCCCTGTTGTTGACTCATTTTGATTGATCAGATACCGCGTGATTTGCGTTTCTGCGGTTTCTTTTTCCGTTTCATGCGGCGACGGAACGCTTCTTCCTCGTAATCGACTGCCGGATTTGCCTCAAAGGAGAAGATGCCTGCCGCCTGTTCAAGCGCACTGTTTTCTTCCATACGGTGGCCGTACCGTTTCCAAAGTTCCTCCGGACCGGACTGTTGTCTCTTCTGCCAGGGTATTCCTTCCCACCAGCAGACAAGATCGTTGAATACGTTGGCAGAAAACTCCTTTCCCATACGTGAACCGTTGAACGCCTCGCGCCGTTCATGGTCTATGAATGTGACGCCATAGATACGTCCGGTATCGTTCCTTCGGAATACCACATCAATGTGCTCCTGTTTCAGCAGTTCCCTGAATTCCTGTTCCGATTTTGCGTTACGCATGGCCCATACGACCTTGCCGGATATGGCAGGAGCCCATTTGCCTTCTTTGAAGTCCTGTGTATGCCGTAACATACGTTCGGACAGTCCCGTATTTCCGAAACGCTTGCCGAACTTTGCACTTTTTATCGGAGGGCAGACAACTTTCCCACTATCATCTGTAGCCGAATAGATGATGCCCGTATAGGGTGTTCCCATGTAATCGCCCCGAACCTGTCGGGCTTCAATGTTCAGTGTGGAAAGCAGTGCGGAATACTCTCCGAAAGTCTGGAAACGGTAGCTTTCCAGTACGGCCTTCAGTGTGTTTCCTATCTGGTGGCGTATATCCCCCTGTGAGGCATTCACCTTTTTCAGTTCCGCTTTCGGATTCCGTCTTTCCGCATCCGCACTGTTACACAGTCCGAATTCATGTTCCAGTTCCCGGCAGGCAGCCATGGAACGGCGGTGCTCATAGGAGTCATTGATTTTCCTTCCTTCATCATCAATGCATACACTCACGATATGTACGTGCGTGTTGCAGGTATCTCCATGTCTGTACACGATGAACGGCTGGTCACCATATCCCATTTTCTGCATGTATTTTTCTGCCAGTTCCGCCAGCCTGTCATTGTCCAGCCTGTCTTCCGGTGCCGGACTGAGGGCGATATGCAGGACCGGCTTGTCCGTCCTCCTGTTTGCCGTCAGATGGTTTTCAAATGAAAGGAGAGCCAGACGTATGTCCTCGCTCGGCAGTCCCGGGCGGTCGGAAATCATCCGGTGTCCGGAAAGGATTTCCGCTGTTCCTTGAAATACCTTTTCATGGTTATAGACCAGTGCTCCGTAAAGGCTTGCTCCGTGACTTATCTTTGCAACCATTTCTGTTCATAATCTTTGGTTAATGCCATAATCTGCTTGTTGAGCAGTATCAGTTCCAGGGTAGCCTTTTCAAGTTTGTAAAGTAGGGCCATCGCCCTTTTGTCCCCGAAATTTTTCTGTACGGCCCTTACGACCTGATTGTAATTGTTGCCTATTGCCTGAAACTGCCTGTAAAATTCCCCGAGCCGGATGTAGTAGTCCATGGAAACCTTGTCCACCTTGATTACCTTCAGTTGTTCTGAAAAGATTGATTTCTTGATAAAGATTGTCCTGTCCCTTGCTCCGGATTCCAGAAACAGTTTCTCAAATCTGCTTTTCTCCTGTGCGTTCAGACGGAAATTGTACTTGTAGTCCGCCGGATCAGTTTTCGGTTTTCTGCCTGTCCTTCTTGCCTGTTTTTTCTCCATGCTTTTCTGCTTTTGGGTTGTTTTTCTTTCTCCGTCAGATTTTCCGACTTTGGAGGAAAATCCCCCGACCGTTAGGGAGGGCAAGTTGGTTTTTGTATGGCAGAATAATTTCTGTCGTACAAAAACACAACTTGCTCTGTTCGTTTGAACAGAGAATCCACCTCCAGCGGATTGCTGCGCGACGTGAGCGGCGTGCTGCTGTCCGTCGGAAGATGTTCCAAGCCGTTCATCGGTTCTGACTTTGCAAAATTATGACCGTGTAAACAGTTGTGAAATAGCGGATTGTATGACATATAATGACGCCTGATGACATCTGATGTCATGGTATTGGTTACATATTACCTGTATGCTTGAAAGACCTTATTTTTGACGCGATTTAAGCGTGCAATATTGCAATAACATAATGACATAATAACATAACAACATGGTATTGCAATAATATAAGGACATAATAACATGGCAACATAGTATTACAATAACATAATGACATAATAACATGGCAATATAGCATTGCAATAACATAATGACATAATAACGTAACAACATAGTATTGCAATAACATAAGGACATAATAACATGGCAACATAGTATTGCAATAACATAAGGACATAATAACGCGGCAACATAATATTGTAATAACATGAGGACATAATAACATGGCAATATAGTATCACAATAGCGTAATGCCATTGTAAGATTAGTGAAAGAAAAAGTGAATATTAACCCCAAAAACAAAAGGTATGAACAAACGTCCGATTCTTGTCGCCTTCAGCAATCAGAAAGGCGGTGTGGGCAAGTCCACGGTAACAGCGGTTCTTGCCAGTTATTTTAATTATGTAAGAGGTCTGAAAGTTGCTGTCGTTGACTGTGACTATCCCCAGTTCAGTCTGGAAAAACTAAGGGGAAGGGATTTGAAGAACCTTGAGAAAAGCGAGTATCACCAGCGACTTTTCTGCCGTCAGTTTGAAGACGGTTCCCGTAAGGCCTATCCGATCGTCACTTCCACGCCGGAGGCAGCCGCAGAGATTCCCGGCAAACTGGAAGGCGACTATGACCTGATATTCTTCGATCTTCCCGGAACGGTGAACTCCCGTGGTGTATTCGAGTCCGTCATGAACATGGATTTTATCTTTACTCCCATTGTAAAGGACCGTATGGTCATGCAGAGCAGCCTTTCCTTTGTATCGACCGTTCAGGATTTTATCGGACAGCATCCGGAAGCTCCCCTGAAGGACATACGTTTATTCTGGAACCGTATGGACAGCCGTACTTCAAAAGAACTGTATGTAATGTATAATGCAATAGTGCTTCGTATGGGGTTGAAGGTCTTTGAAACCGTACTTCCGGATCTTGAACGTTTTAACAAGGAAATGACACCTTCTTCCAGGCAGCATTTCCGCTGCACCCTTCTTCCTCCTTCCGAATCACTACTGAAAGACAGCCGTCTTGAGGCGTTTGCCCAGGAGATGGAACGTATCATATTTCCGGGATAATGGCTATGGCAAAGAAAAGAGAGATATTCAAGGTGGACGAGGATGCCTTGAAAGACATGATGGCCAGTGAATCCATTTCCTGCGGTAAATCTGGAACTGATGTCGGCGAGAATGTTCTTCCTGTCACAGAAAAGGAAAAAAATGTACCGGATGTAAAGACACAGGGACAGGAAAAGTCCCGGAAAACGATACGCGCCGATCCCGGACTGGAAGAGAAGGTGGAAATGTATAAGGAACTGTTTCTGGACAGAAAGAAGTCCGTACACAGAAAGCAGACCTATATCAGCTATGACATGTATTGCAGGCTGGCCCGTATCCTTCCCCTTCTGAGTGATGACATGAGTGTGCCCGCTTTTTTGGATAATGTGCTGGCACACCATCTTGAGACTTACAGTGAAGAGCTTGGCGAGCTGTTTCGCCGAAAAACCCCAAAACATTCTGAAAATGATATGGATTGTATTGACTGTTGCCGTATTGGTTTGCGGTCTGCTGTTATGTTGCGTTTATTTACTGTCCAATAAGATTTGTTCACTGAAAAGACAGGTCAGAGAGTTGAATGAGAAAATAGGAATAGCGAACTGCTTTCCCGAATATAGCCGTGTGTATCTGAACGATACTCCAGTCGGGAAAGGACGTCAGATTCGTATCCGTTGCGGTTTGTACAACAAGGCAAGCCGCCTTATTCCGTTTATGGCTCCCGGCATGAGTGTTTCAGTCTATGTGAGCAATATCGTGGAGGAGCACTTGAAACGCCACGGAGAATTGCTGAAGAATGAACTTGAATGTTTTCTCTATAAGGATTCTTTATGGAAGAACTGATATACTTCTGTGTACGGATTGTCTGTATAGGCTATTTGCTGTACAGCGTGTATGGCTGGAGAAGGCGTATCGAAACTGTTTGTACCCTGCTTTATGGGAAACCTTGCGTGAAGAAGGAAAATAAAGAAGCTGCCGGAACGGAATCTGCGGTTTCAGATGCAGAAGTGATGGGAAGTACCCGTTATGTCTATCTGGACGAGAATGCCGGAAAGACTGCCGCTCCCTTCATGAGCCAGCCACTTGAAAGGAATTTTATCGGTGAGGAGGAGGATGTGCAGCAGGAAGATGTGGAATGCAACCTTCAGCTGGATAAAATGAAACTCCTGCAGGAAGTCCAGGAAGACCTTGATGCGGAGTCTCCCGAAGTGGAATCCGTATCACCTGTTCTGTCCAGCAGGGACATGGAAGTACTCGGCGAATATCTGACACATCAGGATGAAGCCGACCATGAGAAGGCCATGCAGGCGGCCCGTGTCCTGTTCTCCATCAGGCAGACCAGCCTGATTGATGTGTTCCTTTCCAATATGGAGAATTCCGCGATTGTAGAGGAACTGATAGACAGGTATCTTGATGAGGACGGCAATCCCAAACCGCTTAAAGTAAAGGATGGGAATGAACCGTCTGACGAGTGGCGGAAATATATCTGACACCGATATATTCAGGCATCCCGGAAATCTTTTCGGGATGCTTTTTTTATGTCTGTAAGGCTTCCTGAATGACATCTGATGACATCTGGTGACACCTGATGACGGTGTTGTATCACAGCGGTTTAAGCCTTATATATTTGCAGTCGAATTCAACATTTATGTCAAACCCCAAAATGATTCAACAATGAAGAGAAGAATCCTATTTTCAGTATTATGTGTGCTGGCAGCGGCAGGTGCCTTCGCACAGGGACAGGGTCTTGCCGGCATCAATGAGGCTACCAGCCTTATGACTTCGTATTTCGATCCGGCCACCAAATTGTGTTATGCCATCGGAGCCGTACTCGGTCTGGTCGGCGGTATCAAGACGTATGGCAAGTTCAGCAGCGGTGACCCGGATACGTCCAAGACTGCGGCAAGCTGGTTCTTCGCCTGCATCTTCCTGATTGTGGCCGCCACCATTCTCCGTTCCTTCTTCCTATAAGCCATGGATTACCGTATCAACAAAGGAGCAGGCCGTCCGATTGAGTTCAAGGGCTTGAAATCACAGTACCTGTTCTTTTTTGCCGGAGGCCTTGTATCGGTCTTTCTTGCGGTGGTTGTCCTGTATATGGCCGGTGTCAGCCAGCTGGTATGCCTGTCTTTCGGGGCGATATCCGGTACCCTTGCCGTATGGCTGACTTTCCGCATGAATGCCCGCTACGGTGAGCATGGGCTGATGAAGATGCTGGCCGAGAAACGCCATCCGCGCTATCTGTCAGCCCGTCGCAGAATATTCAGAGCATTAACCAAAAAGAAGAGAAAGAAATGAGAAGTGTATTGAAGGCCTGTGATCTGGAAGACAGATTCCCGATTCTGGCCGTGGAAAACAACTGCATCGTAAGCAAGGATGCGGACATTACGGTAGCCTTCGAGGTCGAGCTGCCTGAACTGTACACGGTGACGGCGGCGGAATATGAAGCCATTCACGGTACCTGGGTAAAGGCCATGAAGGTGCTTCCAAATTATTCGGTCGTGTACAAGCAGGACTGGTTCGTCAAGGAAAACTACCGGAGCGAAGGAAACGGGACGGAAAGTTTCCTGTCCCGCAGCTATGAGCGTCATTTCAACGAACGCCCGTATCTCAGACACCGCTGCTTCCTGTATCTGACAAAGACCACACGCGAACGTGCCCGTCGCCGCAGTGATTTCAGTACCCTGTGCCGCGGCTATATCCTTCCCAAGGAAATCACGGACTGGGATTCGGTCGTGAAATTCCTGGAGGCGGTGGAGCAGTTCGAGCGTATCATGAACGATTCGGGGCATGTCAGGATGAAGCGTCTCAGAACGGAAGAGGTGGTCGGAACGGAAGAATGTCCCGGGCTGATTGAAAGATACCTGACTCTCGGTATGGAGGACACGCACCCCGTATTACAGGACATCTGCCTTGATCCGGAACGTATGCGCATCGGTGACAAACGTCTTTGCCTGCATGTACTTTCCGATACGGAAGACCTTCCCGGCAGTGTGGGCACGGACATGCGCTATGAGCGCTTATCCACGGACCGTAGCGACTGCCGTCTTTCGTTTGCGGCTCCGGTAGGACTCCTGCTTTCATGCAACCATGTCTATTCGCAGTACGTGTTCATCGATGACGCGCAGGAAATCCTGCAACGCATGGAAAAGACCTCACGCAACATGCTGTCCCTGTCGAAATACAGCCGCAGCAATGCCGTGAACTATGAATGGGCAGAAATGTATCTTGACGAGGCGCATACGAAAGGGCTTGTTCCGGTACGGTGCCACTGTAACGTACTGGCCTGGGCGGAAGACGAGGAAGAGTTAAGGCGTATCAAGAACGATACCGGCAGCCAGCTTGCCCTGATGGGATGCGTACCCCATTACAACACGATAGATACTCCGGTGCTGTACTGGTCTGGTATTCCCGGCAATGCGGGCGATTTTCCGGCTGAGGAAAGTTTCTATACCTTTCTGGAACAGGCTGTCTGCCTGTTTGCTTCGGAAACGAATTACCGCAGTTCGCCCAGCCCGTTCGGTATCCGTATGACGGACAGGCAGAGCGGCGTACCGCTTCATCTGGACATCAGTGACCTGCCCATGCGCAAGGGAATCATCACCAACCGCAACAAGTTCATACTCGGTCCCTCCGGCAGCGGTAAATCCTTCTTAACGAACCATCTTGTCCGCCAGTATTATGAACAGGGTACCCATATCCTGCTGGTGGATACCGGAAACAGCTATCAGGGACTTTGCAGCCTGATTCATGACCGGACACATGGCGAGGACGGTATCTATATCACCTATGAGGAGGACAATCCCATCGCCTTCAATCCGTTCTATACGGATTCCGGGGAATTTGACGTGGAAAAGCGTGAAAGCATCAAGACACTGATACTCACACTCTGGAAACGTGAGGATGAAGCCCCAAGGCGTTCTGAAGAAGTGGCCCTTTCTGGAGCGGTGAACGCATACATCCGCAGGATAACGGAAAACAGGGATGTCAGACCCGATTTCAACGGATTCTACGAGTTTGTGCGTGATGACTACCGCCGGATGATTGAGGAGAAGAAAGTCCGTGAGAAGGATTTTGACATCGACGGTTTCCTGAACGTGCTGGAACCGTTCTACCGTGGCGGTGATTATGATTTCCTGCTTAATTCGGACAAGGAACTGGATCTTACCAACAAGCGCTTTATCGTATTTGAACTGGACAATATCAGCGGAAACAAGGTGCTTCTGCCCGTGGTCACGCTGATAATCATGGAAACCTTCATCGCTAAGATGCGCCGTTTGAAAGGCATCCGTAAGATGATACTCATTGAGGAATGCTGGAAAGCCCTGATGTCCGCCAATATGAGTGAGTACATAAAGTATCTTTGTGCGCCCGTAAAGGTTGCATCGTAAATATCTCTTTGGCAAGAGATTAGGAACGTGTTCTTTGAAAAATAACCTATCATCAGCCGACTTATCTGTTTCGGGAAAACTTAACCGAGCAGGGAGTGTAGCATGTCGGAAAAGTCATAAGTCAGTTAGTTACCAAACTGCGACTGAATGGCGAGATGAAAAGATAGATATGAGGATAAAGTCCGAATTGATTGAACGATAGTCTGAGTGGTCCCCCTTGAGGCTATGGCGTAAGGTAACTATCAACCGCCATATCGTGATAATACTTCAGTGAATAGGTATGAATGTAGCAAGAACTTATCACGACACAAGCGCAGTAAGCGATTAAAGGACGGAAGTCGTATCCGACAATCTATCATGCCAACAGTTACGATGTGATAAACGGGGATTACCTATCCCGAAGTGCCGAAAGGCTATTAGGTTTGACCTATGAAAATTCGGAGTGGTAACGGAGCTTCCATAGTAGTCCGAGCAAGGTAACACCTTGTACATGGCGAAGGGAAGCAGCTAATTATTAATACAATTAACGGAAAATGTGAGAGACATTATGAGAAGTCCAGAAAGAGTATTAAACAGTCTGTCAGAACACAGTAAGGATGCAAGCTATAAGTTTGAACGCCTTTACAGAATTTTGTTCAATGAGGAAATGTTCTATGTTGCCTATCAGCGTATTTATGCTAAAGAAGGTAACATGACTAAAGGTTCGGACGGTCAGACCATTGACAACATGAGCCTGAAACGAATTAAAAAGTTGATTGATACGTTAAAAGACGAAACGTACCAGCCCCAACCGTCAAAGAGAGTGTACATACCGAAGAAAAACGGTAAGAAAAGACCTCTTGGCGTACCGACTTTCAATGACAAGTTGATACAGGAAGTGGTAAGAATGGTATTGGAAGCCATATACGAGGGGAGTTTTGAATATACCTCGCATGGGTTTCGTCCCAATCGAAGCTGCCATACTGCATTAACTCATATCCAAAAGGAGTTTAGCGGTGCAAAATGGTTTGTAGAGGGAGATATAAAAGGCTTCTTTGATAATATAAACCATGATGTATTGATAAGCATTCTTTCGGAACGCATTGCGGATGAACGATTCATCCGATTGATACGCAAGTTTTTGAAAGCTGGATATATTGAAGAATGGCAATTCCACAATACTTACAGTGGCACACCGCAAGGTGGTATCATCAGCCCGATATTGGCTAATATATACCTTGACAAGCTGGATAAGTATATAAAGGAATACACTGCCAAATTCGACAAAGGGAAGAAACGAAAATTCAGTAGAGAAAGTATGGACTATAAAAATGCAAGAAGCCGTACTGTGCGAAGATTGAAGTCCGTAAAAGACGAAAGGCAAAGGACAAAGCTAATCCTTGAACTGAAAGCAATAGAACAAGGACGGGCTAAATATCCCAACGGCGAAGAAATGGATGCCGATTACAGAAGGATGAAATATGCAAGATATGCAGATGATTTTCTTGTGGGAATTATCGGAAGCAAGCAGGATGCGCTACAGATAAAGGAAGATATTAAAAACTTCCTTGCTGATAAATTGGCATTGGAACTGTCCGATGAAAAGACACTTGTCACCCACACGGAAAGACCTGCCAAATTTCTCGGATATGAAATCACTGTAAGAAAGTCCAACGACCAAAAAAGGGATAAACGGGGTAGATTAAGAAGAAGAACCTATGGTAAAAGGGTCTGCTTAAATGTCAGTATGGAAACTGTCCGTAAAAAACTTTTCAATTTGGGAGTCTTGGAACTGACAAACCGTAACGGAAAGGAAATATGGAAACCGAAATGTAAATCGGGACTGATATTCAATGACGACCTTGAAATCCTTGATAGTTATAATCGAGAAATCGTGGGTTTCTATAACTATTACTCCATAGCTAACAACTGCGCCCATGCCTTGAATAATTTCAGTTACATCATGGAATACAGCATGTACAAAACGTTTGCAGGCAAATACAAGTGCCGCACACGTGAGGTAAACAAGAAATATCGCAAGAACGGTAGGTTTACCATAAAGCACATGACTAAAACAGGTGTAAAGGAAAGATACTTTTATAATGGTGGGTTCAAACGAAAAAAGCCCACCTATAAATCGGAATGTGACACTATGCCACGGACAATTTATACCGCAGGGCGGACAAGCCTTGTTGAAAGACTAAAAGCCCGTGAGTGTGAATTATGTGAAGCGACAGACGACCTTGTTATGCATCATGTAAGGAAACTAAAGAACTTACAGGGCAAGGAAAGCTGGGAACGACACATGATTGCCCGTAAACGCAAGACGATTGCCGTGTGCAGGAGTTGTCACAAGAAGATACATGACGGAAAGATAGACTGAAATTAGTGGAGAGCCGGATACGCTGAGAGGTGTAAGTCCGGTTCGGGGGCGAGCTTTTGGAAACCTGCCATAGAAATATGATAAGGCGCCGGGTGCTTAGCCTACTTAAGACCGTCAGAAAATATTTCGGTGAGGCCGTGGTGGTCACCCAGGAAGTGGATGACATCATCAGTTCCCCTGTCGTAAAGGAAGCTATCATCAACAACAGTGACTGCAAGATTCTTCTTGACCAGCGGAAATACATGAACAAGTTCGACCATATCCAGCGGCTTCTCGGACTGACCGACAAGGAACGCGGACAGATCCTGTCCATTAACCAAGCCAACCATCCCGGACGTTTCTACCGTGAGGTCTGGATCGGTCTTGGCGGTACCCACTCGGCCGTGTATGCCACGGAAGTCAGCGATGAGGAATATGCCGTATATACCACGGAAGAGTCGGAAAAGCTGGAATTGCAGAAGCTGGCCAGGGAACTGGGCGGAAATCTGGAACTGGCCGTGAAACGCATTGCGGAAATGAGAAGGGAAAGGAAAAGGTCAAACGGTAAAGCATGACGGTTATGAATGACAGTTTTGAATCGGATGAAAGAAAGCGTAAGGAGACCATTGAATGTCTCTACTGGTCCCTGATGAACGGATGGGACATACCGAAGGATATCCGTGAATATTACGGATTTTCAGAAGACTATGAGCTGTATCACCGGCTTGAAAGTATGGAACCGGAAGATTACAGGGAAAGAAGGATCAGAGGCGAGATACCTGATGCCGTAGAGGTCGATGTAAGACTGACACATGCTGTGGAGAAGGTCTTCGAGCGGCTTTGTTCCCCTCCTCCCGTACAGTATCTCGACAAGCTGTACGGGGAACTGGAAAAGCTGGGAGGTTTCATCGCCAACCCGAAGAATATTGACAGCCCTTTCATTAATTCCTGTTTTCTCATGAAATACGGCATTGACCGGAATTCCCCGGATGAAATCAGGCGGCAACAGTCAGAAAAGGCCTATAAGGAACTTTATGCCAGGTTTGAAACCATGGTTGGCCTGAAGTCCCCAAACAAAAAGGACGATGCCATTATCCGCAAGGAATGCCGGCAGCCAGCCTGTAAGGACAGGCCGACCGGAAAAGTCCGCATCCCTGTCAGTCCGAAGCCAAAGAGACGCAAGATGGGACTTTGAGAGATTCAGTAAAACAAGAACAACATCATTAAAAAGACAAGACATGAAAAACAGACAGTTGTACAGACTGGCCGCCTGCCTGATCGGGGCGGCATCACTGCTGTTGCAGAGCTGTAGTGAAAGCAGGTTCAAGGACTGTGACCGCCTGTGCGGTTCATGGAGCAGTGTGGAAGGCAAGCCCGATGTCCTTATATATAAGGAAGGGGACGCCTACAAGGTGACGGTTTTCGCCCGCAGCGGAAAGACACGGAAGCTGAAGCCGGAAACCTATCTGCTGGTGGAAGAAAACGGTAACCTGTTCATCAATACCGGCTACCGCATAGACATCGCCTACAATGAGGCGGCTGACGTATTGACCTTTTCTCCGAACGGTGACTATGTAAGGAAGGAGGTGCGTCCATGAGAAAAAGACTGCTGCTGCTTTGTGCAGGAACCTTTTTTCTTGCCGGACAGATACGGGCACAGTGGGTGGTGACCGATCCGGGAAACCTTGCCCAGAGTATCATCAACATGTCGGACAATATCGTGCATACCTCTTCAACCGCGACAAGTACCGCCCAGAATTTTGCGGAGACGGTGAAGATATACCAGCAGTACAAGAAATACTATGATGCCCTGAAGTCCGTCAACAATCTGGTGAAGGATGCCCGTAAGGTCAGTGAGATCATCCTGATGGTCGGTGACGTGTCGGAAATCTACGTGACCAATTTCCAAAAGATGCTGGGTGACGAGAACTTTTCTCCCGAAGAACTGGATGCCATCGCTTTCGGTTATACCAAACTTCTGGAAGAGAGCAACGGGGTGTTGCAGGACCTCAAGCAGGTAATCAACGTCAGCACCCTTTCCATGACCGACAAGGACCGTATGGACGTGGTGGATGACTGTTATACCAGTATGCGCCGTTACCGCAATCTCGTGAATTACTATACGAACAGGAATATAGCCGTGAGTTTTCTGCGTGCCCGCAAGAAGAATGACCTTGACCGTGTCCTGAAGCTCTATGGCAATGACACCTCCAAATACTGGTAACCTATGGTATTGTTATCCGTGGATTTCTCGAATCTCCATACCATTCTGGAGAGCCTTTACAATGAAATGATGCCCCTTTGCGGGGATATGCTGGATGTGGCCAAGGGACTTGCCGGACTCGGTGCCCTGTTTTATGTGGCCGTCCGTGTCTGGCAGTCGCTTGCCCGTGCCGAACCGATAGACGTGTATCCGCTTCTGCGCCCGTTTGCGATAGGCATCTGCATCATGCTTTTCCCGACTCTGGTACTCGGAACGATGAATACGGTGCTGAGTCCGATTGTGCAGGGAACCCACAAGATGCTTGAGGGGCAGACGATGGACATGCAGCAGTACCGTGAACAGAAGGACAGGCTGGAACGTGAAGCCATGCTCCGTAATCCGGAAACGGCCTATCTGGTCAGCGATGAGGAGTTTGACCGTCAGCTGGACGAGCTCGGATGGTCGCCCGATGCCATGGCAACCCGCATGGGCATGTATATGGAAGTGGGCATGTACAATCTGGAAAAGAATATCCGTGACGCCTTCCGCAGTCTGCTGGAACTGCTTTTTGCCGCGGCATCCCTGCTTATAGATACGGTAAGGACCTTTTTTCTGGTTGTATTGTCCATCCTCGGTCCCATTGCCTTTGCCTTCAGTGTGTGGGACGGTTTCCAGTCCACGCTCAGCCAGTGGTTCACACGTTACATTTCCGTCTATCTGTGGCTTCCCGTGAGTGACCTTTTCAGCTGTATGCTGGCCAAGATTCAGGTACTTATGCTGCAGAACGACATCCTGGAGCTCCAGAACAATCCGAACTATTCGTTGGACAACTCCAATTCGGTATATGTGATCTTCATGCTGATAGGTATCATCGGATATTTTACCGTGCCGACCGTGGCCGGATGGATTGTGCAGGCAGGCGGTGCCGGAAACTACAACCGAAACATCAACCGTACCGCGACCAAGACCGGAGGATTTGCAGCCGGTGCCGCAGGTTCCGGACTGGGAAATATCGGAGGGCGTCTGCGTGGAAAATAAACTGAACAGGAACATTAAAATCATGAAAACAGATGGAATTCAAATCACTGACCAATATTGAAAGCAGTTTCAGACGGATACGCCTGATGCTTGCGGTCTTTGTCGGATGCTGCACGCTCGTGACCGTCTTTGCCCTGTGGAACTCATACCGCTTTGCGGAGAAACAGCGTGAGAAAATTTATGTACTCGATGGCGGCAAGTCACTGATGCTTGCCCTTTCACAGGATCTTTCACAGAACCGTCCGGCTGAAGCTAGGGAGCATGTAAGAAGGTTCCATGAGCTTTTTTTCGGGCTGTCACCACAGAAGGATGCCATCGAGCACAATATCAACCGTGCCTTGCAGCTGGCGGACAAAAGCGCCTATCATTACTATGTGGATTTTGCCGAGAAAGGATATTACAACCGTCTCATTTCCGGTAATATCAATCAGGTGGTACGGGTGGACAGCGTGGTCTGCGACTTTTCCGGATACCCCTACAGGGCCAGGACGTATGCCCGCCAGATGATTATCCGTGAGAGTAATGTGACGGAACGTTCGCTGGTGACTGACTGCCAGCTTCAGAATACGTCCCGTTCCGATGACAACCCCAACGGCTTTATCATCGAACATCTGACCATACTGGAAAACAAGGACATAAGGAGCGTAGAGCGATGAAAAGGAACCTGACGAGACAGGCGAACCTTCAACTCAGGAGGTTCTGCCACAGACTTACCGTTAAACAGCGCAAGGCCGTTCTCTGGATACTGTTTGTCCCGTTTACCGCCGCATGTGTCTATACGGCATGCAGACCGTTTATAGGCAGTAATAATCGGGAGTCCGGAATGGAATTTATGGAAAAGGATTCACTCCGTATGGAGTTCATTCAATCTATTGTAAGAAATGGAGAAAGAAAAAGTCAAGAAAGTAATGGAACGGCTGATGAAACCGTTCAGGCTCCGGTCTTCAAAGGACAGGAAGCCGCTGAGTGAGGAACAGAAACGCAAACGCGCCGGATTTGTGGTGTATCCGCTGATGTTCCTGCTGTGTCTGGGAAGTTTCTATCTGATATTCTCACCTTCCGGGCAGGAACGGGAGCGGCAGGATAAAGGACAGGGATTCAATACGGAAATCCCTTCTCCCGAGGACAGCCGCCTGGAAGGAAACAAGAAGGATGCCTATGAAAAGGCTCTGATGGAACAGGAAAGCAGGAAAAGGAAGACATTCTTTGAAGCTGCGGAGTCCATGTTTGCCAAAGAGGAACGGAAAGACAGTGTCCGTCTTCCCGATAACATTCCACCGGAGAGGCAAACAAACACGGAAACGGAAACAGAAAAAGGCAATGCTGGACCGGTCAGTTCCTCGGCCGGAGCCTACCGTGAGATGAACCGTACGCTGGGAAGCATCTATGAACCGCGGACCGATCCGGAAAAGGAAAGGCTTCTGGAAAGGATTGAGGAACTGGAGCGTATGCAGCAACAGCAGCAGAAACAGGAGCCACTGTCAGGCATGGAGGAAAAGATGGCCCTGATGGAAAAATCATACGAACTGGCCGCCAAATACAATAACCGTCAGGCAGTGGAGACTCCTTCTCCCGTCAGAAAAGCGGAGGACAAAAAAGCCATACCGGTGAAACAGGTTCACAATGAGGTGGTATCCTCGCTTTCCAGACCTATGAGCGACGAAGAGTTCATATCCGCCTTTTCGGGAGAACGCAATGCCGGTTTCAATACGGCTGTCGGCCGGAAGACAGTAACGGAAGGCAATACCATTGCTGCCTGTGTACACGGAACACAGACCGTATCCGACGGACAGGCCTTGCGCCTGCGGCTTACCGAGCCCATGTCCGTTGCCGGACGTTTCATACCGAAAGGGACCGTACTGGTAGGTGGCACACGCATACAGGGTGAACGGCTGGAAATCATGGTCAATGCCGTGGAATACAAGAGAACTATCCTGCCGGTGGAGCTAGAAGTCTATGATCTAGACGGACAGCAGGGAATCCTGGTGCCGGGTTCACTGGAATATGACGCTGCCAGGGAGATTGCCGCCAACATGGGAACCTCGATGAACAGCAGCATCAACATTTCCACAGATGCCGGGGCGCAGATTGCCTCCGATCTGGGAAAAGGTGTGATACAGGGCGTTTCCCAGTACATATCCAAACGGATGCGTACGGTAAAGATTACTTTGAAGGCCGGACACCGGGTACTGCTCCATTCACCGGAGAAATGAAATACAGGAAACTATGAAAGAAAAGACAACCATTAAACAAAAGCACATGAAGAAGATTCTGATGATGTTTGCCCTTTTACTGGGCGTATCGGCTGCCTGGGCGCAGCAGAGTAGCGGTGATTATTATGAGGGGCTGACCCGCAAGATCGGTTTCAGCCAGATGATTCCGCCGCATGGACTGGAAATAACGTATGACAAGACTGTCCATGTCATTTTCCCTGCTCCGGTCAAGTATGTGGATCTTGGTTCTACAAACCTGATAGCCGGCAAGGCCGACGGTGCCGAGAATGTAATCCGAGTAAAGGCCACGACACGAAATTTCAGGGAGGAGACCAATATGTCTGTAATAACCGAAGACGGGAACTTCTATACCTTCAACGTGAAGTATGCCGATGAGCCGCTGCTGCTGAATGTGGAGATGTGTGATTTCATCCATGACGGAGAATCGGTGAACCGTCCCAACAATGCCATGGAAATCTATCTGACCGAGCTGGATAACGAGTCACCCCGTCTGGTACGTCTTATCATGAAATCCGTGTATGAGAATGACAAGCGCCGTATCCGTCATATCGGCTGCAAGCGTTTCGGTATCCAGTATCTGCTCAAAGGACTGTACACCCATAATGACCTGCTTTATTTCCATACCCAGGTAAAGAACTCCTCGAATGTGCCCTTTGACGTGGATTTCATTACGTTCAAGGTGGTGGACAAAAAGGTGATGAAGCGTACGGCCATGCAGGAGCAGGTGATTTATCCGCTGCGTGCCTACAATTATGTGACACGTGTAAACGGCAGGGATTCGGAATGTACGGTATTTGCCCTTCCCAAGTTTACAATACCGAACGATAAGAAACTGGTTGTGGAGATGTATGAGAAACAGGGTGGCCGTCACCAGAGTTTTGAGGTGGTCAACGAAGACCTGGTGCGTGCGGAAACCATCAACGAACTGAAGGTACGATGAGAACGAAAGTATTGTATATGCTGGCATTGCTGCTTGTCCTTTCCGTAGGACAGGCAGAAGCCCAGCGGATTCTGCCAAGGATGCAGGGTGTGGAAATGCGTGGAGGTATGGCTTCCGATAACGGATACTATATGGGAATGATACTTTCAAGCTATGCCAAAGGCGGGAACAAATGGGTATATGGAGCGGATTACCTGCATATGAAACACGGTTACCGTCATGTGACCATCCCTTCGGCGCAGTTTACGGCAGAAGGCGGATATTACCTGAATTTCCTTTCCGATGCGGGAAAAGTGTTCTTCCTCAATCTGGGAGGATCGGCACTGGCTGGATATGAGACGGTAAACTGGTCCGATAAAAAACTCTATGACGGGGCCACTCTGAAAAACGGCGATGCCTTTGTGTACGGCTGTGCCCTGACGCTGGAGATGGAACTATACCTTGCCGACCGTGTGGCATTGACGGCTTCCTTGCGTGAACGTTTCCTGTGGGGCGGAAGTCTCGGACATTGCCATACCCAGTATGGAATCGGCATCCGTTTTATGATAAATTAGTGGGTTATGGAACTGGAAGAGATTAGACAGATTTCCCTTGTCGGTTTTCTTGAAAATCTGGGGCATATGCCTGTATCCCGTAAAGGAAATGATGTCTGGTTCAGATCCCCTTTCAGAAATGAGAGAACCGCATCCTTCAAGGTGGATACGCAGCGGAATGTCTGGTTTGATTTTGATGCGCCCATATAGGCTACACAATAAATATCTCTATGGCAAGAGATTAGGTTAGAGTTCAACAGACCTATCCTCAACGACTTAGCTGGAGGAGAAATCCAAAGGTGACAAAAGCATGTCGGTAAAGTCATTAGTCAGCTAAATACCAAGCTGCGACTGCATGGCGAGAGGAAAAGACAGACACAAGGATGAAGCCTGATTGGTTGAACGATAGTTCTGCTGCACACGTACCAGCCCCGACGAAAGGTATTTGATTCACGTCGGGCTGAAGCACCCCATGTAAACCGAAATTACAATGGAGCAGGAGCTGGCTTCAGAGCAACCACAATAAGTGGAATAGGAACGTAAGTCGCATCCGACAGTCTGCCGAGCCAAACAGTTATTGTGAAAGCAAATGGGGATTCCCTAAATCAGAATGCCGTAAGGCTATGGGCATAGGACCCTGAATATCTGACATGGGAACGGAGCTTCCGTAGTAGTCCGAGCAAGGGAAAGCCTTGTAACATGGCGAAGGGAAGCAGTTAGATAACTTAATACAAATAATGGAAAATGTGTGAGACATTATGAGAAGTCCTGAGCAAGTATTAAAAGCTTTAAACAAGCATGGTAAAGTTTCGGATTACAAGTTCGAAAGGCTGTACCGTATCTTATTCAATGAGGAGATGTTTCATGTTGCTTACCAGCGTATTTACGCCAAACCAGGCAATATGACACCCGGTACGGATGGGAAAACCATCAATCGGATGAGTCTTCAAAGAATAAACAAAGTCATTGCATCTTTGAGAGATGAGTCTTACAAGCCTAATCCGGCAAAAAGGATATACATACCCAAGAAAAACGGTAAGAAAAGACCGCTTGGAATTCCTTCCTTTGAGGACAAACTTGTACAGGAGGTGGTGCGCATGATTCTTGAAGCCGTCTATGAAGAGGTGTTTGCAAACACCTCACATGGATTCAGACCAAACAGAAGCTGCCATACCGCATTGACCCATATCCAAAAGACATTTACAGGTACAAAATGGTTTGTGGAAGGAGACATTAAAGGATTCTTCGACAACATAGACCACAATGTATTGATTGCAACTTTGCGGAAACGGATTGCCGATGATAGATTTCTAAGGCTTATCCGCAAGTTGTTGAATGCGGGATATATTGAAGACTGGAAGTTTCATAATACAAACAAGGGAACTCCACAAGGCGGTAATATCAGTCCTATACTGGCAAACATTTATCTTGATAATTTTGACAAGTATATGGAAGAATACGCCCTACGCTTCAATAAGGGAAAAGAAAGACACATCACCAAAGAATACAAGCAACTTAGCGATAAGATGCAACGCATCCTTAAAAGCATCAAGAACATACAGGATGCAGATGTCAGATTACAGCTTAGGGATGAGTATGAGAAACTGAGACGTGAAAGGCAAAAGATTGAGAGCAGAGACAGTATGGATGAAACATACAGAAGGCTTCGATACGTAAGATACGCAGATGATTTCCTCATTGGTGTTATCGGAAGCAAGGCAGAGTGCGTTAAAATCAAGTCGGACATTACCAAGTATATGGAAGAAAACCTCAAGCTGGAACTGTCACAGGAAAAGACATTGATAACAAACGCACAAAAGCCCGCGAAATTTCTTGGCTTCGATGTTTCAGTCCGTAAGTCTGATGCTATCAAGCGGGACAAGAACAATGTGCCAGCCCGTTATTACAACGGTAAGATAGTCCTAAAGGTCGCCATAGAAACGGTGCGGAACAAACTGGAAGAATACAGCGCCATCAGATACAAGGTAGAAAATGGCCGACAAGTTTGGTTTGCAAAGTTCAGAGGCAATCTTATGAAGAAGAAAATCGAGGACATAGTGGCGGCATATAACTCTGAAATCAGAGGGTTCTACAACTACTACTGCATTGCCAACAACGTGGCATACGCGCTCTCAAAGTTTGGATACATCATGGAGTACAGTATGTACCATACCATTGCAGGAAAAACCAATAGCACTGTAAGCAAAGTCATTGACAAATATAAGGTTGGGAATGACATTATAGTGCCATATCAGGATGCAAAAGGTAAATTACGGTACAGGAAATTCTATAATGAGGGATTCAAACGTAAACCACCAATGTACTATACGGAGGTAAACGACTTATCCTACACAATCGCAATTCCACAGCCGACACTTACTGAGCGATTGGATGCGAGAACATGTGAATTATGTGGAAAAGTCGGACCTGTAGTCATGCGTCATGTCAGAAAGCTAAATCAGCTTAAAGGAAAAACTGAATGCGACAGGCTGATGCTTGAAAAGCATAGGAAGACATTGGTTGTCTGTGAAAAGTGTTATGCCAAAATACACAGCCATGCTAAATAAAGTCATGTTATCAACGGAGAGCCGTATGCGTGGAGACATGCAAGTACGGTTTGGGGGCAGGTACGGGAAAACCTACTGCCGAAAGGCAGTAAGGCGTTCTGTACCGAGCCTACGCCTCGGAAAGGGAGGTGACATCTTCCATCTTGCCGGAGAACTGACCGGAAGTACCGGTTTCATGGAACAGCTGGAGTTCCTTTCAGGGAAATCCGGCATCCTTCCCCTCCGGCCTTTACAGGAACGTAAGAAGATACCCCGCGTTTCCGGATTCGAGGACGTGAAAGTGACGGAACTGAGTCATGAGGCATTGAAAGGTTACCTGAAAGAGAGAGGCATTGATCCAGCCATAGCCGGGAGATTCTGCAAGGAAGTGGCATACGGAATACGGGGCAAACGGTATTTTGCCATAGGCTTCATGAACCGGAGCGGCGGCTATGAACTCCGTAACCCGATGTTCAAGGGATGCATCTCTCCCAAGGACATTTCCTGTGTGTCCCTGTCCGGAAAGAAACAGGATACGTGCTGTGTGTTTGAAGGATTTGTGGATTTCCTTTCGGCATTGGTATTGCGGATTGTGAAGGACGAGGACTGCCTGGTGCTGAACTCTGTATCCAATCTGGAACGGTCGTATGCCGTTCTGGAGGGTTACGGTAAAATCCTGTGCTTTCTTGACCGTGATCGGGCCGGGATTACTGCACTGGAGACTTTGAACATACATTTCGGGAATAAGGTTATGGACTGTTCCGGTTTGTATGATGGATTAAAGGACTTGAATGAATATCTGACAAAAACAAAGGAAAACAAATGAAGACAGAAAAGAATATAAGAAAAGGATTTGGGTTGGCAGGCAAGATTGCCATGTTCTGCATAGTTCTGGTCAGTCTTGTACTGACCTCGTGCGAATCCGAGCTGGAAATCCAGCAGAGTTATCCGTTTACCGTGGAAACAATGCCGGTTCCCAAGGAACTGAACAGGAATGAGACGGCGGAAATACGGTGTGAACTCAAAAGTGAGGGCGATTTTGACGGTACGGTCTATACGATCCGTTATTTCCAATATGACGGGGAAGGTTCCCTGAAACTGGACAACGGTCTTGAATTCAAACCGAATGACCGTTATCTGTTGGAGAACCGGAAGTTCAGGATGTATTATACTTCACTATGTGACGAGGCGCAGAACTTCATTGTCGTTGTCGAGGACAATTGGGGAAACATGACGGAAATGGAATTTGACTTCAATGATGCAGGCGATGAAGAGACGGATGCCGTGGAAGATTCTTTGTCAGTTCAGGAAGGAGGTGCCCTATAATAACCGTTAGACTTCTAAGGTCAGTACTGCCATTGGTGGTACTGGCCATGACGGTAACTTCCCTGCGTGCACAGGAGAATGTGGAAGACTCACGTTGGGAAACGGCTGTCAGGTGTATCAAGAAATACGAAGGATGGCATGGTCCGGAACATTATCCGTATGTTGCATACGGTCACCGTATCAGAAAAGGGGAAAAGTTTCCCGTCAGTCTGACAGAAAGTGAGGGAGACAGTATTCTGAGAAAAGACCTGAAGGAAATGTGTGCGTTGTTCCGTCATCTGGGAAAGGATTCGCTACTGATAGCCTGTCTTGCTTATCAGGTGGGCCCATATAGGTTGCTCGGTTATGGCAGGATGCCCAAAAGCACGTTAATAAGGAAACTGGAAGCCGGTAACCGAGACATTTATGCGGATTTCATACGATATTGTCACTATAAGGGAAAGAAAATTCCGTCAATAGAAAGGAGAAGAAAAGAAGAATACAGATTATTGTTTATACAATGAAAGAACAGAACAGCCGTGAATTATGAAAAGTTCACGGCTGTTCTGTTATAATGTTCTGTTCAGAAAAAGTGACAGGTGATAAATGAACCGGTTATACTGTTTCAGAGCATCCATATCCAGTTTCATATTTCTGTAAGGATTTGAATCTTCCGTATAGAAATAGATGTCTATTGTCTGGTTGCCATTTTTTATAATCTTACCGTTCAATGGTATCGCGTCCACATCCTCAAATTTTTCAAGAGGAAGTCCTTCTATGGAACCAGTTTCTTGTTTCCCAAGACTGTTTATATAATGATTAAACAATACAAACCCTTTTTGGGCATAATCAATATGAATGCCGTACGGACGGTTACGATAAAAATTCTCTTTTGCCTTTTCCTGATAATTCTCCATCATAATACTACTGACTTATATTGTCTTCTGTTTTTAATTTTCCAGGGGCAAAGTTATGAAAGACTGATATATCTGACAAGTTTTATTTGGTTTATAATGTTATCGATTTAAAATCCATAAAATGGAATAATACAAAATCCTCACTAGAAAAATCAGATAGATTTATCAGTTCGGATAAATTTTTACAGTAGAAAAATATCGTATTATCATATTCTTCAGGTACATCAGTAATTGCGATGTTTACGTATTCAGTATTAAGGCTGTCTTTCCATATAATCTTACACTCTGCAATTTCGGGCTTTTCCCCATATGTTTTGACAAATTTCTTGAAATCGTTTTCAATATCATTTTTTACGGCTTCTATGTCGCAGAGAATGGTATAATTGTCACACTTCTCACACCATCCATACAGAAATGACTCTTCATCATAATTATAGAACTGTTTTGTATTCGGATTGATGAATGCATTGCAGACTACATGATTTTCTCCACATTTGCAACATATAACATTCTCTTCCAGTCCTGTATTTTTTATCTGAAAGGTGTTTGTTATGGCTTCCAGAATGTCGTTAAGCCATACCGGATTGGCCAGAACCGCCTCATGGCGGCTTGTGACCTTGTAATTTTCTCCGGTTATCTTATCATAGACTTCAAGTGTGATTCCTTCTCCGATAGCAGTTACCTTGTGTACGGAACATTCGCACGGATCACCGGTCTTGTCAAACCATATTATGTAAACCGGATTGTCATTGTCTGTCAATACGACTTCGGAAACCGAGTTTACCTTCATCAGTGCAAGTATCCTGCCGATGATTTCATCGCACAGGTTTTCAATTCTTTTTTGGGAAAATATTCATATTCAGATGATATTTGGTTGATTGTTTATGAATGGGATTCTTTGTCATTCCAGATCCTTTTTTGCGGACTGGATTGTAGGGACAGGACTGTACCAGGTAATTGGTATTTCTGCCCTGAGTCTGACTGTGCTGTCTGAAACATTCGATGTCATCTTCCTCCAGTTTCAGTTCTCTTCTGTTCTTTTGCAGGAAGTCTGCTGCCTTTTCTATGGAAGAGAAGACCGCCTTTGGCTCGAATGAACTGTATTCGTGCCATGCGTTGCAGCTGAAAAGGATATACATTTCAGCCTTTATTCTGTTACTTGCTGCCATATCTTATCTGATTATTCGGGTTGATAAATGACAAAGCCCGATTCCGCTGGTAACGGAACTGGGCCTGTCGTATTCGGTTTCAGGTTCTAATTCTGGTTATATGAAAGCAGGAAATCGGCCATTGCTCCGTTCTGTGGAATCATGGCAGGAAAATCAGTCTTTCCAGGCTTGTAGATTTCTGTCGCTACATTGTAGACATCCCACGCTGTAATGCGTGGCTGTTCAAGTGAGAGTTTGAGCAGTTCTTCCGTAAACACGGAAATCTGTCCCTGGTTAAGTGGATAGGTGTCCACCTGTGATGCCAGTCTTTTGTCTGCACTGTCATGCGATACACGCAGAGCCGTCAGCATACCGATAATCATGTATAATTCACCGGGTGTCAACACCTTTTCCTTGAGCCTTTGGATTCGGCTTCTGTCCGCATCCATGTCACGCTCAAAATTGCGCATCCAGTCATCCACCTTTCCGAACAGTTCCTCGGTAGTCACCTTGTCCTTGCCGTAGTTGGCAACGCTTCGTTCGGGTGAAAGGATACACTGGTTGTGGCAGATACGTACGCAGGGACCTATCGCTGCCTGAATTCCGTCCTGATGGTAGGCTACCACGAGTGTGGTTGTCAGTTCGTCGGTATCTCCGTTCAGAATACGGATGGTGGTGAATATTCTGCGCAGTACATGTGCTTCTACCGCCTTCTCTCCATAGGTCTGTTCCACCTGCGGCAGGATGACCACTCCGGGCTGTGTCCGGTTCTTGTTCTGGGCGGCGAAGATTTCCTCCACCTCGTAGTTCAGGTTGTGACGGCGGCAGATGTCCGTCATGCGCTGGATGACCTGGTAGTGGTAGATTCCCCTGACCGGATTGCCGTAGATGTCGTTCTCCTTGTAAGTACGCTGTAGTGTTTCAAGGTCCATTACTTCGATTCCGTTGTTCTGGAAATCAAACTGTCTCTGATTGTTCAATGTTGCTAAAGCTTCCATAATTATATTTTTTAAATGGTTGGTATTTATTTGTCCAATAGGTTGATGATACGGACTGCCTCTTTGAAGCGTCCGATATTTTCCGGAAGAGGATTCCTGTATTCCTCTTCCTTCATGCGTCTTATAGAAGGTATTCCCGTCAAGGGCAGAGCCTGGTTGACTTTCCATCCGTCGGTTAATGCCTTCGGCTGGAGACTGTCATGACAGATCACTTCCCCGATACATCCGTGGATGAGCATGTTGCATACGGTCATCATGCAGCAGGTCCGGCTGATGTCTTCTCCGACCAGATAGTTTCCCGGATTGTGCGCATGGTATGCCAGCAGGAGCCTTCCGCTGCCGCATGTAGGGTCTCCCATCCTCTGTCCGGTCTCTTTTTTACCTGCCGCGCACATGACCATGAGTTCACAGATATGTGACGGCGTGAAGAACTGTCCGTTTGCCTGCTGTCCCGGTTTTGAGCAGTAGGCCATGTGGAGTTCACCGAAAGCGTCGAACCAGCCCGACCTGCCGATTTGTTTCTGCATGATACGTGTCCATTCGGCTGTCATTTCCATGAACGAGGCGTTTTGCTGACGCTTGTATTTCCAGTTGCTTATTGGCGGTGCTCCAGGAGAGAAGCCGTGGATGATGAAACGCAGCAGGTCGTTGAATACGGTCTGTATTTCATAGCCGCATGAGGAGGCAAAGCCTGTGATGAGCCTGTCGAGCGGCCTGACTTCGTTGGAGATTTCATATCGTGCCATATTCCTTTATTTTATAATTGGTTATAGATTGTCGTTGATTCTGTATACTGTTACGGTATGGTTTTCATTGTCCGTGTGGATTCTGACCGGACCGTATCCCATGAATTTCATGCGGATTTGTCCGTGCTGTCCCATACCGTTCCACTGCTCACGTGATATTTCCTTAATATCCATGCGGTATCCCCAAAGTACAAGAGAGTCAGGCAGGATTCCCTTGTAGAGTCTGCCTTTCAGGATTGCGGCCAGCTCGTCCAGCTCGCTCCGGCTGTATAGCGTAAATGAAACGCTGCGGAAGGTGTATTCGCCTGTCCTTTCCCTGTCCCGGTGTTTCATGATATGATAGCGGAACCAGTTACGGGTGGTGTAACCGTCATACAACGGATTCGGTTCTCTGTATTCCCATTTCCTGACCGGAGCATCAAACCTGAGACTGCCCGTATTGCTGCGCTTCCCGAATCCCCATGTCCTGAATATGCGGATTTCTGTACCTACGGGTTTCATGTTCCGGATTTTGACCTGCGTCCAGGGACTTCCGGTGGTATCATAGGCGGCTTTTCCCATGTCATCGAAACAGAATACCGTTTCCGGTATCAGGCATATATCCGCATATTTTCCTGTTATCCGTTCTATATGAGCTTTTCCGAAATAGTCACCAGAACGTGAGACAAATTCCACGCAGTCTCCTTCTGTCGGGCACATCTGCCTGCTTCGGACATTCTCAATCAGTTCCAGCATACGGTTCACTTTCCGTACTTCCTTTTCTGTAATGGGATACCCGAAGTCACCGTTTGCCAGTTCAAGACTGTCAAGGTCATATCTTATCTTTGTATTCATCCTGTTCTCCTCCTGTTTTGTGTATAGCGTTCAACCTGTCGGGTGACCATATCACAGAATTTCTGGCCGTTTTCTTCCTCACTCCTGAAATAGGCGGCCATCATCAGCAGGTTCTTGTTGTAATAATGCACCCATTTGTCATGGAAATGTGCGCCGGGAACCTGTCCGAATGTTTCCTGAAACAGTTCCAGGGTCAGATCCTCGTCCTGTCTCCTGTTGTATTCCCATATTGCCAGAAGCAGCATGTCATTGTAATTCAGTCTCATATTGCGTTGGTATTTGAAATGGCCATTATGATGTTGCAGCAACCGATTTCCCGGGCATTCTCCTTCAGCTTTCCGTTGTTTACCAGTCTGTCGTATGCCTCATGCACAAACCTGTATGCAGGCGAATCATATCCGATACCGTGAAGATGTGATGTCGTAGCCACATTTATCCGTGATGCCATCATGGAAAGTATGTCCTCTTTCCCTGCGTGGCGGTTGCTGAAGGCATCCAGTATATTCCGGTGGATGCACGTTCCGTATCTGGCACGGTAATATTCCAGTTCTTCTTCATAGGTGAAGGAATACACCTCTTCCGCTATCTTATCCTTTACAAGACGGAATGTACGGCCTCCTTTTTTCAGTATGGCTGTAATCTGTGGAATATCAGTGTTTACACAGTAGCCGCTTATTTCCATCGGATGCACGTACAGGCGTGTCTTTCCTTTTACAAGATACATGGCCTGTAATGTACAGCCTGTTCTGTCCGTGTCGAATCCTTCTTCATGGACTCTCTTTATTTCCTTGTAGAATGCGTCCGTTTTCTCATGGGAAAGACCTTTTCCCCATTCATATCCGCTTTCCAGACTGAAAAGCAGATGGAAGAGGGTTGTCCGCCCGGTCTTGCTTTCCCAGTAGCCGTAAAGGTCGGCCGTGCCGGATTTAGGTCCGAACCTGTATCCGTCCGGAGTATAGCTTTCCATCACTTCCAGGAGTGAGTTCGTGAAATTTTCCGATTCTTCCGATTTCCACCATTCTGACGTATCGTCATCCATGGCATAAGCCGGTATATGGTTCATAACCTGCAGGTATTCCGGAGTCTCTTTCAGAATGTCCAGCATCCTTGTGACTGCTTCCTTCCTTTGTCTGATGGAGAACAGTTCCGTTCCGGTCTCCGCGTGAAGCCTGTTCTGTGTCTTCTGGTCTGTAATCATGACTTCTGATATTTATTGTTATACATTGTCTGCCTGTAAGGTACAGGCATTCTTATTTCTTGTTGTCCCTGTTGTCTGTTTGCCCGCATCCCTGCAAGGCTTGGCGGAAAAAAATACCGGAGCGAAGCGAGGATGATTTTTTTCCAGACAACCAGCCCGGCAGGGCCGCCTTGCGGGAGTTGCGCGGCAAACAGCTATTTTTACAGCAAGAAATGAGGATGCTGTCATCATGTCTCCGGCATAAAAAAAGGGAACCCCATATTGCATGAGGCTCCCCAATACAGACTGTCGCATATATGTCAGGTATGTATGCTCCATCCGTGGAAACGTTCCATGATGACGGCAAAGGATTCGTCCGGATTTCCATGATACAGCAGTCCTCCGACAATGCCTGTATTCCCGTCCGGATAACGTTCACAGAATCCGAACGAATAAGGCGCATGGTCGTAATAGAGTTCGATTTCGCATGGACGGTTCTCGTTCTTCTCCCATTGTTTTAGACGTTCAAGACAGTTTTCCAGGGTTTTGTCATTGATTGATTTTGCATACTGTACGACCTTGTCGTAATGCTCTTGTGAACAGCAGATTTTCATATCGTTTGAATTTATTGGTTGGTAAATGTTTTTTCAGTCAATCCAGAAAGTACCGCAATGAGGGCATCTGCATCCGGCAGGATACTCATTCGAATACCGCACGTCACGGTGGCGTTTGTAGTTCATGTCACCGAAGATACATTTCCCGTCTCGGAATGTCTGCTCATAAGTGGCTTCCTGTTTCTTGTATTCAGCCATCCGGCTTTTTCGGACCGATCCGGTAAAAGGTTTCATGCCCGTTTCCCATTTTGTGGAATCACACCAGTCATTGGTCATGCCGCAGACTTCATTGGCATAGGAATAGTGTACCTGTGAATCGACAAACAGATTCTCCCTTCGGAAAGGGAAGGTGATGTCCAACGGAATCCGTACATGATGTCCGGAACCGTTCCGGCTGTCGGCAATGGCCACCACTACATTCCCGTGGAAACGGATGCTCTTGAAATCGTTCTCAGGGTCTTTACTGATGAGCCTGTCAAACATGGCGTTGAAGTAGATGCGCAGTTCTCCGCCGTATGTGGCATTCTCTACCAGTTCTTCAATCTTCTCGTCAAACTGCCCCTTTTTCAGATGCAGTGCGCGGCGTACCTTATGGCAGGCCATGGCGACTGATTCTCCCCGCAGTGAACAACCGGTCAGATATCCGCTGATTTCCACTCCGAGCGAATAGAAGAAATTAGTGACGGACGAGTTGCGTATCAGGTCCTTTACCGGGTCGGAATCGTTCCGGTCGTAGATAAGTTCCCTGATTTCATCTTCATGCTCTTCAAACTCTCCGGCTAAATTGTCCGTTTCCATATTCTTTCTTGTCTCCTCCAGATAGTCGTGCATGTTTGAGCTTTCCTGTTCCTCATACCATTCGTATGCCTTTTCATAGAGTTTTTCCATATTGTTGGAACGGATACATTCCTCCTGGATGTCTTCATGCTCATCAAGATCATCCCGGTAGTCCACGTAGTAGAGGCTTACATACTGTGGAATATAGTCTGTAAGTTGTAATGTCTGGTTCATGATTCCTGATTTTAAGAGTTATACAAACGAAAAAGCCCTGCTTGTCGTGCAGGGCCTGATTCTTGTGGAACTGAAACCTTTGGAATGTCTGTTTGTATGGTATCTCCATGTCTCAAGCAGATAATCCTTGGTTCCCTTGATACTTCCGTGTACCATACATCCTTTTTCATCGTACAGGTAGCAGGTGTTAAGGAGAACCGGTATGCCGTCATGCACCTTGTACATGTGCAGCTCAATATCATTCTTTATGGCGGCAGACTTTTCTTTTTCCACTTTTCTGTGTATGGCTTTTCTGACCTCGCCGATATGGGGTGAGGTATAGCCGATTATTTCCGAATGGAATGCAAACTGATATTTTTCCATAACACTTTATTCGTATTAAAATTCTGATATAAGTTCATCTTCATATACCTCCAGTTCAAGACCGCTCTCAACAATCCTGACCAGCCAGCGGCATTCCAGTCTTTCCATCAGTTCGACGGCACGGTATCCCTTATAGGGACGTCTCAGAAATACAATGTCTCCAGTTTTCATATTTGTTCCTCCTTTTTATTGTGCGTAGATTGTTTCTATCAGTTCTGCATCCGTAAGATAGCGCAGTTCCTGTGTGGAACAGAACAGGCAGATGCCATCCAGCAGTTCATTTGCCGCAGCATCCAGGTTCCGTACTCCTTCGATCAGAGATTCTTCCAGTTCCTTGCTTGAAACAAGATATATTCCGTGAATGTCTTGAACAGTAAGCGACTGCTCAACTACATCTTGTGTATTCGATTTTTTATTGAGGTGCACTCCATTGTAAGTGCGTCTCGATTTTTTCATATGCCAACTTATCTCAGGGTTGTTATTGAGTGTCAATCTCGCTTTTTCCCGTTTTTTCCTGCATTTTCCCGGAACTGTCCCGATTATTTTCTCCATACATCCGGTAGCAGTTCCTTCAGGTCTCTGTCTGATTTGGGTGCCAGATAATAGGGGAGTTTACTGATCACATCATTCAGCCACTCTCTGGGGTTGACACCACGTTCCTTACATGAGCCAAGCAAGGAGCAGATTATAGCCGTATTCTCAGCAGCTTCGTGATTTCCGCAGAACAGCATGTTCTTTCTTGATATGACCAGTGGCCTCAGGGCATTCTCACAGCGGTTGTTGTCTATAAAGATTCTTCCGTCATGGAGATACGGTTTCATTCTTGGCAGCAGGGAGTAGGCATAGGCTATGGCTTTCCCTATAAGACTTCGTTTTAGAACTTTAGGGTATGTGTTTTTAAGCCAAAGTTCAAAGCTGTCAAGTATCGGCTCGGATAGACGTTGACGTAATTCAGCACGTTTTTCATACGGGAGTTCCTGTTTATCCGCCATGTATTCCACATTATACATATCCTGGATAAATTTGAGTCCCTGCATGGCATATTCCGGATTTTCTTCCTTGCACAGCTCTATATGCCTGCGGATATGTGCGAGACAGCCACACAGGCACACGTCCTCTCTATCCTCAAAGGCGTCATAAATAGGATGGCCGTCACTTTGGAGATATCCTTTGAAGTTTTTCAAAAGCCTGACCGCAACTTTTTGTGAACGCGATCCGTTGTCGTAATGGAAGAAGAGCAGACGCGGCACAGCCGCTCGGACTATCCAGATGTATTCTTTTGCGGCTTTATGCCTCTCATGGTTTATAACCGGAAGCGTGGTCTCGTCAACCTGGAGGTAATCTGCGGCCAGTACTTTCTTCCTGAGTTCCAGATAAAGTGGTCTGAGAAGTTCGCAGACCGGTCTGAACCAGCCGTCCAATGTGTTTCTGGACAGTTTCACACCCAGATGTTCCAGCTGTTTCACTTGTCGGTAGAACGGGACATGATATTCGTACTTCTGTAAAAGGACCTCAGCGAGCATGGAAGCCCCGGGCATGCCTTTATATATGGGCATCAGTGGCATGGGAGCGGTTATTACAGCCTTTTCTCCGTTGTCAACGGCCTCCATTTCATTTTTCAGGGCATATGTGGGACGTACCGTGTCTTTCACATAGAGGTAGCCGGGTTTCATCTCAAGGGTCCTGGTATGTTCCTCGCCTATCTTGACGTATCTGCTTAAATCGACATTCTCCGGTTCGATGACGACTGTTACAACCGGAAGGTTATTCATGACGACCCGGTTACGGCGTGGCGTTTTATTGGCGGCCCGGGACTTGGGGACGGTAATCTGTTCAGCCGCCCTGCTCCGGGCCTCTTCGATTTCCGCCTCTATCTGTTCCAGGTCGCCATAGTCAAAAGGGAGCTTCGGGTCTCCGTTATCGACAGGCTTGCATTTCTCACTCATCTTTCCGAACACCTTCCTCTTCAGCCATGCCAGGGAGGCGTTCAGCTCAACTATCGTACCCCGGAGCTCTTCTATGGTCCTTGCCTGGGCCGAGATGATCTCACTCTGTTTACGGTTGATATCCAGCAGCTGTTCCATTGAGGATTCCACAGCTTGTCCGGTTGCATCTTCTTTTGCCATTCAATATCCTTTTTTGATGATATAAAGATAGCGAAAAGCTATAAGAAAAACAAGCCTTCAAGCTGTTTGTTTACAACTGTTTACCAATGCTTTTTCAAATTGGAAAGCCGTCTTTGCCTGCCTTTGCTGACATCTTCATTGATGCCTTCCACCATAACGACCAGGTCACTCCAGGTCATGGGGTAAGAACGGGTGGCAGGATCATAGGCGGGTATCTTGAAGGTGCCTTCTTCAAGCAGTTTCTCGTAAAGGACCAGACCGCCCGGTTCGGCATGGAGCAATTTTATCTTGGTCCGGAAACGGTTGTAGAAAATGAATACGTCCCCACTTCTGATGTCGCCTCCCATCCTCTCATGCACAAGGCCGCAAAGAGTGAACATACCTTTCCTCATGTCCGTATAACCGGGGCATAGGAAATATCTCATGCTGTCATTTAGGCAGAACATTGGCATTATATATTTTAGAGATCAGATTCAGGGCAGCTTCACAGCCGGAAGACCCTTTAAACTTCAACTTCAATCCGTTGGGTAATTCCAAGGATATTTCAGAGCTGTCCTTTCCTTTCAAGGGAAAGGGGACGCTAGGCTGGGGAGATGGCAGGGGAGTCTCGTGAGATATACCGGGGGATGGCGTGTCGCCATTGATTACTATGGGGACAAAGCTGTCTTTAACCCCTAAGCGGGAGGCTTCTGCCAATAACTCCCGCTCCGTTATACCGTATTTTTGTTTCCAAAGATAGAATCTACTACGGCTATAACCTTCATTCTCACAAAAATCAGCAATGGACAAACCACTCTGCTGCTGACGGAAAAGAACGGAGATAAATTTTTCTCTGCTCATCATGTGTTTACGTCGCTGCATCATAGGATATTATTTTTTTGTAGCAAAAGTAAGGAGGGAAAATGAACTGTAGAAGATGTACTTACTTAGGCGCTTACCTTGAACAGTTCTCAAAGGGAAATGTCTTTCCTGATAGATGATGTCCTTTATCATGTCATCCTGTGGTGGCAGTTTGGCGCTGATTGTCTTGAACTGTTCGGGTGCGAGTTCCTTCAACCTGTCAGGATTGAAGCGGAACATTCTGAATCCCTGATATTCAAATCCGGCAGGTTCTGTTATTGGTCAGAAAATCATGCACATGTCTGTTGCAGTCCCGGTTGTCCACATAGGCATGGAACGGGGGAAGGGAATTGAGGTTGACGGTGATGTCCATGTAGGATTCCCAGCATTCCGAATTATCTTTAAACCGGGATTCAAGTCCTACATACAGATTGTCATTGTCGATATAACTGTTCAGGACGAGTCTGACCTCAATGCGTTCAGCCGGATCTGTGGCTGTTTTCCAGTATAGAGTGTTCGATTTGTTCATACTTGTATTGTTTTTATGAGGGAATACGGCAGTCATTTTACCGCATTCCCCGAATGTTATAATTTGATATTTGTTATATCCTGTGCGGACTCCTTTTTCACGGTCCTCAATCTTTTTAGGAGATACAGGAAATATTCACGGTCATAGATCCGGAAAAGAAATTCCTCTGATGTCTCCTTGATGTGTCCAATGAAAGTTGCGGATTCCCTGCCGGGAGGATATTGAAAGAAATGTCCGTCGGAAACAAGGGTGAACTTCTTTCCTGATATATGGTCTATCAGTTCGTCCGGAGTTTCGTAATGCCCTTTTCCTTTATAGAACTGATAATGGTTCCGGCGAAGACTTTTCAGGGTATTCGCCATGTCCGTCCTTGCTTGTCTGGAATCTGATTGGATGACAAGGTTGCAGATGAATACGGGCTGTTTTCCGTCCAGTGAAAAATAATAGGGAATGAGTCTGGCTCCGCTGATTGTTTTGCTTGTTTCCTCTTTTGAGATTACGGCTTTCCGGTTGATGATTTCCAAGTGACGGTCTATCTGACTGTCCAGTTCGGATTGCGGAGTGAGTACGGAGCGTAGGCCCTTGAAATATCTTCCTTGACGGGTGAAGCAGAAAGAGTACATATTTCCGTAATACGGTTCTCCCACAAAGAACGAGTTTTGTCTCATGCGCAAGGGTGGCAGTACATCCAGCAGGTCATAGTAGTCTTCTTCGGTGATTTCCTTGAACGGTTCGGACAGGGACTGATTGTATAGCCGCAGCTTCTTGTCTATATCAGAAGTTGTTACGGCTTTCAGATAGGGATTGTTTTCCCGTATGCGCAGTTCTTCGATTGTTTCCCCACCATAGTCATTGTGGAATCCGTCACTCATACTTGTCAGGCATGTTCCGTCGAAGTAGCGGGAATCGATTACATATTTCAATCGGTCTTTCATGTCTTATAGGTTTTGAAGGTTCAACACTCTTTTGACTGCATATACGGCATTCTGTGTAAGTTGCCGTTGCCATGCCTGGTATCTCGGCGACCATTTGAAACCGTATGATTTCAGTTCCTTGCGCCTCTGGTCATCCGGAATACTGTCAAACAGGATTTGCAGACGGTCTGCCTCATAGTTCCATATCAGCATTCCGCCTTCAAATTTCAGTTCACGGTTTTCCCGTTCTCTGATTTCCTGAAGTTTCAGTCTGGCCTGGCGTGCCATTTCCGGCAGTTGGAAGAAACGGTTTCGTGGAGTGATAACCGGTTTTTTGCATTGCGCATTGAAGTCTGTAATGAAGTCCACCGCTTTCTGTACGATTTCCACTTCTCCTTTTCCTGCATAGGTGCTTACCTTATTAAGGATACTGCTGACGAACAGGGCACGGCTGTATCCTCTTGCTTTACCGGTATCAATATCATGAATGGTCTGTGCGCTGCTTGCAATGTCACGCTTCAGGCGGTTCCATGCCTCCTCCTGTTTCTGTTCTTCCGGTTTGGCTGCCTCTTTCATTCTTTCCATGGCAGCCTTGAAGCGGTTACGCCAGTCATGAAATTCATCAAATCTGTTCTGGTATGCGTCCAAGGCCTTGTTGTTGCGCTGGCAGTTGAATTTGGCAGGCCCTGTCACCATCGGACTGGCACATCGTGAGAGACTGCCCAGCAAGACAGAGAACTTGCTATGGTATGCACTGACATACTCGTTTTGCTTTTCTTCCGGAATCTGTTTCAGATCCTCTACAAGTTGTTTTTCATATTGCATGATGTCTGTTTCCGCCCTTGCTTCAGGTTCGAAGGAACTCCATCTGTATGCGTTATAAGCTGTATCAAGCAGGTCTTCCAGATAGCCGGGATACAGAAATTCCACTGCTTCCCATTTTTCAAATTCATTTGGATGCAGTTCTGTTTCCCCGTCTGCCGTTTCGATGGTGTGTACATAGGAGCCCATTCCCGTACAGCGTTTACGGAAATGAAAAAGGACGGCTTCGTCATCCGTCCCTTGTTCTCTGATTTTCTTCACTCGGTAAGCATTCTTTCTTGTCAACGTGACAACCGTCTGTTTTCCGGTCTTGTCCTTCATGAGGTCTGCTACTGTACCTTCACATACCTTCTTTCCAACTTCTTCAGTCATATTCTTTTATTTAAATTAGACATGACCGGCTCCGTGGAGCCAGTATTTCAATTTCTTACTGGCCCGGCTGTTCTTTGCCAATGACCGGTGCAAGGCTTGGCGGGAAAAAATACCGGAGCGAAGCGAGGATGATTTTTTTTCCAGCCAACCAGCCCGACAGGGCCGCCTTGCTCAGTCAGTGGCAAAGGGCGATATTTGCTGTAAGAAATGAAATAATGGTTGAAAATTATATTGCGAACTTGTTTGGTAATACTTTTATCTCATAATTCTTGTATACATATGAGTTGTAAAGAAGTCTGAGTATTTTTTATGATACGTGCTGTTATGTTCAATTGATTTTATATGTAAAAACAGTATTAATAAACGTGCATAACATGTGTTCCTAGAAGGTAACACTTTATCAAAATCAGTTATTTCTATTCTATAATTACCCTAAGATGATGCATGAATAAAACTTTAAATATTATGTGATATTAATCGTTCAATAGGTAGATAAAGTAAGTACACCTAATTGTGACAACTATTTTATATAATATTATAATTTGGAGGACCCATAGGCATTAAAAAGAACT
>ENA-OQDC01000288-OQDC01000288.1-human-gut-metagenome-genome-assembly--contig:-NODE-288-length-38238-cov-9.721708_pt1 | contig 38238 bp, 27 predicted proteins | sample MGYA00242770_ERZ504601 | MGnify/ENA primary metagenome ERZ504601 (study PRJEB26092, sample SAMD00036305) | human gut metagenome | host: Homo sapiens | study: EMG produced TPA metagenomics assembly of...
CAACCAACTAGCTTAGTTATCTCTCGTCATTACTGTTTATAAAAAGTTCATTCTGTTGAATGATGATTCTTAAAGAATTTTCGAGAATCGTATGTGTTTCACTGTTTAGTTATCAAGGTTCTTTGTTCACCGTCTTGCGACAGCTCATTTAGTTTATCACAGTCATTTCTGTTTGTCAAGAACTTTTTTAAGTTTTTTCAAAACTTTTTTAATGGCTTTTGTGATTCGTCGCTTATCAGCAACTCGTTTACTTTATCACATTCATTTCTGAATGTCAAGTACTTTTTTGAAGTTTTTTATTTTTTCAAAATTCAAAACTTCAAACGGAGAAGGAGGGATTTGAACCCTCGCGCCGGTTACCCGACCTATACCCTTAGCAGGGGCACCTCTTCGGCCTCTTGAGTACTTCTCCTGACTCCGAATTCATAATATTTTATGCAATTTGAAGTGCATTTCTTTCCGAAACGCATGGTTAATTATACATAACTGATTTTACATTGTCAACACTTTTTTTGCATTTATTTTAATATTTTTTTATACAGTCTTTACCTGCCTGCCGGAAGCAGTATTTTAAGTTCAAACCAGTTGTTTTCCTGCGCTGCAACAACAGAACCATGGTACTTTTCTACTGTACTCTTTATACTCTTCATACCATATCCATGAAGTTGTCTGTCCTTCTTCGTTGTCACCGGCATACCATTCTTGAAGTGTATCTTCTCATCACAGTAATTTTCTGTACGGATGCGGACAAACTGTTTTTCTCTGGTTACATAAAGCCAGATCAGGCGTTTCTGTTTCTCCTGCTGTTTTTCCGCACTCTCAATTGCATTATCCAGCATATTACCAAATAATGCACTTACATCCATATCATCCATAAAAGACAGTGCTTCCCCGTCTACAATAAATTTCAGTTCAATTTCCTTATTCTGGCATATCATTGCTTTATTTGTCAGCACAGCATCCAGAATCTGATTTCCCGTCTTATTCTGTGTCTCGTATACCCGGATCTCCCGTTCCATCTTTTCCAGATAGCTTGTAGACTTTCCGGTATAAGACTGCGTTTTGAGAATATTAATCTGATGCTTCAGATCATGATATTTTTGATTCACCATATCAATATTTTCTTTGGATAGCTGATAGTTTTTATATTGCATCTCCATAATATTATGCAAAGCATCTTTTTCAAACCGGATCTGAACTTCTTTTACCTGAATATGATATGCATACAGCACTGCAATACCACTCAGATCTACAAGTGTACGGATAATAAAAATATCCATAACAAAGCTTCCACTGAACAATCCATTCTGATCAAGATAGCTTAAGTTACTCATGGCAAATACTGATGCAGCAATGATAATGACCACCAGCAGTTCTCTTCTTGTAATATGTAGTTCTTCAAGATCTTTTTTGAGATTCAGCTCAATCAATGTCAATATGGCAAAAATCACTGCATACACCAGGACCAGTTCCACCCATCTCCAGTGTTCTCCATGCATTCCACGCACATACCGCAGATAATAATAGATCTGCCAGCACATAGACGCAGCAAACTCTCCGTTAATAAAAGCCTTTACACAATAAAATCCAGCCTCTCTGAACGAAAAATCATTACATATATAAATATATCCAAGAAGTAGTCCTACGATCACCATCATTGATGGAATAAACAGTTCCTGTCTCACGCCATCTGTTTCTGTCATAAAAAATAAAAGGAGGGCAAACTGAACACAGCTTACTGCTGCCAGCTTCCATCTCCCAAGTTTTCTTTCATTCGTACATGCAATCACAAATACGGATAAAGCATAAGCTATGGCATAGTAATACCCTGGTGTATTTAGCACCTCTGCTGTGTTCATTTGCCCACCTCATTCAAATATTCATTTAATGCGTCCAGGAATGGTTTTCGTCTGCTCCTGCTTACCTGAATCGTATCTCCATTGACGCTGACGTCACTTCCCATATAATTATCCACATACTCCAGATTTACCAGATAGCATCTGTTACATCTGAAAAAGCTTTTTGCATCCAGCTGACTTTCCGCATCCCGGATCGTTCCTTTGGTCGCAAAGCTCCCTTCTGTTGTATGATAAAGCAGAAGGTGGTCCTGCACCTCTACATAACAGATCTGTGTAATATCCAGTTTCTTTTTGCCGCCTTTCAGCGCAATGGTGATAAATTCTTTTTCCTGTACGTTTACTCTGTGAAGCGCTCTTCCCATACTCTCCGAAAAAGAGAAATACGAAATAGGCTTCAGCATGTAATCCAGAGCATTTACTTTATAGCCCTGAATTGCATACTGAGGCATATTAGTTATAAATATGATAATAACATCCTTATCCAGTTCGCGGATTTTTTCTGCTGCTTTCATTCCATTCAGGAACGCCATCTCAATATCCATGAGGATCAGGTCATAATCCGCAGAATAATCTGTCACTATATCTTCTCCGTCCCGAAATTCTGTAACCTGAAATTTCAGTCCGTTTTCTTTTTCGTATCGACTCAGGTGAGTTCGTAACGCTTCCAGGTCATTCGCATCATCTTCCACTGTTGCAATACGAAGCATGTTCATCCCCCGTGCCTTTTCTACATAATAATACTTGTAGTATAACAAGAAAAAGCACAGGAAACAATGTATTTTTTATTTCAGAGTAAATGAAATAAAATCAAAGTTTCCCTTTCCTTCGAAGACGAAGAACAAAGCTTCTTTATTTCCCGAAACATGAATATCAGAGGAAAATTCCCTGAGTTCTTTACTCGGGCTGATGGAAATCTCAGCTATAGCTTCTCCGTTTTCACTGGTACGGACATACAGTGTACCTTCCGCATGTCCCTTTATAGTCACACTGATCTCTTTTGTTTCACTGAGATCAAAATATTTAAATCCGGCAAGCGCACCATCACACATATTTGCAATGTACTGATCCGGTCCGGATTCTCTGTCTTTTCCATCCTGGGTCAGGTAAGGACATCCTTTTTTTGGATGCTTGATCATACTCAGGAAACGAGTACCTTTTTTTCCATAAAGATTGCATGCAATGTATGACGGATAGCTTCCTTTTCCTTCCAACGGACCTCCATTTAATCCACAGGAGGTCATTTCTGCCTGATAAAATTTGCCATCTTCAAAGCGGATTTCTTCTGCCATAGCCTGACGTGAAGACTGTTTACGGTTGCTGTGTCTGTGATAAAAAACAAAATATTTTCCATTTAATTCAATGATACTGCCATGTGTATTTCCGGTATTGCATCTCGCATGCTTCACATCCGGTACACCTTCAAAACCTACATCACCGTTACTTACCAGAATACCGCCATACTGAAATCCTTTAACCGGGCTGTCACTTGTCGCATAGCAGAGTTCATGGCTGTTCATTGTGCTGTAAATGAAATAGTATGTACCATTAAATTTACGCATGGAGCTTGCTTCAAGGAAAGAATGTCCCTCATAAGGAGTACCGATGGATTCCTTTTCGCCAGCAACTCCAATATAGGACGGTCCATTCAGTACCGTCAGCATATCAGAAGGATCAAGTTCAAAACACATCGGGCCATGTTCTGTCGGTTTCGATCCATCCAGAAGGATCGGGTTTCCTGCCAGTGCAAAACCTGTATACAGATACAGTTTTCCATCATCATCCATAAAGATACCCGGATCAAACTGGAACGGCTCATTTTTTTTGCCAATTGCAATACCGTCACTGTATTTTACATACCCGTAAAATTCATATTTTCCTGCCGGTTCATCACATACAGCTACGGAGATCATCTTTGTACCACCCATGAAATAGTACAAATAAAATCTTCCATCCGGTCCCTGCACCATATCCGGTGCTGCAAGGCCATTTGTCAGACGGATTCTCGGTGCTGCCGGATCCTGTTCTCTCTTATAAATGCAGCCCTCATAACGCCAGTTACCAAGATCATCCACCGGTGCCGACCAGCAGACATAATCGCCCAGGCAGAAATTCAGTCCGTTGAATATGTCATGAGAACCGTAAACATACACACGGTCTCCTACAACATGTGGTTCTGCATCCGGAACATATTCCCAGCTTGGCATGTATGGATTCACAGCCTGTTTTGTTTTCATGTTTTCCCTCCAGATTTCATATTATCAATTTCACAATCCTGATTTTACAGTTCAAAATTTATAGTCTCACTTTTATCGTATCTGCATTGTATCATGATTTTCCGTATCAGATTTCTTTTGAACGTGGTTGGTTTATTTTTCTGCGTGAGCAGTAACTTCCCCGATCCTGCCGGCATACACTGACCAGAAATAATTTCGCTTATAACTGTCTACAGACATCTGCGGAACAAGAATTTCTGCACCTGTACCATCCAGAAGATGCTGACCCACAATACATTTCGAAGGATCTTTCTGTTCAAGCACAATTTGCTTAAGACCTGCACAATTCGAAAAAGCATAGTCTTCAATCTGTGTCACATTCTCTGGGATCACGATCGTTTCTTCACCCTGATATGTCTCACTGTCCTTTGCAGTCCATATTCTGGTTTCTGCAGATACCTCTCCCCACGTTCTGTGAGGTTTCTCCGGGAGTTCCACAATTACAGCTCTGTCATCCCCCAGCATCGCTTTCATATCGCGGATCAGCTGCACGGTATTTACCTCTTTTCCTGGCTGATTCAGATGAAAATTGGTGTCAAAAAAACCACTCCGCTTCCATCAGACTGTTTTCCGGATTTCCTATAACAGGAAAATCCAGTTTCTGACGCAAAAATACATCATATGCTGCCAGGTCATCCATATCTTCCACAGACAGTTTATTTACCGGACAGTACCGATACCAGACCACAGCCCCTTTTTTTTCAAGTCTTTTGGCCCAGTCATTCATATAGTCCATAAATTCCGGCTGAACTACATCTTCTGTAAATCTTACTTTCTGGTTCACATCATAACCATTCGGAAGGATGTTTTCCCGACATGTATCCAGTTCGATATCTCCGTATGTATTAAAGGATTTCTTCTGATAAATGCTGTCCGTCTGAGGCTTCTGTCCTTTCATTACATAATTCAGCTTTTCCAGTGCAAACCGTGGAAAATTTCCCAGCATCGCGTCAAAGTTTTCACTTTTCAGATCACGAAGCATTCCAAAGGCTCCATCAGCAGCCTGCCACATGTATTCTCCGTTAAAATAATCGGAAAATGTCTGCTCACTCTGCTCCGGGGAAAGGATTACGATATCTCCTTCATGAATATAATTTTCGGAAAGATCCATAACTGCCTTGGTTCCAAGACCTGCATACATACCGAAATTAACTATTTCATATGAAGGAAAAAAATCATCCATCAGGGCACTGTCACAGTCAAAAGCCACTCCGCTTCCTCCGACAAGCACAATTCGCTTTCCCGAAGTTTCCTTCAGCCTCTCATATTTACTTTTCAGTTCTCCCATAAATGTATCCCCGAACTGTACAGGCAGTCCAAAACCGCAGATCAGAAAAAATACCTGTTCAGCCAGAATCACTGCCAGTGCAGTTGCAACAATACGTCTTACTGTTCTTTTATCCATATTTAAAACCTGAAATAAATAAATGCATTTTCACCGCCTGATGCCATCCTGCCAAGCCATGAAAATTCAATCACAGTCACCATAACAACAAAAATCACTGCTGCCATACAAAAGCCTTTCTGAGTCTGGCAGTTCTTATCGATCTCCTCAGGAAGTCGTTCCAGAATCAGCCAGCTAATTCCTGTCGTAAGAAATCGCAGAATCGCAAATCCCCGAATTCCCAGGAAACTCATAGTCTCAGCTATTCCACTGCCCAGAGGATTCACAAACGGCTGTTGCAGAATCCGCCATGCACCGATAAGTGAAGGAGCACGAAAGAACACCCACGCAATATTCACAAGAAGCAGCGTAAGGATCCAGCCAGCCACCGGATGAAGGATTCTCTTTTTATCTTTCCTAATCTGTGAAAGGCATATAGCACCAACCATATAGATCCCATGGATCAGTCCCCATACAACAAAATTCCATGACGCCCCATGCCAGAATCCACTCAGCAGAAAAATGATCAGTACATTCCTGCATCGCTTTGCAAACCCTCTGCGGTTTCCTCCAAGTGGAATATATACATAATCTGTAAACCAGCATGTCAGGCTGATATGCCATCTTTTCCAGAAATCCTGTATGCTTACCGCGCGATAAGGATGCCTGAAATTTTCCATAAGCCGTATTCCCATCATACGTGCCGCACCTCTTGCAATATCTGTATATCCCGAAAAATCACAATAAATCTGAACCGCAAAAAACGCCGTTCCCAGAACCGCTCCAATCCCTCCGGCATCCTGCGGCGCAGCATATACTTTATCAACATATACCGCCAGATAATCTGCCACGACAACTTTTTTGTAAAATCCCCGGAGCATCAGCCAGAAACCATTCAGCAGATTTTCCCCTCTCATTGTATGTTTTTCCTTCAGCTGTCCAAGAAGATTACCTGCTCTCTCGATCGGGCCTGCAACCAGCTGTGGAAAAAACGAGACAAACAGAGCATAGCTTAAAGGACTTTTTTCCGCTGAAATTTCGCCACGATACACATCGATCACATATGCCATTGTCTGGAAGGTATAAAATGAGATTCCCACTGGCGGGACTGAATATTTCAGACCGATCAGAAATCCCAGACATACAGTCACTGCCAAAATCAGCCAGGCTCTTCTGTGTCTGCCCTTCTCAACAGCAATTCCCGCCAGATACGTGATTGCCGTTGTAAACAGAAGCAGTCCTCTGCCCAGGAACTTTCTTTTATGCAAAAGAAATAGCTCACAGCCAGTAAAAAAGAGTTCTCTGTATTTCCATGGAATCTTCCAGTACAAAAGCACTACCACCGGAAAGGAGAAAACAAATGTCAGTGATATAAAATTCATTTCTTTTTCCTCCTTCGCAAACTGTTCTTTCAGATCCCTTATCACTTTTTCAGTCCGGATCTGTGCCCCTTCCGTAGACAAATGATTATCCGTTCCATACAGATAAATTCCTGTATACAAAGAATCCTCAAGTTCCGAAATGACAGGAACATTCAGCTGACTCTTAAAATATTCATGCAGCCGGATTCTTTCCTCCTGTGTGCTGTCTTCAGAAAGCGCATATTTATTCCTGGGTGAGTAAGTAAAATAAACTTTTATTCCCTGATCCAGAAATCTTTGAAATTCTGTATTTATGGAATCGATATAAGTATCCTTCGGATATGCATTTACTGTATAATTTACCGGAAGTCCGTAAATCGGTTTTTCACTTGTGGAATTCGGACGGTACACTACATAATCCCCGTATTCATTGTAGCTTGGCTCCTCCACTTCATTTCCATCCTCGTCATACTCTGATGCGCAGACATCATAAATTTTTTCTTTCCATATCTGCTCTTGCATCCTGATATGCAGTAAAAGCAGTGAAAATCTGTTTATACTCTCTGAGATCCAGCTGCGCAAACACATCATAATCAGACTCCATCATGGCAAAAGTTGCATAATCCAGTTCCTTCTGATAACAGAACTGCCGGTTTGCCGCATCAAATTCCGGAGAATCCAGAAGAACATCTCCTTCCTTCATACAGGAACGAATCAGTTCAAGCTGCGGAAGTGCCGGTGAATAGGCAAAAACTCCCATATTGACTACTTCATAATCAGGAAAAGCCTGGTCTATCATCTCACTGTCGTAACCAAATCTTGTCGAAGAGCCGGAAAACAGGACAATCTTCTTTTTATCCTTCATGCTCAGCAGACGATCATATTTATCCTGGAATGTATCGAAATAATTTCCACTGTAGGCCGGAGCCTCAATTGCGTTGATATGCAGAGTATGCAGCATATCACAGTCCTGAAATGCATAGTCACTGATTTTTTCCAGATCATCATAAAGATACAACTGTTCCAGATGACTGTTTCTGAATGCCCACTTTTCAATTTCATAGATTCCCGACGAAAGAATCACGGTTTTACAGTCTGTATCTGCAAAAGCATTCTCCCGGATTGTACGTACCGGCAATCCTCCAAGACTGGGTGGAATACAGATCTGCTGTGCCTTGCCGCTATATCCGGTTATGACTGCAAAGCCTGATACTTTTTTGTATATAAAATCTGCCTCGTCTGTCCACGGCGTCCACTGTGCATACAGCACAAGCCCTGATTTCCACGCGATCCGGCTTCCAAGTCCCACAGCCTGGCCGCCTCCATCAGCCCTGGTATTCCATCCAAGCAGTGTGTAACCCTTTCTGAAAAAGAGATCCGTTCCTATTGAAGTATTGATTCTCTGGTGAGTACCTCGATAACAGATGCTCACTCTGTCTGAATCCCCTGAAGTGTTTTGTCCGCCATTGGCATCATACAAAATCTCATATTTTCCTTTTTCAGCCTGAATGCAGATACTCTCCGAATATTTTACTTCATGCAGAACAATCTCCACGGTTTTTCCATCATCATCTTTTATTATTTCTGTCTCGCCATGATAATCTGTGCCCAGAAGCTGCCAGTTATTATCCAGCGTGACTGTAAAGCTCACATTGCTTCCGGATTTTATTGTTCTGACAGGATCCGTTACCTGATACCCATCCCCCTTTTCCATAACAATATGACAAAGCTGTTCTTTTTCGGGCTCTTTCTGCTTACATCCTATCAGACCTGTCACTATCAGAAGAAGGAATACCCAGAATACAGTTTTTAATTTTCTTTTACCCATAGTTCAGTCTCCTCCTTCCGTTTTATCTTATAAATACACAGCGGCCTTCCGGTAGACTTAAGGCACAGCTTTAATTGCTTGCTAACCTTAGTTATACCAGAAGACCGCCTGATTGTACCAGTCTTTTAAGACTCTTTATTTATTGTTTTTTCTTGCTGCAATTGCCTTCTGCTCTTCTGGCAGATCCTTCTCTATCGTAAAGAAGAAAATCAGAATTGCACAGATCACATAAGCAATTGTCTCTACCCAGATATATCCGACAGAGATTGCTGTCTGTGCCGCAGCTGTCTGTGCTGCAGTACCCAGTGCAATGTCTGCTGCCTGGTCATATCCACTGGCATTTAAGATTGCACTGAAAATAGAATTACATACCGGAGTCGCAGCAACCATGATGGAACTGTAAATAGACATTGTCAATCCATCTGTACGGATCCCGAATTTGTACTCAATATGATCAATAACATCCGCAAGCATGGCAAGGATCATGTAGCATGCCGGAGCAGATCCGAGACATTTCAGTGCCACACCGATTGCTACAGGAACAATCTGTCCGTTACCCATAATCGCGATCACACCACCGACAGCTCCCAGAAGCATACCAACCATACATACAATACGTTTTCCAAATTTATTACAGAGAGGTACGATTGCCACTGCTGCCACAGCCATCGGAACCGCACCCATGATACTTAAAAGTGACTGTGAAGCACCCCAGGCATCTGCTGTTCCAAAGAAAGTGTTGTCCATTACCCATTTACAGAAATACGTCATGGAACCGTTCTTCATAGCGCCGCTCCACTGGAAGCCCATGTAGAACAGCATAACGATCCACCACATTTTTTCACTGGTAACTGCGGAAAGCTGTTCTTTCAGAGAAGCAGTTTTGACTGTTTTCTCCTCTTCAGCTCCCTGTGACATCTGCTCTTCTGTTACACGCTCACGTGTAAATTTAAACTGTAAGAAAATGGTAAGTGCAGAAAAAATAGCAATGGCAGTCATCGCTACCAGCCACAGATGCTGATTTTCTTTCAGTGCGAAAGAAACCAGGATCGGGAATACCATGGAACCGGCACCCATAACAGCAAGTCCTGCCACATTTGTGAAGGAAGCCAGTGCACCTCTCTGTTTACTGTTTCTTGTAGATACAGGAATCAGTGTGGAGTTAGCTGTATTGTAGATCGGATAAGCCACAGCATAAAACAGGTTGTAGGCAATCGCGATCCACACCATTTTGGCAGTTCCCTCAAAAGGAACTACAAACATCAGTACAGAGGCAATGGACAGAGTCAGAGCAGACAGCAGGATCCACGGTCTTGCCTTTCCAGCCATTGTTCTCGTACGCTCAATAAGCTGACCTACGATCAGGTTTGCTGCTACGATCAGAATGGTCGAGAACAGCTGTAAAGTTGTCAGAAATGTCAGGTTCAGTTTAAGGACATCTGTAAAATAATTCTGAAGGATACTGGTAAAAATACCGGAAGCCAGAAGTGCTCCGAACGGTCCGATAAAATATCCGATCAACATCTCCGGAAGTTTTACATCCTCTGATTTGATTCTGGAACCGGTCAGTGGACCGTTCCAGAAATCTTTATTTGTCTTGCTCATAAAATCAATCCTTTACTACTTTGAAGAAGGAGGAAATAATCGTGAAGATCAGAGCGACCGCACATACGATCATTCCAATGATCGCACCTTTTAAATCCGCCATATTCTGAGCGTTGTTCTCAAAAGTCATGATGGACCCGATTGCAGCGATTCTGCTTCCCACAAAAGCGATCAGCGCATATGCTGTCAGCACACCGCATGCTACCGGAATAATATCCAGAACCGGCTTTGCTCCCATTTTCACAGAAACTATGATCATAACGATTTCAAGAATCGCAGCAACAGCCAGGCAGGCAACGATTGTATTATCAGTACCAGTAGTTTTTACAAAATAGTTTGTTTTGCAGTTCATCATGTACAGAACCAGTCCTGCAACAGTTACTAGAACTGTGATTACACTTAAGACCAGTCCTGCGCCCATTTTTTTCTTTTCAGTCATAGTTATTCCTCCTTACTGCTCTTTCTTTTTCAGTCCAAGCAGGTACATTGCTGCACAGAGTACAGTCAGTACACCAAATCCAATACGAAGACCTGTGATCAGGTTATCATACCATGTATTCAGTTTCTCGATATGTGTAGAGGTTGACATACCATCCATTGCATTTGAGTTTGCAAGTGCATAATTCTGATAGAGCATTGCCTGTTTCAGATCTGTCAGAAGTTCTTCACTCTGGCTTGCATTTTCTACACTCCAGTATGGCCATACTGCTTCTACTGCTGCCATGGTGTTGTCACCGGTGTTACATGTCATGGTTACACCATTATGTACTGCCATGCGGATCTTCGTATAAGCCGGATCCTGAATGAAGTCCTCAGACATCAGGCCCTTGAAGCCCCATTCTTTGTGAAGGATATTCAGAAGCAGTCCGGTATGTGCATTACTTGTCACACAGCCGACACGGTTGTATGTAGTCATTACAGCAAGCGCATTTGCATCTTCGATACAGGACTGTGTACCACGAAGCTCATTTTCACGTGCAGCCTGTTCTGTCATAAACTCGGCAATACCTGTACGGTTGATCTCTGTGTCATTAAATGCCAGATGTTTCGGTGCGATCAGTACACCATACTCATGTCCGGCTTTGATGATTGCTGCACCCTGACCTGCTGTCAGAACTGCATCTTCTGAGAAGTATTCATGGTTACGTGCATTGTATGGTGTACGATGAAGGTTTGTTCCAACGCCCCACCAGATTGCTGTATTTGCCCACAGAGAATAGTTGCCTACTGCTTTTCCCCATTCTGCAGCCAGCTGTTTGCTGAATGTCTGGCCAATAACAGTTTCGTTTGCCATAACCCCCATCTTGTAGTCACGGTTCGGATCATCTTCTGCGATCACACAAGGATCTCCTGTAGAAGCATCGGAGTTTGCATACTGGCCCAGCGGATAAGAGTTGAATCCGTTCGGTCCATCGTTCTGGATTGCTTCCGGAGAAGTGATAGATTCGATAACCTTTGTGCTGGTTCCACCAAGTCCGGTACGGATCAGGCATTCTTCCAGAGTAAGCTGATCCATCAGTGTACTCCATCTTTCATCTGTGATATCTTCTACACCCTTCATATTTGCCAAGGTCATTCCATTATCTGCCCCGAAGGTTACAGAAGACGGATCTCCGTTTGCTTCGATATCACTGTAGTCATCAGCCATAGTACTGATCATCTCATCTGTAGCTGTCAGGTCTTTGTATGTTTCCGGCCAAGTTCCTTCCCAGTCATTTCTGCTTAAGTAAGTAACGGTGTCTTCCATCCAGTTATTCAGATCTGCATCCTGGAGCTGATTTTCTACCGGTGTACCATTTAAAGTTACTGCAAAGGAAGAGGAATCGAAATCACCAAGTTCCCATGTCTGTACATTATCTTTATTTCCTTCAACATCCTGATTCTGTGCAGCAAGGATGTTATTTACAGCCTCATGTGCACCATTTCCAACAGTGAAGTAATAAGTTCCATTGTCCAGTATCCAGTTACCTGTTGTTCCTGCTTCATTCTCGCAGGAGCTGTCCCAGCTTGCCATATCCTGTGCATCTGCTGTAATTGTAACAGTCTGGCTTTCGCCTGGCTCGATCATATCTGTTTTTTCATAGTCGAGAAGCTGTACTGCTGATTTTTCTACTTTATTTTCTACATCATAGTCTGTATAAGGAACAGAAGTATACAGCTGCACAACATCTTTACCAGCAACATCTCCTGTATTCTTAACATCTACTTCTGCTGTTACAGTTCTGTTAGCAAGGTCTACATCCACACTCTTGAGAGTCTGCTCGAAAGTTGTATAAGAAAGACCATATCCAAACGGATAAGATACTTCATCATCATAGTTCCATGCTTTGCCTGTAGAACTTCCTACAGTTGCGTCCGCATTTCCCTGTCCAAGTACCGTATCTGCATATCTTGTCTCGTAATATTTATATCCAGTATAAATATCCTCTGCTTCCACTTCTTCTGCATTGATATTTACAGACGGATCTGCATTTGTCCACTCATAGTTTCCAAAATTCTGTGCTGCCGGTGAGTTGGCATTTGTCACAGCATAAGTATCTGTCAGATGACCGGACGGATTTGCTTCTCCGGAAAGGATATCTGCCACACCATAGAAACCATAACCTCCTGGGAAACCAATTTCCATGATTGCATCTACACCATCGTTATTTTTGATCTCATCAATTTCCATTGCATTTGCATTATTCAGCATAACAATGACTTTACCGCCGTTGTTCTCTTTTGCTTCAACAGCAGCGTTGATCAGGTCACGCTCATCATCACTTAAGCCAAGCGGGTCAGTCTGATTCAGATTCTGAGATGCATCTACGCCATCCACACCCGGAAGGTAAGTTCCGTTTTCTGTAGAAGAACGTCCGATTGTTACAAGCATAACATTGTAGTTATCCATGGAATCCTTCCACTTGTCATCTACACTGTCCATTTTTTCCTGAGAAGGCTCTTTGCTTGCAAATACACCATCTGTTGCCGGAGCTGTGATGTGGTAATATTCCATAATATTTCCCCACATGTTAACCTCTGTCTTAAACTCTGATTCCAGACTCTTGTACAGATCATGAAGGTCTTCATTGATCTTGAATCCCTTTGCATCCAACGCTTCAACAAAATCTACAGTATCTGCATCTGTTCCTTTATTCTCATTCAGGGAGCTTCCCATGTCTCCACCCTGTACCGGATAGTAGCTGGAAAATCCAAGAAGGGACAGTTTCTGTGTCTCATCTTTTGACAGCGGAAGTGCATTATTCTCGTTCTTTAACAGAACCGTTCCTTCCTCACTCATACGTTCTCCCAGATCCTCGATGGAATCCAGAAGTTCTGTCGTGCTGGAATAATCAGATTTATGTGTGTACAGGTCCTCATCTGTACTGTCTGTTACCATCGCACTGCTCTTTGTGCCAAGAAATTTGTCGATATCTGTACGATAGCTGTCTACTACAGGTCCTGCCGCAACAGAAACGGTCAGAAGAGACGCTGTAAGAGTAGTCAGACCACGCCAGAGATTTCTTTTTCTGCTCATGATTATAGCTCCTTTCTTTCCCTAAATATGGTCAAGCCTCATCGCTCAAGTGCTTCCATACTTTCTATGAACATAAATTTAACATATTTTTAAAAACGCTCCCATTTTTTTCGCAGACTGCACTTTTTCAGCCGTAAATGGAAGCGTTTTTTTATTAAATTTTCACAAACAAAATTTTTTAAGAAATCTTGCACAAATTGCGAAGTTTGTTTTTGTCTATATTGCCCATATGTTTTATTTTGCTACAATTACCGGAATCTCACAGGTATATATTCTTTCTTCATCAGAAACAGTAATCTTTACAGATCCGGCTTCTCCGGCACGGACTACAGCCATCGCTTCACCGTAATAAGTATCGACCGTATCCTGCGCATAATTTCCTTCTACATAGGAGCAGGCACTTCCCAGCCCTTCGAGCGTAGCATTCTCTACTGTAACTTTCAGATGATGCTTCTCCATCGGTTTCCAGTTTCCGGCAGAATCTCCATACTGTAATGGAATAAACAGCAATCTGCCAGCCTTCACAGTTTTCTGCTCCGGTCTGATATGAAGTACTGTTTCTTCATTTGCTGTCATCAGAGTCTGACGACTGATCTCCTGTCCGTTTTTATCATAAGAAACTGCTGTGATCTCACCGTCTTCATATGGAATGTGGAATTTTGAACGGCATTTCTTTACTTTGCCACGGGCAGCTTTTTTACCATTGACCAGAAGTTCCACCTCTGCTGCTCTTGCAAAAACTTCAACCTCTGCTTTTTCTCCGGCACATCCCCGCCATGACCAGCTTTCCAGTGCTTTGGACAGCGCCCATCCGGTCAATTGCAGATTCTCCTTCTGATAAACAGGTTTCACAGCAATAAACGGACCCGTTTCCCTCTCAAAAGCAACTCTTGTATAAGCAGCCTCTGCACGAGGTTTTCCGAGAAGGTCGATTCTTCCGTTGTTTCCAGTCATTCTGGTATGTGGCATCCTGCCTCTGTAATCTTCATACTCAGCAGCACCATCTCCGGTCTCTCCGATATATTCCCATCCGGACCAGACAAAATCTCCCAGGATTCGTTTATTCTTCTTTGCAATCTCCCAGAAGCTATATGCATCCTTGCAGAAAGTCTCTGTACCGAGGATCAGACGTTTCGGATATTTTTTCAGGTCATGTTTGTATCGGAAAAGTCCGTAGTTGTAACCAGCGATATCCATATTTGCAAAAGCTATCTTTTGTTTTACCAGTCACATGGCGGAAGGGTCGCACCAATTTTCATAAAATTAGTCGCCAACCAGACAGGCAAGTGTATTATAGAATTCACTTCCTACCGGTTTTTTCTTTTCTTTTTCCTGATTTTTTTGCCTTCCGCTCTGCAACTCGTCACCTTTTTTCTGCTTTATCATCGCTGTAGACACCCATTCCCATGGAGCTTAAGAAGTTAAAGAAAATGTTGATTCCGCAGGTTACCGGTCTGTATGGATCCAGCTTTATGAAGATAAGAAGTCATTCTGCCGGTCAGTTCGATTCCATTTTTTCTGTGCAGTTTCTGCAACTTCATTTCCGGTGGAATACATGATCACACATGGATGATTGTAATCTTTCTCCACCATATCTTTAAGGTCCTGCTGCCACCATTCATTCAGATATCCTGCATAGTCATATTTTGTCTTATGAATATACCAGACATCTACATATTCGTCCATCATCAGCATTCCCTGACGGTCACAGGCATCCAGCATGTCTTTGGAACACGGATAATGAGAAGAACGGATTGCATTATAGCCATTCTCTTTGAGAATACGGACTCTTCGTTCTTCCGCTTCCGGATAAGTGCAGGCTCCCAGTACACCATTATCATGATGTACGCAGGCTCCTCTGAGGATTTCCCTCTTACCGTTGATCGTAAGACCTTTTTCCGGATTCCATTCAAGAAGTCGGATTCCAAATGTTTCCTCTACGACATCCTCTCCAAACGTTGCACGCAGAGTATAAAGATTCGGATGATCACAGTCCCAGAGCTTTGCGTTCGGAATTTCCATACGGAAAACCAACGGGTGTCCGGTATTTTCAACCTCTTGTGTAAGAATACAATTCTCTTTATCCAAAACCTCTGCTTTCACCCTGCCCAGGCAGGAAGTTTTTATTTCTACCTCGATCACTGCCGGTGCATAGCTGACCGTATGGATCTTGATTCCATTTACCGGAATGTACTTCTGATCACCTGTCCAGAGATATACCGGGCGGTAGATTCCTGTTCCGGAATACCAGCGGCTGTTTGGCTGATCGGAATTTCGCGCGATCACCCGGATTTCATTCTGCGCTTCGTATTTCAGAAGGCCTTCCGTATCTACATAAAAATTTGTGTAACCATATGGTCTGTATGCAGCTTTCTTTCCATTAATATAAACTTCCGCATTGTGATAAACACTTTCAAACTCAATAAGAACTTTTTTTCCACTGTATTCTGATGGTACAAATACATGTTTTGTGTATTCATAATCGCCACCCAGATACCATCCGGAATTTCCCTCGCTGACACTTTCTTCGGTACGCGGTTCACTCCGCATGGCATCATGTGGAAGTGTTACGGAATATGGTTCTTCATCTCTGGTCAGGCATCTGCAAGTCCAGTTTCTGTTAAAATCTATCTTCTTCATTTCAAATCTTCACCCTTCTTGTTTCTCCTCTGACCAGAGAAATTTTTTCTTCACCGAGTTCCAGAATTCCACCTTCTGCATCTGCAGTCACTTCCAGACATTCTCCATCCCAGGCCAGCCGGACCGTCCCGTCACTTCCCACAGGAAGTGTACAGTCCAGGTCTGTAAAATACTGCATCTGTGGCTTTAATACATAAGTAACCCCATCCTTGTTTACAAGATCCAGTCCGGCAAAGTATTTTGCCAGAAAATAGATAGGACTTGCCGCCCATGCATGGCAGAGACTCTTGCCAAAATGATCCCCGTACATATCATACTGTTCTTCCTTCGGCACGGACGGATCATACTCTTCCCAGAATGTGACTGCCCCAAGATCCAGCATGCCGCCCCAGTAGAAACGGATCTTGTCCAGAACTTCTGTCAGTTTTCCCATCTGGCACAGTACATCCAACTCAAAGAAGTTAAAGTATGGTGTTGTGATTGCCGGAATTTCATCATTTTCGAGTACGTTTTTGAGTATTTTTTCCTGCTTCTGTTTGTCTGCGATATCAAACAGAATTGCAAAAATATTTGCATGTCTCGTTACATTACGTTTTCCGGAAGTAAAAGAATCGACATACGCACCTTTTTCTTCATCCCAGAAGAACTTTTCAATAGCAGCCGTCAGTTTTCCGTATTCCTGTCTGTAAGCACTTCCGTCCTTACCAAGCTGTTCGCTGATTTCTGCCATCACACGGAAACATGCTGCATAAAGCATCTGTTCCGCACAGAGCGGACCATCTTTATCCATATCAGCCCAGTCAATATATACCCAGTCTTTTTCTTTTCCGATCAGGAAGCCATGTTCCTCTCGTCTGCCATTACAGAACCCCATAAGGGACACCATCTTTGGATAAACCAGTTCCAGAAAATCTCTGTCGCCATATCCTTCATTGTGATAATCCACCCCCAGGAGCCACAACAGAGAGTAATCTACAATTGTATTGATGTGCTTTGTCATCGGGTCATTGCCGCGAAGTGCCAGAATCGTTCTCTGATCAATATCTGCATCTGCCATCAGATAACGGTTTACAAAAAAGCTCTGGTATGCATCTCCTGACCAGATCCATTTATCACGTTTCACTCCATCGATAAAAAAGATTCCACTGCAAAGACGGAATGTATGCTCTGCCACCGACCAGATCTGATTCAGACGTTCTTCTCCACAATGAAAAGCTGCTTTTACCGGGATATCCACATACTGATGATTTGCTCTGAGGATAACTTCTCCCGGCTTACAATCCGGAATATACGCAAAACGTACTGCACAGCATGGACACTTTCCAGTTTCTTTGTCCGGCTGCCAGCTGTAATAGCAATTTACCGGATCAATTGCCTCTTCCCTGGATTCGCCGCAGCAGATCCATACCGGCTGATATCCGTTTTTGAACTCTGCTTCCAGAACAGCATTCAGCTCTGTTTCAAATTCATAAAGTGTTCCGCCATTATATTCTGTGACACAGACTGGCTCATACACCTTTTCACTGTATTCCCAGACTGTCGGATTCTGTTCCGGTCTGGTGAAATATTTGCTCTTGCCTGCCGGCTGTGGGTCCTTTTCATAATCCTCTGCCATCCATCCTGTATCAGAGCAGATCACATCGCCTTCTATATAAATACACGGAAATGCTTCCACACATCCTGCATGGACAGCAACCGTAACTTCTCCCGGACCGCAGGTGATCTTTTTTCCAAATGGATATTTCTTTTCTCCTGCCAGCACATGTCCGATCGCATTGGAATATACAGTGAAAGATGTTTCTTCCTCCAGATGATAAGTGCGGCGAAAAGCAACACGGTTGCGGAAACCTTCACTCTTCCAGAAAGCCGGCCATCCAAAGCCTCTCTCCACACGGCTGAAATTCTGCTTCATTCCATGATATAACTCAAAATCTCCCGGATACCAGATCCAATAACTTTTGCTCATTCCCGATTCCTCCAGTTTTTCTATTTTATTCAATTCCATTTGCACTGAGCAGCTGGTTTTGGCACATAATTTCTACCTTAAACTATATGCGTTACTTCTATGTAAAGTCAAACACAGTTGACGTACAAAAAGTACCCGTTCACGATATGACCTGCAAAAGTATTTTTTCGAAATTTATTCCAGCAAAAAACAGCCAGGATTTTACTCCCGGCTGTTCTTATTCATATTTCAAATGTCTTTCAGGCATTCCAGATATTCAATTAATCCCAGCCACCATATTCTTTGATGGTCTCTTCCACTCGTCGTTTCACTTCTGCAGCAATCTCCGTAGTCTTCATGTCCTTATACTCGTCATAATACATTGGCTTCAGGAAATGCACCTGCACTGTCAGTGGTTCTATGGAACCAGTGTCAAAAGCCTTATACGTATCAATCAATGCAACCGGCACGATCGGGCATCTGGCTTTTGTTGCAGCTTTGAAACTGCCGCCTTTAAATTCCAGTGGATGATTTCCATTCTTGCTTCGGGTTCCCTCTGCAAAAATCAGATAGTTTCGTCCAGCCTTAACTTCTTTCGTAACATCAAGGATAACCTGCATAGACTGGCGAATATCCTCTCTGTCCATGATGTATGCTTTCATACAGGTAAAAACCTGCTTCAGAAACGGAACATTCCCCACTTCCTTCTTTGCCACTACAGAAAAAGGTGTCGGGCAGACATCCACAATTGCAAGGACATCATACAGTCCCTGATGATTCGGATAAAACATAAATCCATTTTCGTTCGGTATATTTTCTACACCATATGACTGAACAGTAATATTACCGCCTTTATTCGCACGCTGAACTATTTTTTTCAGAAGTGCATAACGCTCTCCCTCTGTATAATTATCAACGTTTTTGGCATACCGATTCAGCATAAACCATCCCCATGGTACAAACAAGAGATTCCTCAGCACCATCATAATGATTCTTTTCATTCCGCTGCCACCATCCCTTCAAGGATTCTATATTGCTGTTCGCTTAGCTATTTTAATTTTGCAGCTATTTTTTCCTCATATCCAGGATTCTTCTTGATAAACTTGTCATAAGCAGTCGTATAATCCTTATATGCCTGTGTATTCATAAAATCAGCATACTTCGTCGCTGCCTGCTTGCTCAGATCATCCGTAATCTCTGACGGTGTCATTACATAATACTTGCCATTATCTTTCTTCTGTACCATATAAGTACTGATGCAAGGGTAGCTCTGTCCATTCTTCAGGACCAGGTCATAGGTAATATACATATATGTTATAATTACCATCCTGTATAGATTTTATCACACTGTGTGATTTCTGTTTTTTCAGCCTCAAATGCACTGAAATATTTCACAGTCGCATCCATCTCCTGCTTGCAGAGTATTCATCTGCTTTGGATACACCATAGCAATTTTTTGACTTTGCTCTCATTCCCACCTGTGTAAGATTCGATCAAAGTTCTGACTACTCTTTCCGGAGTCTTATGACTGACTCCGCATCCCTTTGCAGCAAATACAATGATAATGATCAAAACGATCAGCGCAACAGCGCCTGCCAGAACCGGTTTCGGTAATCTGGCAATCACTGCAGCTATATCAGAACCTCTGGAAGTTTTACGCCGGGTTCCTGAAGTTTTACGTCTGGTCTGCGTTTTTCTTCTCGCTGATGCGGATTTTGAACGTCCGGATGCACTTGAACCGGATCTGCGTCTGACATTTGTTGCCGCATTTTCCTTATCCATGATTCTTATTCCTCTGTGCTGTCTGTATTTTCGTTACTGTTCTCTTCTGTGGAGACATTTTCAGAGCTTTCCTCTGTCTTTTCAGAATTTTTATCTTCTTCTTTTTCACGGACTTTCGCAAAGCTTGCAACCGTTACTCCATCAGAAAGATTGATCAGTTTGACTCCTGATGTAATTCTTCCAAGGATAGAGATATCAGAGCACTGCAGACGGATAATGATTCCTTCTGTGGTGATCATCATGATCTCATTTTCTTCATTGACAGCTTTTGCTCCGATAACATTACCGGTCTTCTCAGTAATCTTGTAGCACTTCACACCTTTACCGCCTCTGTTCTGGCAGGTAAATTCACTGATAGAAGTACGTTTACCCATACCGTTTTCAGATACAACGAGCAGATAATATCCCTGTGTATTCAGCTGCATTGCAACAACTTCATCGCCATCAAGCAGATTAATACCACGAACCCCCATCGATACTCGTCCGGTACTTCTGACGTCGGATTCTTTGAAGCGAATACACTGACCGTATTTCGTTACAAGGATGATATCTTTCTTGTCATCCGTTGCCTTAACTTCGATCAGTTCATCGTCATCTCTCAGAGAAATAGCTGCCAGACCAATCTTACGGACATTTGCATAATCCTGGATCGGAGTCTTCTTAACAAGACCCTTACGGGTAGCCATCATCAGATACTGACCTTCTTCAAACTTACTGATCGGAATGACTGCTGTGATACGTTCTCCCGGCATCAGCTGCAGAAGGTTGATGATCGCGGTTCCACGAGCTGTTCTGCCTGCTTCCGGAATCTCGTACGCTTTCAGTCTGTATACACGACCAGTATTGGTAAAGAACATGACATAATGATGTGTTGTCGTCATCATCAATTCTTCAATATAGTCATCATCCAGCGTCTGCATTCCCTTGATTCCTCTGCCGCCTCTGTTCTGGCTACGGAAGTTATCTACTGTCATACGTTTGATATAACCAAGTTTTGTCATGGTAATGACAGTATTTTCTCTCGGGATCATATCTTCCATAGAAATATCAAACGCATCAAATCCGATAGCTGTTCTTCTGTCATCGCCGTATTTCTCAGAAATTGCAAGAATCTCCTCACGGATAACGCGAAGAAGTGTATTTCTGTCTGCAAGAATTGCTTTCAACTTACGGATCTTTTCCATTAATTCTGCATATTCTGCTTCCAGCTTCTCTCTTTCCAAACCGGTGAGAGCACGAAGACGCATGTCCACGATTGCCTGTGCCTGAACATCTGTCAGTTCAAATCTGTCCATCAATTCCTGCTTGGCTACCTGGACACTTCTGGATCCACGGATGATACGGATAACTTCATCAATATTATCCAGTGCTTTCAGCAGACCTTCTAATATATGCGCACGTTCCTGTGCTTTATTCAGATCATATTTTGTCCTTCTTGTCACAACATCTTCCTGATGTGCAAGATAATATTTAAGCATTTCAGGAAGCGTCAGTACCTTCGGCTGAAGGCTTCCGTTCACTGCTACCAGGCACAGCATGATCACACCAAAGGTATCCTGAAGCTGTGTATGCTTGTACAGCTGATTCAGGACTACATTCGCATTGGCATCTTTACGAAGATCGATACAGATACGCATACCTTCACGGCTGGAATGGTCATTCAGGTCTGTGATTCCGTCGATTTTCTTGTCTCGTACCAGCTCAGCGATCTTTTCGATCAAGCGGGCTTTATTAACAAGATATGGAAGTTCTGTAACGATAATACGTGATTTACCGTTCGGCAGTGTCTCGATATTTGTCACCGCACGTACACGGATCTTGCCGCGGCCGGTACGATATGCTTCTTCAATTCCTCTTGTACCAAGGATAGTAGCACCTGTCGGGAAGTCAGGACCTTTTACGATTTCAAGAAGTTCTTCTATCGTAGTGTCTCTGTCCTCTTCAATGATATTGTCGATGATCTTGACAACGGCACTGATCACCTCTCTCAGATTGTGAGGCGGGATGTTAGTAGCCATACCAACGGCAATACCGGAGGTTCCATTTACAAGAAGGTTCGGATAACGAGATGGCAGTACAACCGGTTCCCGTTCTGTCTCATCAAAGTTCGGCTGGAAATCAACCGTATCTTTGTTGATGTCAGCCAGCATTTCCATGGAAATCTTACTCAGACGTGCCTCTGTATATCGCATCGCAGCAGCTCCGTCACCATCCACAGAACCAAAGTTTCCATGACCGTCTACCAGCGGATATCTGGTTGACCAGTCCTGTGCCATATTTACAAGTGCGCCATAGATGGAACTGTCTCCATGCGGATGATATTTACCCATGGTATCACCAACGATACGGGCACATTTACGATGTGGCTTATCCGGACCGTTGTTCAGCTCTATCATGGAATACAGCACCCTTCTCTGTACCGGTTTCAGACCGTCTCTGACGTCCGGAAGAGCACGGGAGGCAATAACACTCATGGCATAATCTATATAAGATTTTTCCATGGTCTTCTGCAGATCCACCTCATGGATTTTATCAAAAATATTGTCTTCCATTTTCTATTCTCCTAGATATCCAGATTTTCTACAAAGCGTGCGTTTTCTTCGATAAATTCACGTCTTGGTTCAACTTTGTCACCCATAAGAGTGGTAAATGTCAGGTCAATTTCAGAAGTTGCAGACTCATCCATAGTTACGCGGAGAAGGATTCGTTTCTCCGGATCCATGGTTGTCTCCCAGAGCTGTTCTGCGTCCATTTCTCCAAGACCTTTGTATCGCTGGATCTTATTGTTATTGTCACGTCCGATCTGCTCAAGGATGCTGTTCAGCTCTGCATCATCGTATGCGTACCAGACTTTTTTATTCTTTTCGACCTTATAAAGCGGCGGCTGTGCCAGATATACATAGCCCTGCTTGATCAGTTCCGGCATAAATCTGTAGAGGAATGTCAGAAGCAGTGTTGCGATATGAGCACCATCGACATCGGCATCGGTCATGATGATGATCTTGTGATAACGCAGCTTGCTGATATCAAAGTCCTCGTGGATTCCGGTACCAAAGGCTGTGATCATCGCCTTGATCTCGGCGTTGCTGTAGATTCGGTCCAGACGGGCTTTCTCTACGTTGAGGATCTTACCACGGAGAGGAAGGATTGCCTGTGTGGCACGGTTACGTGCTGTCTTGGCGGAACCACCCGCGGAATCACCCTCTACGATGTAGATCTCACAGTTTTCAGGGTTCTTGTCAGAACAGTCAGCCAGCTTGCCCGGAAGAGACATTCCGTCAAGTGCAGATTTTCTTCTTGTAAGATCTCTTGCCTTACGTGCTGCTTCTCGTGCTCTCTGCGCAAGTACTGATTTCTCAACTGTTGCCTTCGCAACCGTCGGATTCTGCTCCAGAAAGATCTCCAGCTGTTTGCTGACTACAAAATCAACAGCTCCACGAGCCTCACTGTTACCAAGCTTCTGCTTCGTCTGTCCTTCGAACTGTGGCTCCTCGATCTTAACACTTACGATTGCTGTCAGACCTTCTCGAATGTCATCACCACTTAAATTCGGTTCACTGTCTTTAAGCAGCTTATTCTTTCTTGCATAATCGTTGAATGTCTTTGTCAGTGCATTACGGAAACCAACGATATGTGTACCACCTTCCGGTGTATTGATATTATTTACAAAGCCATAGCTGTTCTCTGTGTAGGAATCATTGTGCTGCATGGCAACCTCAACCATGACACCATCTTTTTCACCTTCACAGTAAATGACCTCTGGATACAGTGCTTCTTTACTTCTGTTGAGATAAGTAACAAATTCCCTGATACCACCTTCATAGTGGAAGATTTTTTCTTTTTCCTGGTCTGCTCTGGTATCTCTCAAAACGATACGCAGACCTTTTGTCAGGAACGCCATCTCACGAAGACGCTGTTTCAGAATATCGTAATCATAAACAGTTTCTTCAAAGATTTCTTTATCCGGCAGGAATGTTACCTTTGTTCCTGTCTCTTCAGAATCACAGACACCAATCTCTTTCAGAGGATACATAGTATGTCCTCTTTCATAACGCTGCTGATATTTCTTACCTTCACGGCAGATCGTAACTTCCAGCCACTCAGACAGTGCATTTACTACAGAGGCACCTACACCGTGAAGTCCACCAGATACCTTGTATCCTCCACCGCCAAATTTACCACCCGCATGAAGAATGGTAAATACAACTTCTACTGCCGGTATTCCTGCTTTGTGATTGATTCCTACCGGAATACCTCGTCCGTTATCAACTACGGTAATGGAATTATCCGGATTGATCGTTACCTGGATTTCAGTACAAAATCCTGCTAACGCTTCATCTACCGCATTATCCACGATTTCATATACAAGATGATGCAGACCCCGGCTGGATGTACTTCCGATATACATACCAGGTCTTTTACGGACAGCTTCCAGTCCTTCCAGAATCTGAATCTGATCCGCGCCGTACTCTGTATTCTCTCCGCCCATTTGCTTCCTCCTGTCATTCTATATTCATTATAATGGAAACCGACATATCGACATTTTTCGCAGTCACCGGTTTCCAGATAGGCATAATAATACAAGATTATTATAGCACAAAACAGCCCTCATTCCAACAAAATCCCTTTAAATAAGAAGAAAAAAACGAGAGCCCGGTTTACACCAGACTCCCGTCAAACGTCTTACACTTTATTTCTGTTTTCTCTTTTTGTAAACAACTACTCCACCTGCGATCACGATCACAGATACCAGAAGAACCAGACCCCAGAATACCGGATTCATCGGGTCACCAGTCTTAACCGGACGACTTGTTGCACTTCCGCCATGGCTGGATGCATCACTTCCACCGTTAGATGTACCAGAACCACCATTGCTTCCGCCAGGTGTTACAGCAGCATCCTTCTTGGTATTGGTAATCTCGATGCTTCCATGATACTGATCAGACTCATTCAGCTTAACACTGCCTTCACCACTTACTACATATGCGAAAGAATCTTTATCGAGTACATTACCATCCTTATCGGTTTCCTTAACTGCATAAGTAACAGTATCTTTTATATCTTCTGAGAATGGAACCGTAACAGTAACTTTATCATTCTGCTTCAGTTCAACGGTGCTTACCGCCTTACCAGAATCATCAAATACAGTTGCATAGAACTTGTCGTCTACAGTCTTTTTCACACCGTCCACTACAACGTTCTTTGTAATCTCGATCTTTCCATTTACAAAGAAGCCTTCCGGAAGAGTTGAAAAAATGTTATTTACATAAGCTGCAATATCTGTAGCAACCGTATTGTCATCCACTACAACACTGTTGTCTTCCTTGTCTGCTGCATTCGTAACATTGTAATGGAAGCTGTTTTCTTTATCAATCTGCACCTCATCATTCAGCTTGATCGCCTTGTTATTCTCATCAAGCTCGAATACATAATAGGTACCTCTAAGAACATTACTGTAAGAAGCTTTGCCTGACTGTGCATTCTGGATATGGATCGTTCTGATGTAATCATCACCATATGGGATCGTACCATCCTTATCAAGGAAAAGACCAACCTTGTAAGTTGCATCGTCAGCAGTTATTTCATCCAGTTCAAACGTATTCGGATTAATACGATAAAGTCTCTTCTCAACTATAATACCTGCAGTGTTGCTCTTCTCTGCCTTTGGATAAGCCTGTACATCGTAGATCCAGCCTTCCTCTGTGCTTGCAAAAGGAACTGTTAAGAGCATTGGAGTAACCTTAACGGAACTCTCCGCTGCACCGATTACCAGGTACATTCCCTCTTCCATATCGCTGTAAACAACCTTGCCCTGCTCATCCGAAACAGCCTCAACCGGCTTTACTGAAGAAGCAGCTGCAACCTCGGCAAGCTTTTCGGCTGCTGAATACCATTCACTTGCATTCTTGAAGGAATCAAAATCGTATCCTGCAGATGACATGGAGCTGGTCAGTACAAAATGCACATTTCCATCAAATGAAACATCCGCAACCCTGTAAAGCTCTAACTTGACACCTGTCAGCGGTGTTGTCTTGCCATCCTCATCCGTCTGCTGTACCGTCAGATTAAGGCTTCCCTTTTTTTCCGGCTTCGTAAGAACCTGCCTGAACCGTTCCTGCCAGGCAGCCTGTCAACATGACAAACATTCCCAGGAAAGCCAAAAGCTTATTCCACATTTTAAATTTCTTTTTCTTCTGTTTCACCACGATCGGCCTCCTTGTTATTTTCTGTGATCACTATTCGTCTTTGCGGCTACTCTCTTCTGTTTTTCGGTTTTTGCGCCGAATAACTATATAAACAATGATGATCATTATGACCATAGCTACAAGACCAATGATCATAATCTTCACCGGATCAACCTTTGCGATCTGCTGGATTGGTGTCTCCTCAGCTTTCTCCTCCGGTTCAACATACTCCGTTCGGATTCCCCTGATAAGAAGCCTGTGAGTGTTGACTCCATAAGGAGTACAGGTTACCAGCGTCACATGATCCTCTCCCTCGATGATATCCAACTCACTAGATTCCTCCGGAAGAACCGTTTTAATCTGATCTACTTTGTATGCAAGAGTCTTTCCCAGAACATGGATCAGAAAAATATCTCCATTCTTCATCTGGTCAAGATCCGTAAAAATCTTTGCACTCGGAAGTCCCCTGTGTCCAGCCAGCACCGCATGTGTGCTCGCTCCACCTATCGGAAGACTTGTTCCCTCAACATGCCCGACACCCTTTTCCAGAACCTCGGTACTGAGACCATGGTAGATAGCAAGCGTCAGATTCAGCTTGGGGATCTCGATACTTCCCATCAGCCCGTCACCATTTGGATCAAGGACCTCATCGTAAGGATGACTGAGAACATAATCCTCTTCGTTAAAAGCATCTACGATCGTATTGACCTTATGCTCCGCGTTGTATTCCTCAGCCTCCTGCCAGAGCTTTTCGTACTGGTCATCCGACAGATCACTGACGGATTCATTGTACTTGGTTACAAGCTGCGCATTTCGGTACTCATTCCAGTAATTACTGATCGTTGGGTAAGTAAAGATACCCGCACCGACGATAAAAAGTAATATGATAAATATGTTGATAACTATAGAACCTTTTTTCTTCTTTTCTTTTGCCATAATCTATTTTTTACCGCCTTTATTTGTTCGCCTCTTCAGCTTTGTTTCCTTTAAGTATAACACAAAAACAAAGAGTGCGGTAACGGATAGACCAACAAATACCCAAAGAAGATAATTTGTGTGAAGACTACTTCCACTGAGCACTGTCTTCTCTTCTTTGACTTCCTCTTCTACATAAGGTACTCTGTGACCACGAACCAGAAGTCGTTCTGTATTTACTCCATAAGGAGTACAGGTTAAAAGAGTTACTAAGTCCTGCCCATCTTCTACTGCAAGAGCAGAAGTGTCTTCCGGCTTAACAACCGAAATCTTGTCTACTTCATAACATAAGGTTTCATCTAACACATGGAGCAGAAAATGATCTCCTACTTTCATCTGATCCAGATCTGTAAAAAGTGATGCACTCGGAAGTCCACGGTGTGCAGAAATAACAGCATGTGTGTTTGCTCCTCCAACCGGAAGAGAACTTCCCTCCAGATGACCTGCACCCTTGTTCAAAACATCTTCTTCCGTTGTGTGATAGATCGGGATTTTGATATTGATCTTAGGAATCTCTACACTTCCCATCATCTCATCACCAGCGATGTTCAGCGTATTCATATAAACCGGGTCTACTCCACTTGACTCTGCAAGTGCAAAAGAGTCAGGAAGAACACATGGAAGTAAGGCTTCGTTATAGTCTTCTGCTTTTTTACGCTCTGCATCATAGTCAATTCCTTCTGCTGCTTCCTTATCAGAAACCACCTGTTCATAACCACTGATCAACTGTTTCTGTCTGTAGTTATTCCATTGATTGGCTACAAAGGGATACAGCAGCAAGGACAAACCAGCTAAAAATATGATGCCAATTACTAAATTGCCTGCTTTTTTTTTCATCCGAGCTCTCCTTGCTGTTGTATTATTTTTTTATGAATCCGGGGCAGATGCCCCGGATTCGATATTTGGTTATAAACAATCACGAATGATTATTTGTTTGTTCTTTTGCGGCTTGCAAAGAATAAGCCAGCTGCTGTAACCATGATCAGGCATCCAGCGATTGTGAAGATTGTAGTACCGATACCACCTGTGGATGGAAGAGCGGAGAGTTTGGTATCTTTCAATGAAGTTGGTACAGTTACATTTTTATCTTTGCTTTCTTTAATAGTTGCACTAGCACCATCTACATTGATAGAATATCCTTCTGGTGCTTTTGTTTCTTCAAACCAATATGTACCTTCATCAAGACCTTTTACAGTCAATGTTCCGTTTACTGCAACTAAGGTATCTGTTGAAGTAGCTTCGTTATCTGCTAATGCTAATTTGTAAATGCCATCTCCTAACTTGATAAAGCGTAATGCTGAAACTCCAGAATTTTCTTCCTTTACTTTATCTTTTGTAGCTTTGTATAACTTGAATTCTGCACCTTTAAGAATCGTTTTTCCGTCTTCTGCGTATTTAGTAAGTGTAATTGTTCCAGTATAACCTTTAACTTCAGTCTTACCCATCTCAGTTTCATTTCTGGATGTATTAGCTGTATTAGTATATCCTTCTTCAGATGTTACAATTGCCTTATACTGTACTTCAACTTTTTTACCTGCATTTGTATTGCTTGTTCCAATAGTATTTTTGGTAAATTCAATTGTATACTTACCATCATCTGCTTTATTAGTAGTATAATCTTCATTAGCTTTTAATGAAGTATCACCAATCTTAACGGATGTAATCTCTTGAATATCCAGACCAGTTGGTGTATCAATGATTTTAAAAGTGTTATCTTCAGAATCAGCAACAGTAAAACTTGGAAATGTAGTTGTAATTGTAAATGTTACTTCTTCTCCACGTTTTACAAAACCATCTGCTGCTTCTTTTTTCACATCATAACCTGAGGATTTAGCTACAAGTGTCACATTTTTTGCCTGCATATAAGTTGCAACATCGTTGTATGTTTCTGCAACCATAGGAGAATATGTGATTTTATTACCACTTGCTGTAACAACATAAGCACCTACAGGAACTTCTGAAAACTCTACTTGTGTTTCACCTACAACATGTTTCTGCTGAAATGGTGCTATAGTTTCAGGTACTGCTTTTGCTAACCCTTCAGCATTTGTGATTTCATATTTTTTTCCATCAGTACTTAATCCAATATAATCTTTAGCCCAGTCAGCTACAATCCATTCGTTCTTATCAACATTTAATGTAATTGCTGCATATAAGTTAACTGTTTCTTCTTCCTGTGAAGATAAACCTGTTACTGTAATTTTACTAGAATAAGAAGTAACTGGTTCTGTAACTTCTGCTGCAAATGTTGGAATACTCATTGCGAGTACCATGGCCAGTGTTAATAACACTGCAAAGATTTTTCTCATCTTCTTCATAATCTTGTCTCCTTTTCATTATCGGGCTTTGCCCATTTTTTTATTGTTCCCTTATGCGGGATAATTACGTTTTTTTGTGGCAAGGAGCCACTGAAAAAATCAATCGTTACAATTATTTTCCCAGCACCTCCCTGCATTTGTTTTTATATAAGATCCATGCGGCTGCAGACATAAGTACCATGCCGCCGATCATATACCAGTAAATTCCGCTGCCACCGGTTGATGGGAGTGAGTAGAGCTTAATGTTTTCGATAACAAATGCTCCATCATCGCTTTTTTCAACAGGAACTCCATTTAATGTTACTTCAACTGACTGATTATCCCTTACTAGAACCTGCCATACATTGGCAGAAAGTGAATATCCCTCTGGTGCTTTTGTTTCTTTCAGAACATATTTTCCAGGAACTAATCCATTCACTGTTGCTCTTCCATTCGAATCAGTCTTGATATTGCCAGTTACCCGGTTACTTTCCTCATATGTGTAGTTATCATTTGCTGTATAAAGTGCAAATTCTGCATTTTTCAGAAGATTTTTTTCATTATTTTTTTCAACTTTTATCAGATTCAATTTTGTAACAATCTTTGTATTTGTAATTGTCTGAGTAATCTTTGTTCCATCTTCTGATACTTCTTTTTTATAAGACACTTTATATTTTGTATCGGTATTATTTGCTTTTGCCACAATAATCTTATCTGCTTCTACTTTGACATATCCGTTATTATTGATTGTAAATTCTGCATTTTCATTTCCTGTTACCGGTCTAAGCTCATAAACCAAATCAGATGAACTCACATTTCCAAAAACATATCTGTATTGATTATCTTCATTCAGTTCAACACATTTTAATGGTGTTCCATCCGCTTTATAAAGTCCTGCATATATAGAACTGTGCTTTATATTTTTATCTGACCATTCTTTATTAACTGTCAGATCTACTTTTAATGTGTTTGTTATTATTACATGAGCATCCTTTTTCAAAGCAATCTTTCCGTCAGAATCTGTTACTGTACCATCATCACATAAACCCTTTTTAACTTCTTTTATCGGCTTCTCATATCTTGAATTATCTAGTTCAATTTCGTTTACCTTGAACTCGGTTCCTGAAAGAATTTGATCAATTACAATCGTCTCATCCGGTGCTACGTCACGTATTATTCCCTGAGGATTACCCTCTCTACTTACACTCGTGCCATCTTTATGTATGACTTCATATCCTCCATCATAAGGGATAAACTGCCTATTCTGTCCTGTAAGATATACTTGAAAGCTGAATTTATCTGTAGTAGATAACCCATTCATCTTCTTGGTAATCCTTAGTTTTCTCAAATTATTTACATTACAGGTGTTTTTAAATTCTACCCTTGCTGCATTACCAGCAGTTTTCTCTTCACTTTGTGCCAAGTAAGTTTCAGTTTGCTCTGGTACCTTACCGTTGGATGTTTCAACTAGCTTTCCATTCAAATCGTGATATGTTACTTCCCAGTCTGTAATGTCAACCTTATCAAATTGATCCGAAAGGATACCAACTTCTTCCGCATAGAACTGGAGTCCTGAATCAATCCCCTCGAATACCGCTGATTCTCCTGCCTTTAAAGTAAATATATTATTTGCTCCCACATATCTTACTTCATCTGTAAGAGAATCATTTTTCTTAACTCTGTATGGTGTTCCTTCTGGAATTGCATTATACTGAACCGGCTCCTGCTTTCTGTCTTCTTCATCTTCAAGATATGCTTTGAACTGAAAATCAGTACTTGTATACTTTTCTTTATCTGAATTTGCAAGACTTTTTACTATTTCAATAGAATTCGTTGGTCTTGGTGGAAGATTAAATTTAATTGAACAGTTTGAATCACCTCGTCCACGCTCCATATAGAAGAGTTTCAATGAATGACTGGTATAATCTGCAAATGTATCACTATCACTATTAAATACACTCCCTAATGTTGGATTTGACTGGTTATTTACGTATACTTCACCATTTGCAAAATTGATACTTCCTGTTGCCCTCTCATGGACACCTCCAAGATCAAGCACCAATTTGTTATCTATAAATACCCAGACATCATCATCACCAGAGAAACTAAATACCATATCCTGTCCATTAATTTTACCATTTTTCGGTTGTAAGAACTCAAAAGATATCATCATACCAAAAGCAAATTTATTCTGAGATGCACCATCATCCCAAGAAGAATATGGCATGAATGAAGCAACGTGACGATTTCCCTCACCTTTGTCTTTACTTCTCTCATATACTATAAAATTCTTTTCCGTATTCCTACTACTATCAATATCATAATATGCATAATTCTTATCGCTATCATAGCTATATGTTCCTGTCCTTGAATCATATGAAAACAGATGATTCAATCCTGTAACATATGTATGTGGTATAACCTTATCCCAGGTACCATCAAAAAGGCCGTTTAATGATGTACCATTACCATTTTTTAATACCGGATATCCATCCTTAAGATATCCTTCTACTAAATTCTGTTTTACCGCTTCACTTCCTGTATAATCTGCGCTACCAAATTGAAAAGAACCTTGATAATTCTGGTTTTCAGAATAATTTGCCATACTGATATTGATAAGATTTCTAGTATCAGCTGTCTTTATTGTTTTTGGAACCTCTCCTTTAGCATCTGCTGTATAAATAAATTTCACAGGATTACTTCCAACATCCATCCAGTTTTCACCATCTTCACTATACTGTATTGGTGAATTACTTGAACTTGATTCCCGTCTTAGGGCTTTGACTTCAACTGATTCTTCTCCGATTCCTACAACTGTACGTTCATATGTATAGTTATTTCCGCTCAATCTCTTGTCACTGTCTTTTACACTTGTCGGAATTATATCATTTGCACTTGTTGTATATAAGATATCTATATTTGTCAAATTTACTGTTGATTGTCCTGATGCATATAACGTTATTCCGTTTTCTGAATAAAGGTTTGCCTTTTTTGTTAGTTCTGCATTTGAATAAACAAATATAACAGTCTGACCAATTTCCAGGTTTCTATAAGTTGTATCTCCTTTATACTGATACTTCATAACTCCACTATTGGAATCTTTTTCTTTTCTTCCCATAAGTTTCGTTACTTTATTGCTATCTACCAGACTATATTCATCTCTTGATGTTGTTGCAATGTATGCGCCTATAAAGCGATATGTTGTTTCACTTTCATAAAGTTGATACATTTCTTTATTTATTCCACTTGATGTAATAGTGCTCATGTATAGAACCGGGTTAGTATCTTCTGTTTCCAGAACCAGACTATTTGTTGCATTTACTGAATTCTTCAAATCAGTATATGTACTACCATTCTGTCCATTCTGTCCATTCTGTCTTACCAAATGTATTATTTTGTCAAAGTTAAATTCTTCTATATTTCCGCTTTTTCTTTTCCATGTGATTGTAAATACTGAAAAACTCTCTGTATTGAATTCTGCTTTTTGAATTTCACCATCTGTAGTAGTTTCAACGTTTGCCTGTCCCTGTTCTGTCATATTAACAACGTCTTGAACTTTACCATTCTGATCTTCAACAAAATGCATGACATCAATATTTGTATTTTTTTCTTCATTAACTTCTTCATCAACAGATACGACACTGATTTCTGATACGGTTGCCGGTACGGATGGTTCTGTGTAGTGCATGGAAACTTTTACGGAACCATCAACTGGTTCTATTTTATTTCCTTCACTGTCCTGGAAGTAAATATCGTATGCCAGGAAACCTGCGATTTCGTATCCATCTTCCTCAGCTTTTTCATTAAGCTTTGTTTCTGTTTCTGCGTACTGGTCAGGGTCTGTTTCCTGTACGATAGGAGTTACAACAAACTCTGCATTTCCTGGAAGAACATCTTTTGCAGCTGTTGCAGTTACAACCACATTGCCGATTGTCTGAGAGTAGGTTACTTCGTCTTCGACCTGAACGTCTGCTTCTTCTTCATTTGCATCTTCGTTTTCTGTACCCTGCTCTTCAGTCTCAACAACTTCCGCCATATCGCTTCTTACATAAGCTTCTGCTTCTTCGTAGGAAACTTTGTACCAGGTGAATTCATCTTCATCAGTTACTGTTTCAATAAGTGGAAGCTGAGTGTCTGTATCTACGGTTGCAATCACTTCTGCTTCTGTGGAAGGAGTTACGCGAAGATTAACTTCGTCTGCGATGACGCGGATCATTTTGGTCTGTTCCTGATCCGGTGCTTCTTCCGGATTCTGTTCTTCCTCAGAGTTTTCTACATTATTCTCTGTGTTGGTTTCTTCTTCGTTCTCTTCGGTATTTTCGGTGTTGGTGTCTGTATTAACTTCTTCGTTATTTACTTCACCGTTTTCTTCTTTATTCTCAGTGTTTTCATTATCATCTGCTGCCGGTGTGCTGCTCCATACAAATGTATATGCTGCGGTAGCTGCTGACTGGAAAGCTGCTTTTGTGAGCTGTCTGCTTTCATTTGTTTCAACTGTAAGCTTGTCCTCTTCGGCTTTGAGCTCTGTCAGTTCCAGTTCGGAAGTTTCTTTGTTGGTTCTGATCATGGCTGCTGTCACTGTAGATGCTGCCGGGTCTGTCAGTTCCGGTGAAGAAGCTTCTTTATAAATAAAGCTGTAAGTAACTTTGTCGGACGGTTCAACCGGGTTGCCATCTGCATCTGTAAAAGATACGTTGTAAGCAAGGAAGCCGTCGAGGTTTTTGCCCTGGCTCTGAAGCTGCTCTGTAATCTTGGCTGCCAGTTTGTTGTACTGGTCTGTCAGCTCGGCATCTTCGGTGTTGTTCTCGACTGCTTTGACGATCATCTGTGTTCCGTTTGGAAGGACACCTGCAGGAGCTTCGGCCTTGACCTCGATTGTTTCATTTTTAAGCTTTACGATACAGCTTACAGGCTGTGCTGCTTCTTCAGCTGGAGCGCTGCTCTCGGATGTTCCATCTGTGAACATGTTCTCGCCTGATGAGAAGTCGGCATCGCTGGAACCGAAATCATCAGATTCGCTGTATGTTTCGGCCGAACCCTCTTCCGATTCCGATTCAAAATTCACATCTGTGCCGAGATCGTCTCCTGTATCTTCGGATGTATCAGCTGCTGCGGAATCCTCCTCAACTTCTACCATGTCTACCATGTCATCGAAGGAGCTTGCCTGAGATACATAGTCTGTATTTATTAATACAGTGGAGCAGAACAGCACGATTGCAAACATCATACTGAGCACCCGACATGTCAGGCTTCTGTTCTGATTCCGTTTCCTTTTTTTGAATTTTTTATTATTTTCTCTTTTCATATTAACATCCCCTATTATATGCATGATGATAATAAAAAAATTATCGTTAACTGCTTCACGTACAACTTATTTAAGATTTAACGACATTATAACAGGTGAACTGTTTCGTCACCTATTTCGTCAGCCGCTTTCAGCAACATTTTTAGTACTATTTTGACAATTTTCTATTATTTTGAGTAAATCGAGCTCGCTGTTGAAATCTTCCCGCTCGTTGTTTTTCATATGATAGACACTTCCCTGCCATGTAGCGTTCTGACGGTATCTGACATATACAGCCAGGGTGTCTATGCTTCCTCTCTGTTCAAGGATCTGTTCGCGGTTGCTGACCTCTGTAAAAGAGATTCTTTTTTCATTTGCTGGTTTCTGCTGTTTGTCTTCGTATGTCCGCAGCTCTGTTGATGACTGAGGAAAGTTCAGCTCGTTCATGAATCGCTCCATATAGCGGAAGAGTTCATGAATACTTCGGAAGAATATAGGATCTTTACTGTAATAACAGTAAAATCTTCCGGACCTTTCTACTCCGTCTATGTTGTCTATGCAGACATTCACGATATTGGAAGCAGAAACGTTGAGCTTTTCTTTCATCATTCATCCACCTCCAGTGCTCCATCAATCAATCTAATCAGTTCAAGTGCACTCCTGAAACTTTTCTTTTTATTGGCTTCCGCCCAGGTCACTTCGCCCTGCCATGTGGCGTTATCACAGTGACTCACATGTATTACAAATGTCCCTGTATGTTTTTTTTGCCTTTTTCCATCTGTTCTGTATCCTCCGTCAAGATCCGACCACGGTATTTTTGTTTTTAACCACACGATAACACGCACTTATTTCAGAGTATTTTTATTATAGCATCGGGGTTATTTCTTCAACTATTTCGTGATTCTGCTTTTTGAACATTTTTTCATATTTTTTCGACAATGTTTCTGATAATTTGCGAGGGGGGCTGAGATTTGGGGGGACGGGAGATTTCCGGGCGCAAAAAAACCCGGAGGGGATCTCCGGGATGAATAGTTTTACTTCTATATTAATTATTAATGTTGTTTGTTTTAGTCGTTGCAGACCTCACCGAGTGAAGCAACGTAGTAGTCGATTGATACGTTCTTGCGGCGGGTGAGTCTTTTGTTGAATTCTTTGTTGATTCGTTTTGATACGAGTGTGCAGTTTTCCTGGGTTATCCCTATCAGCATTACGAGATACTGCTGGATGTTGTATCGGGTGTAAAAATCGCCTTTACGGACTGCTTTCTGAATGGACTCGCGGAGAAGTTCTGAATAGTATTTCTGATTTTCGTCGTCTGTCTCGATATTTATAAAGTTCAGGGTGCAGAGCATCAGGAATACGGACATGCCGGTTCGTTCCATCATGCGGCCGAACACGTGGTAAACGTCCACAAAGCTTGGATAGGTGCAGTAGTAAGCGCCTTCGATGGATTCTTTTTCGCGGAGGCGGTACTTGATGTCTTCGATTGCGCCTGCTGCCTGTGAGGTTCGCTCTCCCATGAGTTTGAATCGCTCGAGCATTCCGGCGGATGGTGACAGGCCGAGTTCTTCGAACATCAGCTTGGTTGTTCTTTTGTAGACATCGAGGCCGTCTTTGTAGCGGGACATTCCGATGAGGCTGTCGATTTCCCATATCTGCCAGTCGTAGAATGGATAGATTTCGGCTGCGCTGTGTGCAACACGGTAGAGTTCTTCGAATTTTTCTTCGGTTTTCAGGTAGTGGCACAGTTCTTCGACACAGTCGAAATACATATCTCGACATGCGATGTTTTCGACTGCCGCCCAGTCCTCGCCCATCATATCCGGGAGGAATTCTCCGGTATAGAGTTTCCATGCTTTGGCGTAGATTTCCATTTTGGTCTTTTGGGATTTTTCGTGACGTGCTGATTCGATCGTCTGCTTGAAGTCGCATACGTCTACTGAAGTTTCGATATCCGGGTCCCAGGTACACATTCCACCATTTATATTGATGTAACTGCTTTCCGGAAGCCCCGCTGCGGTGAGCTGCTTTCGGAGCCTGAATATTGTGTTGTTGAGGCTGCCGTTTTTATTTTCGACATCGCTTCGGCCATACAGGGCATCGATGAGTGCTGCTTTGGAGATTCCTCCATCCTGTGTGTGTAGAAGTAATAACTGAAACAGCTGTGTGGTCTTTGATACATTGTTACGGTCCAGGACCAGTTCTTTTCCTTTATATTCAAGTGTAAATCCACCTAACATTCGAACTTTCAGTATATTTTTCATACTTTTCTCCTTCAACAGATATCGTGTTCTGTTTCTTGTCTTTTCATTTTGATTAGACTTATCCTTATTTAGCATATCATTCAATACGTTAAAGTTCTACCACCAAAATACACAAAAAAAGGCTGTTATTATTATTCAATCCGCTAATAACAACAGTCTTTTAAGCTCTATCTAGCAGATAATTCCTTTGCTATCTCATCTATTTTTTCCTGAGTATAACCGGTATACTCTTTTATCTTGTCCATAGTTTCATGATTCATAAGCATTTTCTCAATCAACTCTCTTCGTCCAAATTCAATTCCCTCCTGTTTTGCTTCCTCCCGTAATTCATCAATTGCAAGACACATACTTGTTTCCTCCTTTTCTTCATTGAATTTCAGTTTTGAGTTAGTAAGTGTATTCAGCATGACTACCGTTTCTGTCTTCATGTTCTGAAATCCGTCATCGGTTTGGATCAGGTCAACCAGTTTTTCTTTTTCCTTCGAATATTTGATATACAACAGTACTTCCCGCAGATCTGTGTGAAAACGGTTGATTTCTCTGTTACGACCGAACGGCCGAAGATAATAAGATACAGTTTCCTGTAAAGAACAAAAAGAAATGTGATGCTTTGTTATATTTTAGCACAATATGCTCCGCAAGTCCACGAGAACATTTTGCTCTTTTTTCGACATAAAAAAACAATCCCACCGCAATTGTTGTAGGATTCTTAATATCAACTTGGTGATAGGCATCTGCAAATTCATATCCAGCAAGTTGTGGATGCTTCCAACCCCGACCAGGCATCTGCAAATCCAATTCCAGCAAGTTGCAGATGCTTCCGACCCCAGGATATGCATCTACAAATCCAATTCCAGCAAATTGCAGATGCTTCCAACCCCGGCCAGGCATCTGCAAATCCAATTCCAACAAATTGCAGATGCTTCCAACTCCAACCAGGCATCTGCAAATCCAATTCCAGCAAGTTGCAGATGCTTCCAACCCCAACCAGGCATCTACAAATCCAATTCCAGCAAATTGCAGATGCTTCCGACCCCAG
>ENA-OQDC01000295-OQDC01000295.1-human-gut-metagenome-genome-assembly--contig:-NODE-295-length-37722-cov-11.334220_pt1 | contig 37722 bp, 29 predicted proteins | sample MGYA00242770_ERZ504601 | MGnify/ENA primary metagenome ERZ504601 (study PRJEB26092, sample SAMD00036305) | human gut metagenome | host: Homo sapiens | study: EMG produced TPA metagenomics assembly of...
CATCTAATGCCATCTTCTCTTTTACTGCCGGATTTCCGGTTGCAAGTGCTTTGACCTCTGCATAGGACAGCGCCGCTTCGTCCACATCTTCACAACTTCTGACCGGTGCTTTGCTCGTCATAATCTGAGAAATGAATTTCTGCTTGTTCTCAATCAACTGCCACATGTAGCTGTCAAATGTGGATTCTGTTACATATCGGAAGATATGAACCTTTTTATTATGATTTCCCTGGCGGATAATACGCCCTTCTCTCTGTTCCAAGTCAGATGGTTTCCAACCAATATCCAGATGGTGCAACGCAATCAGACGATCCTGCACATTGGTCCCGGCACCCATCTTTGCTGTTGAGCCAATCAAAAAACGAACCTGCCCGGATTTCACTTTTCCAAACAGCTCCGTCTTCTTTGCTTCTGTATTTGCATCATGAATAAAAGCAATCTCTTTTTCCGGTACACCTTTCGCTATCAGTTTCTGCTTCAAGTCATCATAAACATTGAAGCTGCCATCGCCTTTCGGGGTACTCAAGTCACAGAAAATCAATTGTGCAGATTTCTGTGCTGCCGTGCCTTTCCAGATCTCATAACTTTTCTCTGCACAGACTGATATTTTGCTTTCTGGATTATCTGGCAATAATTCGTTCACCAAACGCTGATCCAATGCCAATTTTCTTCCATCATTGGTAATTTTCAGCATATTATCAACCGAAGCATCTACCCCTCCGTTTCTGACAACTTCTGCACGTTCCCCCAGACTTTCTACGATTTCTTTCTGCTGTTCCGTTGGTTTCAGCACCACTGTTTCATATTCCGCCTCTGGCACAGGAAGCTTTAACTGATCGGAAGTCTTGATATCTGCAATCTCCTTAAACATATTCATCAGTTCCGGAATATTATAAAATCTTGCAAATCTTGACTTTGCACGGTAGCCTGTTCCTTCTGGTGCAAGCTCAATGGCTCTTGAATTATAGGTACATTATGGAAATTTAATTGATTTCTCCAACGAACTTGTAGAAAATCCTGATATTCTGGACTTTCTCTCCGTCGATGGTCTGAGGTTCAGATACCTCAATCTTTTCGATAAGACGATTTACTATGGCTGTGGTCAGCTCTTTGATCTCTGCACATTCCACCATTTCATTGGCAAGCTGTTCCGCTTTGCAGGTGCTGTCCTTCAGATTGTCAGCCGTAGTTTTCAGTTTTTCAATTTCTTCGGTTGTTTCTTTCTTTTCCTGTTCAAAATGAGTGGACAACATCCGGAACTGCTGTTCTGACACAAGCTGCTTTGTAAAATCCTCATACAGCTTGATGAACTGTCTGTCCGATTCGAGGAGCTTTTTCTCCAGTTTCTCCAGCTTTTTCTGGATATTTTCCCGGTTATTCGCCGCTGTCGTATCCATCTGCCCCAATACCTTCCGCATGAATTTCTCCCTGTTTTTTATGACCCTTTTTGCATGGGTCTGGATGTCCGCAAGTACAAGTTCCTCCAGATCGTCCGCATTGATGCGGTGCTGGCTGCAGAACCCGGTTCCCCTCACACGGTAAATGCGGCACTGGTAAAAAGTCCGTTCAATGACTGGCTTCTCCTTATTCCTGCCATCGGTATGCACCATCAGGGTACTTCCGCAGTCGGCACATTTTAAAATGCCCCGGAACTTATTCTCATACCCGGAAGTACAGGGCTTGACTTTCGTATGACGGTCAAGGATTTCCTGCACCGTATCCCATGTGTGTTCATCAACAAGTGCATCATGGTCACTGGGAATAATGGTACGCTCACTCATGGGGATATACCCCCTTGTTTCCTGCTTGAAATGCTTCTTATCATATTTCTGCACCCAGAAATAGCCTTTGTAAAGCGGGTTTCGTAAAATCCGGATGATGGTCTCCTGTTTCCAGTTATAGGCATCATCTTCTTTTACCAGAAACTTTCCGAAGTATTCCGGCTTATAATATGCCGGCTTTGGGATTTTCTGTTCATAAAGGATTTTCCCGATTTTATTGTTTCCCATTCCCTGAAGTGCAAGCTGGAAAATATAACGGACGGTTGGTGCGGTTTCCTCATCGGCAATCAGGTGGTTTTTGTCCTCCGGGTCTTTCTGATACCCGAATGGTGCGTGTGTTCCCATGAATTTTCCCTGGCTTGCCCGGATGTATTTACCTGACTTCACCTTTTTGGAAACATCCCTTGAATAAAACTCATTAAGAATGTTCTTAAACGGGGTAATATCCATCTCCCCGCTGTTTGCAGAATCCACACCGTCATTGACGGCGATATACCGTACCTGATGTTTTGGGAAAAATACCTCGATATAAGCGCCACTCTCCAGATAGTTCCTACCTAGCCTTGAAAGATCTTTCGTGATCACACAGGTAACTTTTCCTGCTTCAATGTCCGCTATCATCTGCTGAAAGGACGGACGGTTGAAATTCGTACCGGAATAACCATCGTCTACATAAAACTGATAATTATAAATCCCCAGTTCCTCTGCTTTTCTTGTCAGGATCGCTTTCTGGCTCTGGATGCTCATGCTCTCGCCCACGTTGCCGTCATCCAATGATAATCTTGCATAAAGTGCTGTCCATGTTTCTCTGATTTCTGTTGTCTGCATATTGACCTCCTGTGGTTTCTTCAATATCCAGTGACAGAAATACGCTGTCTTTATTATAGCGATTCCTGCCACCTCCTGCAACTGCTGATTTTATTTTTCCGGTGAAATCTGCATCTTTTCTCATCCCACCTTTTTCTGATTTTCCAGCTTCTCCTTTACATTCTGTTTCGCCGCTTCTTCACTAACGGCAGTCAGTACCTTTTCCATGCTCTCCTTGCCGGAATAAACATGTTCCACCACATAGCGGATCGGTTCTCTCCGGCGGTTCCCTGCTTTTCTCTGCATAAAATCCCTCCATAAATACCAATGCTGGCAGAGGATTATCCCTGCCAGCACACCAAATGTCAAACTATTGTTTCTGTTTTTCGTAGTCCTGCAATCTTTACTCATTGCAATCTCCTTTCTGCCTGCCGGGGGACATCCCGGCAGATTTTCCTTAACGATGTATAAATCTAAAGTCCCATTTCCTGACGTTTCTTCTTTTGCTCCTGCCCCCTGTCCATCTTTTCATGCTGTCGGCTCTGGGACTGGTCTTTGTTCTTCTGCTCCCGCTCATCTATCTTCCGGTTATGACGAAGCAACTCCACATAGGCAAGATTGACGGTACTCCTGCCGTAACGTCTGGACTGTTTCTCGTATTCCTGTGTCAGCTCTTTGATCTGTGCTTCCCACTTTTTCGGTGTGAATTTTTCTCCTTCCCGAAGAAGTTCATAGACCGGAATACGGAGTTCTTTCGCCATTTCCAGTTCTTTCTTATGCTGGCTGTGATAAACTGCCTGTGCGATTCCTTTCTTCTGCAGATATTCATTACGGATGGGAATGTATGGAGCATAGGCGGCATAAGCCTCTGACAGTTCCTTTAACCGCCGGATTTCCCTTCCATCTCTGTTGCAGATTTCCTCTGCTTCTTTCTTGGAAGCTTCTTGCTGTACTGCAAAGGTTTCCAGTGCTTCAAAGCTGTCAATGCCTTTTTCTTCCACGAACCTCCGCACGTTTTCAATATCCATCAGTGCTGCACGATTACTTACCTTTTTTAAATTCGGTGCCTGTATCAGCGGCAGATGAAGCCTTCCAAATGCTGCAAGAATACATTCCAGCATTTCCAGAACCTCATTTTTCATCGCTGCAAATACGCTGACTTCCTTTGTACCGGAAGTTTCTTTCTGTATCGAACCAACTGCCGTCTGTTCTGCTTCACCTTCCTGTGCCGCAGGGATGTCTCCTGCCATTTTTCCTGCTTTCTTTTCTGCGGCATTCTTTGCAGCTTCCGCAGCTTTTTCCTGTTCCCATTTCTCCAAATTTTTCACACTGTTCCATGCAATATCATAGAACATCCTTGCCCTTTGCAGCGTCTGGTTATGCTCCATGATTGCCCGGTTCGCATCCCCTTTTTCGGTACGGATGCCTTTCCTCTCCAATGCACTGGCAATCGGACCTAAGTGCCTGGTCGGCTCCTGCTCCAGTCCCAGCTCTTTAAAAGAACGGTGTTCCCAGTACTCCGGCAGTCCGATCCGGTCATTCACCACATTGATGGTGTCCGTCAAATCCTTTCTCCATTTCCGGGAATTACCTTTTTCATTCCAGTCATTCACATCTACCGCCCTGCTCTTAAATCCCCGTCCGGACTTATTGCGGATTTTATTGCCGTCTTTATCAAGGATATATTCCTTTCTCTGCTTGGCTCCCCACTTCCCGTTTTCTTCCACCGGGCGCAGGGTGAGCATAAGATGGAAATGCAGGTTATGGATGCCATTTTGATTAACAGAATCATGGATTGCCCAGTCCGCACACATCCCTTTGGAAACAAAATTCCGCTGCACATAATCCCGCACCGTTTCTTCTGCCAGCTCATAGCTCCAGTCATTTGGAAGTGCTGCTTTCAGTGTCCGGCAAAGCTGGGCATTTTTCTGTTTCTCATTCAGCTCCACAGAGTTCCACAGCACTGCCCTGTCCAGCCATTCCTCCGGTGCATATTCCGGGAGATTGATTTCACAATGCACCAAATCTTCATGGTATTTCGGGCGATACGTTTTCCCGTCATACTCGCTGACAAGAACACTCCTGCTGATGTAAGAAGCTGCATCTACCGCCGACTGCCCTTTGCTCCGCTTTACAATGCTGAACCTTGTGCTGGCATATTTCGTGCGCATACTCACAAAGTTCCTCCCTTACCGTAAAATAGAGGGCTGCAAGAAAAGCCTTTGCAGATGGACGAAAGCCGGGTGTGTTTTCCGGGTTACGGGCAGATGCAAAGGATACAAGGGGGTAGGAAGCGCAGCGGACGGAGGGGAAAGGTTATTTCCCCTCTTGACTGGTGCAAGGCAGGCAACGCCCACCGCAGGTGCCCTCGGAGAGCGCACAAGACCATACGGAGTGTGGTCTATCTGTGCGCACCCCATAACTGGGGTGAACCCATACTCCCGGAGATACTGCTTACACTCCCTGCGAAAAACTGCCACCCGCAAAATCTTTTGAATTGGCGTATCCGCCGCTGTTTTCTTTTGTCTTCGTTTCATCGGCGTGACCGCCGTTTCTGTCTTTTTCATCTTCCATCTCATCCGCATTTTTCTCCATCCTTTTTACGTTTTCCACCGCCTGCCTGCACTCTGCCGAAGCAAGAGCCGCTGACAAGATCACATTCAGTTCTTTTTCTTCATACTGATAACATTCCGGGAAATACTTTGCAACAATGCCGCCCATCAGATATTTATGATGGTTCTGTGCTTTCCTGCGTTTCTCATTCTCCTTTTTGCGCTCTGCCTCATATCTTGCCTTTGCCTGTTCCAGATTTTTCAGTGCCTTATCCATTGCAGCACTGGTTTCATTCCTGTTTTTTATCATGTGTTTATACTCCTTTTCTCATTTTTCTGTTTGATTTTTTATTTTATGGCATAAAAAAAATCAGCCTGAACCTTTTCCATGTCCATTAGCCGCTCTCCTGCCATTTGGTTTTCTATTTTTCTTAATTTCCGTATTTTCACGGACAGCTTTCTTCCTGACACTAGAGCTGTCACCTCTGTGTGCGGTTCTTTCATAAATTTCCCGCATTTTTATGGCGGTTCATTTCCTGCATCCTCTGCCTTGCCCATTGGCTGTGCTCCTCGTTTACCTTTCTCGGTTTCCGAAGATTGATGAGGTGTTTTTCACAGGAATAGGTTTTACTCACTTCGGTCTGCTCTACCACCTGGTAATGCTCCGGATAAGCTGCAGCCAGTGCATCCAGTTTTCGCATCATCTGCGGGCTGGCTGTATAAATACTGGCTTCCTGTTCATCATTATTAAAATTGATAATCGTTTCCTGCTCATACTTTGTCAGTTTCATCTGCTTTTTTCTCCTTTCCGGCTCCCGCCTGTTTTGCTTTATTTGTATGCTGTTCCATCCACAAAGCCAGCTTCTGCTTTGTGACAAGTTTCCGCCCTCCCACCTGCAAGGTTGGAAAATCCGGACGGTTTAATAGCTGATACGCTCCTGCCTTTGAAATAGAAAGGGCCGATGCCAGCAGTTTTGCATCCAGCACGTCCGGCAGCGTTTCAAATAATTCTTTCCCCACAAAAATCACCCCCTGTCCGGAAATGGGTAAAAGAAAGCAGCTATCGTAAGGATAGCCGCCGATGGGATGGATGGATTAGAATGTTTCCAGATATTTTTGATATTCTTCCGAGATAAAATCCTCATAACAGTCTGCAATATGGCGGATTCTTTTCAGCACCGCACCGTGTGTCTTATAGCCTACAGCTTCCGCAATCTCCTGTAACCTATGCCCCTTCATTTTCATTTCCAGAATCTTTTTATCACGTTCGGAAAGCCCTGCAGCAAACTCCGCAATCTGAAGCTCTGACAACACCGAATTTTCAAACGCACTCCTTGTATCCGGAATATCAAAGTCTATGCTATTTTCTTCTGCATCCTCTGCAAGCTGCTCTATGGATACCGCCTTTTTCCTGGAACGGCTGTGTTCCCACGAACGCATGAAGTCCAGTTTTACCTGACTTCCCCTTTTATCGAAGTCCTCAATGGTTCGGTTGTTCCAGATTTCATCGATCATAGGCTGCCAGTTCTGTTCCTGTATAATTTCCGGCACGAGGGTACCGATCAGGTTGCCAAACTGCTGATAAGTAAGCCACGGAAGTTCCGTTCCCTCCGGCACGTTGTAAAGCTGCTGGAAAGAAAATCCGCTGACCTCAAATTTGTCACGCAGGAGCGGAAGCATAGAGTAAGAGAGCCGCCACAACGGAAAGTCCCCGGAATACTGCGCCGCACTGCCGGGTATCTCCCGGTAGCCGCCTTTTTGATATGGAACTTCAAAATACTGCCATGCGCTCCATGCCACACAATCCCATACCAGTTCCAGAAATGTATCATTGTTTATCATACTGTCATATTTATCCGTCCGCAGCACCTCATAAGGGCAGCGTGGGAAGTTCAGATAAACAGGACGTTTGCTGACAAACTCCTGCGGCAGACTATAAAATAATGTCAGCCATGCTTTGCCGCTGTTCTTTGGAATTTTTATCACCTGTCCCTGCTTCATTTCAATGATTTCTCCATTGTCATTCTGCTTCTGTCTTTTACATCTTTCATCCAAAATCACCCCCCTACTGATACATGGCAGAAGTCCCATTAAAATGTTCCAATATTTTTGAATATTTTTGAAAAAGTTTTTTTCTCTTTTAAATTTCACAATCTGTCCGTTATTTTCTAATATTTTTCTTCTGCTGTCCATCTGTTTTCAGCGGACATAAAAACAGGCGGTACCCAATCTGTTTGAATACTGCCTGTCACTATAATCTTTTTGTATATCCTATGCGTTTTCCCGCAGCCACCGATTGATGATATACTGCCAGTCCATTCCATCCTGCATGACACGCAGAACTGTAACTGTTTTCACTGCTTCATCCACAGTATAAAACAGCAGATAGGATTCACACGGTTTCATGTAAATATCATAACCACGATACCGGAAGCCTGTTGTATTATACCCGGTCGGAAGTGTATCAAGTGCAAGAACCGCTTTTTAATCTTTTTGGAAAAGTTTTCTGCATATTCCCGGTACTTAAATTGCTGAAGGATATATTTCTTTTTTCTTTCACATCCAGCTTGCCGCTCTGGGCAATGACAACTTTGTATTTTTTGTTTTCCATCCGTACCCCTTATACTGCATCAATTTCTGCCCATGCTTCTTCCACTGTCTGCACTCTGCCATTTTCCATATCGTCAATGGCTTCATCCAGCTTTGACAGAAGGACATCCATTGCATCGTTGATCGTATAAGTTGTTTCACGGGATTTCGTTGCCTGTGCCAATGCCATAACCATCACCCTTTCTTAAAATAGCACTCATGTTTCTGTCTTTATCATACCACGAACCATCAGAAATATCTATCATTTTTTGACAGTCACACAACACTGGATCTGATTTAATGTTACTGTTCAGAGGTTAGCTGGACATGAGAAAACCGATGGTGTAGACTAATAACAGTCAAAGCCATCGGTTTTCTTATCCAAATATTCTGGATACTCTGTCAAATATATTCGCTGGTTCTTCTAGCCGCACCAAAACAAGCATGCTCATGCATTGGCAGAGATAATCGATACTTTCGAAACTCCTAAATGTCACAGCCTGCGCCTGTTTCCGCTTATAGTTTCTTAGAAGCCTTTCGGCTTCATTATTAGTGGCAGGTATTCGGGAATCATGCAGGAACAGCAAATGGTTCTGCATATATTTCTCCATTCTCAGGAATAAATTATACCCGTCTCTGTAATAATTGTTTGCCGGAACATTTCCGTATTCCGCCCTGGCTATTTCCAGTATCTCACGGTATCTTTTTTCGAATTCAGATACCTTTACCGGATCCGGTTCCTGAAATGGCTGGCATTCGTTTCGGAAATGGATCATCTCCTGTACCAGTGAACGCATCTCTTTGTTCCAGGTGCGGTCTGGTTCATTATCCATGCTGTCTTTCAGGTAACGCAGCACATGGGCAAGGCATTCCTGGTGATCTGCTCCATAATTATAAAAGGTAATATCATGGTCATGGACAAGGATCCCCTGATAATCCTCTGTAACAGTCCCTTTTACTCCCTCGTGTCCTTTTTTCTCACGAGCGAAGTACAATGCTTTTCCGTCTGGTGTGGCACAGACATAGATCTGACAGCTTTTTCCGTTTTCCCTGCCGCTTGTACAATCTGTATGCATAACAGGGGAAAGCAGCATGTCCGCATAGGCTGCCTTGCGCTCGGGCTCTGTTTTTAAAGCAAACTCCCTGCTGAGTTTACTTATCATGCCTTTGGAAATATTCAGTTTTCCATCCGTCAGATCAGACAGGAACTTCCTGCTTTTATCAATAGAGGTACAGCAGTCATTGTTCAGAAGGAACAAAAATGCCCGGATGTTGCCATCATAATTCACATCATCAATAACACCATCCGGAAATGCAGCGTGTGCACGTTCGCCGGTCTGGCTGTTATAATAAACATCTGCATGGTATTCTGTTACATCCAGGACCATACGGATACTTACCAGTTGTTTTATGATTGTTCTTGCTGTCTTTTTAAAAGCACAGTCTTCAAGCACTTCTTCTGGTGGCGGAAGGAGGATTACCGGATGTGTAGGCTCCTGCTTTTTTCGGCCATGCCCTTTATGTCCTGGCTGTCCACCGGGTTTCCGTCCTGTTTTTTCCCTGCTGTTTGCAATCTTTTTCCGCCGGATGGCTTTTGAAGAAGGAATAGATGAATTTTCATAATCACGGTTGATCTGTGCATGAAGTTTCAGGTTCTTTCCCTGTTCTTCTTCCAGCTGGGTGGCGGTTTCATAGAACTTAAGGCGGAATTCTTTTGCTTTCTCCAATGCATCATCTCTTTGTCTCTCAGCAAGAAGAGCACGTTTCTCCATCTCCCGAAGCTTCTGGTCAGCTTTTTTCTGCATTGCCTCAAACTCCAGCAGCATATCCTCCAGTACCTGAAACCAGTAATTGCGGACACGGATGGTTTCTTTATGTGCATCCGCTATCTCCGTTAGCAGCGCCTGAATCTTACGTTCATAGGCTCTGCACTCCTTTTGATGGAGTTCTTTCAGCTTAATATAGTGTTCACCGGATTCCAGTTCTTTATTTCTTGTCTGTGCGGCTTTCAGCCGACACATGAGTGAGATGTAATCATACGCATCAGGCATATGTTTTCCTCCAGTACAGTTATAATCAAACGCCACTGACAATGTCTGTAATCTTTGAGATATGCTCTTCCAGATATTCAATCAATTCTTTTTGTTTCTGGATAAATTCCTCCTGGATTTCAATCTGTTTGAGATAACCGGCAAGAAGTTCATCACGTTTTCTAAGTTCTTCTTTAAAATCAATATTCATAAGTGAACCTCTCTTTCTTAAGAAAAAGTATAACAGAAACATAGAAAAAAAGCGAATCACCAGAAAGTGCCTTTTCGTCAATCTGACTGTGGATAAATAGCTGTTTTATAATAAAAAAAGTATTCATGCAGACCTTGAAACTTCAAGAATGGGTTCCCAAAACTAGAATCTGGTGTATAACTTTTAACAAAAAGAACAGCAGGAAAAACTATAAACACAGTTTTTTCCTGCCGCGAATGGTTATCCACAAAATAAAAAATAATTTCGTCATTTTTACAATGACTTATGCATACCTCTGAACAGTAACGATTTAATTATTCACACATTTTTTCATTAAACTTATAACCAACTCCCCATCACAAGTCTGAATATAGACCGGATGACTCGGATCATCCTCTATTTTTTCCCGAATATGGCTGATATGGCTCATCACAATGTTGTAATCACCGGAATACGGTTCCTGCCAGACCATATCATAAATCTGTTCTTTACTGAATACCCTGCCGGGATTTTGAGCGAGAAGCTGGAGGATTTCAAACTCTGTATAAGTCAAGGCAATTTTATCATTATTCCGCATAACCTCTCGTCGCTCTAAGTCAAGCATTATTCCCTTGTGTTGTAAGTTCGATTTTAGATTCATTTTTTGAAATATAAATTTTTCTCTACCAGCATCCAAAATGGAAATAACAGATTCTATTAAATTTTCTTCATCTCCATCAAAAGATAGCAATAAAATTTTTCCTATACAGCTCACCTCATATTATTTCATGCTATAAAACACTATAACTTTACATTCACTTAAACCAAATGATACAATTTCCCCTCATGGATTTTAAGTACCACATCTGCAGCATCAGCTATTTTTTTGCTATGTGTTACGACAATTACACTTTTTCCCATTTCATGCGCACTTTTCATCAATATCTTAATAATTTCGTCTGCAATTTCTTCATCCAGATTTCCTGTAGGTTCATCTGCAAGCAATACCTTCGCAGGACTTGCTAATGCTCTTGCAATAGCCACTCGCTGCTGCTGTCCTCCTGATAACTGTAAGACCTGCCGTTTCCAGTCTTCCCTCGGTATTCCAACCGCTTCCAAAATTTTCTCTATGTCTTTCTTTCCACCCAGCATCACATTTTCTTCTGGAGTCAAATAATCTATCAGATTATAATTCTGAAAAACCAATGACATATTTTTCTTTCGATAGTTGTGTAGTCCTTTTTTTCTTATATTTACCCCTTCATAATAAATTCCCCCATCCGTCGGAGAATCCAAACCTGCCAAAAGCGATAAAAAAGTTGTCTTACCGGAACCACTTGGTCCCAAAATGGCATACATTTTTCCTATCTCAAAGCCATATGATATATCATCTAAAACTTTTTTGCCTTTATTCGCCTTATAGTAATAGACAACATTCTTTGCCTCAAGAACAATGTTTCCTGCATTTTTACTCATTTCTATAACCTCCTACCCCGTTATTCAGCTCATTTCACTTAATATCTGCTTCGGCCTTTTCTTCATTATCGTGATTCCTGCTACTAATACTGCAATAATCAAAATACCTGATATCATCCCAATATCCATCAGAACCATTTCTTTCGTTATATGAACCTCCACATCTTGTATTTTTAAATCCGGTGCAATATATCCATCTATATAGGTACCAGTATTTTCCTGTTCCTGCTGTTCTAACCTTAAGGTCTGCGTTTCTTTCGCTAAATATGAAGCTGAAGTCTCTGCAATAATTGGGGAAATTGCAAAGGATAACAACATCCCTATAATACTTATCATTACTGCTTCCCATAAAAACTGTACCCATATTTCAAATTTGCACTTTCCAAGTGACATCATAATTCCTATTTCTTGCGTACGATTTTTTATCCAAAACAGAAAAACTAAAACTAAAATCACAAGACCTGACACTGAAACTATTAGTAATAATCCCATACTCATCTGATCCATCTGCCCAAAATTTTCTGTCATATTTTTAATATTTCCATTATTATCAATTAAGTCATATCGTGACCAATCTATATTCGCTTTCTGTACAGACTTTTTAACTTGATCGTACTTCCCTGCATTTTGGACTTTGAATATAGCATACTGATAGAAAGGATTTCCTTCATTTCCGGATGGTTTTTCCGGGAAACTCATATCCGTAAATATTGTATTTTCTGGACGATAAGAATCCCCATACATAATAGATTTTCGTTCTTGCTTTGTTTCATAAATTCCGATAATCTCGGCACTGTATATTGTGGAATGTTCTTTGTCATGGTAATCATTAAACTTTAATAAGTTCCCAGTTTTTAAATGGTTTAGTTCTGCCAATTCTTTCGAGATGACACAAACATCCCTGTCATCTTTTTCAATCATTCTTCCTTCAATCAGTGAAATCTTACCTGCAGATACGTCCATATCCATTTCCATTATGCGATTACCTCGTAGGTTGACACCGCCTACATCCGTACTTTGATCCATATCTGAATCTTCTATTCTCGAAAAATTGACCGGATTCACAACAGTTGCTATTGTTATCAAATTATATTCCTCAATCCCCTCCACCTGAGCTATTTTTTTTACATCATCTTCCTTAACCGTCTCAAATGAGTTATCTGTAACTACCATATCCGCCCCATTTTCTAACCATTTATGAGTAACTCCTCCATAACTGCCCTCCCGATCACCCAGTACATCCATTGCCTGATCTAATCGCTTTCTCCTATTCTCCTCATTTCCTTCTATGCGAAAGGTAGCCCCTATTGCCTGTCTTGTAGCGTCTTGTGTATAAATACTTGCTGAACGGCTTGCCATAGCACCTAAAAATAGGCCACTCATAACAATTACAATAAACAATAGAATAATACTTTTTATCGGTTTTCTTAACACTGAACGTACTCCTCTTTGTAAAACATTCATGTTATCCCTCCATTTCTGCTAAAATTTTTTTTGGCTTTGTACATAATATTGGAAAAAGTGAAATAGAAATAGAAAGCAATAAAATTATTGTTCCTGATAATATGAGATAACATATATCTTTATTTTGTGCATATATTTGCATAGATGTAAAAGCCCCAATACTTTTCCAATCTAAAAACTTTTCCAATACTATCAGCATCTTATCTCCAGTATAAAGAGCTATTATTGTAGAAAATCCAAATACTGAAAAGCATTCCAAAATAATCTGCATAAACAAATCTACTTTTGTTTTTCCAAGACTCACATAAATTGCTATTTCTTTCTTTCTGGCTCTCATCCACATAGACAAAAGCAATGTTATTACAAGTACAGACGATACAACCGATAATCCCAACATCATTTTTACAACCCTAACAACTTGTAAGAGCGGAATTTCCATTTTCTGAAACAGGTTATCTGCTTTCATCACTCTATAGTTTTTCAAAATGCGTGTTACTTCTAGCTGTGTTCTGCTCAACTGCTCTGGATTATCTACATATACGATTAAGTTTTCATATCCGCACGTTTCTTGTAAATGACATACGAACTCGGGTTTTCCATAAATTGTATTTTCAATTCTGTTTACTGCTAATGGTTCCTTCCCTTGCTTTTCTTCTATACCCGAAATATAGATTCCTGATATGCTTGCCTGTGATTGTTCACCTGAATGAGATTTGAAACAAACAGTTTCCCCTATTTCCCATTGATTTACTTCTGCAAGAAACTGATTTACTACTATTTCACCTTCTTTGCGAGGATATTTTCCTTTCGTCAGATGAATTTGCCCGTCAGCAAATGGGCCATCATCTTCAAGGCTATCGTAGGCCATTATGCGCAATTTTTGGTTGTCTGCATCAACACTCTCACTTTTCGTTATAATTTTAAAATCCATTGGATATAACTGCACTTCTGCTACTCGATTTACCGCCTTCACATTTTCCAGTTTCTCAAGTTTTTTGTATTCATCATCCGTAAACAATTCCTCCGCTTTTTCCCGTTCGATCAACAATTTCGCTTTTGATTTCCCTAATAGTTCAATTCTTGCTACTTCGGATGCCCGTAATATAGTGACAGTAGATAAAATCATTGTTTCGGTAATAAGCAATACCCAAAACAAGATAATCGCTTTTCCTTTTTTCCTGAAAAGGTAGCGGAATGCTCTTTCTGCAAAATTCATTCCCATTCTCCTTCCTTTTCAAATCGGTCAATAATTACCCTTTTAGCCAAAAACGTACCATCCTCCTGGTAATCCCCATACAGATAGAGCATTGACTGCTTTTTCACTTCTTCTTTCCGGCAATCCTCAAGCGTGATACCCGTCATCGTTGAATGAGAAATCTGAAAATAGGTATTTTCTCCATATACTATTTTCACCTGATTCATTTCTTCAACAACCGCTCCCGGAGCAGGAACCATTTCTGCATCATCCGTCTGCGTCCCTATGCTGATATTACATCCTGTGTCTGAAAATTCCAAAACAGCTCCACGCAAATCTGCATTTGCCAACACTTCTGAATCGTCCGCTGAGTTCTCTTTGTCATCAGCATTACTACTTGACTCGTTCTCGTAACCGCCTTCTTTTTTCTCTTGATCATTCAGTATATCAGATACATTCTCGGTAGTTGTCTGATTATCCCCTGTTACTTTTGAATCAAAATTTTTATTGCTGCACCCAACAACTGATACGGTTCCTATACAACCCAAACATAATACTATACATATTTTTTTCTTCATTTATAAAAAATCCTCCATTACATATTTTTTCTTTATATTATAAAAATTGAATGTATGATTTTCCCGTTTTTTTTATGTATTTTATATGTATAAAAAGGCTGTTGTGATTTTCCGTCACAACAGCCTTCTGGTTGGTTCATAACATCTTATTTCCACTTTTATGCCTTTTTCTGTATTTTCAATACAATAAGGAAACTGATGCTGTTCTAAAATCATTTTTGTAATATATAATCCCAAGCCGCTTCCACCAGTTCTTTTATTTCTGGATTTATCAATACGATAAAATGCATCACATAATTTTGGAATTTCTTTCTCATCAATAGATTTCGTTTCATTTTCAATCCAAAAAATTATTTCTTCACCTCTTTTATACACTCCAACCCATATATTTCCATCCTCATTCGTATATTTAATTGCATTTCCTACCACATTACTTATGACCTTCGTGAAAAGAGCTTCATCTGCCCGTATCCAAGTTGATTCTTCTATTCGTATATGAAACTGTAATCCCCTATCAATAGCCATATCTTCCTGTTCCTTAATCACATTCTCAACAAGTTGGTGAAGTGGTATATCTATCAATTTCAACTCAAATCCCGATGTTCTAATTTTTGAAACATACAGAATTTCCTGCACCATATTCTCCATGGAATTAGCTACTTCAAAAGAACGTTTTAAATATCTATCTCGGTCTTTATATCCCCCTACTTCTAATAACATTCCCTGAATTTGTCCTTTTAGAATTGTAATCGGAGTTTTTAATTCATGCGAAACAGCTGAAAAAAAAGCCATTTGTTGTTGTTCCAGTTGCTGCTCAAGTTTGATGCTTTTCTCTAAATCAGTATTTTTTTCTTTCAATTCATCCAAAGCACTCTCTAATTTTTCCGAAAGTTCGTTCAGATTTTCTCCCAAAATTCCAATCTCGTCCCTCCGGTCTTCTGTATATCGAACTCGAAAATCAAGATTTGCCATTTTTTTTGAAACTTCACTCACCTTTAAAATTGAACGCGTAATATATTTTGTGTATAAAGCAGCAATAGCTAATGCTGCCAAAAAAGTAATAGCCCCCAACATAGGTAAAATTCTTTTTAATGATTCCAGTCCAATATTTACTTTCTCCTTGTTTCCAAACACTTGAATCCAATATGTTTTTCCATTCGTTAACTTACAGGAATAAGATTCCGTTATCCCACTGCCTAACAGAATATCTTCTACATCTGTTCCAGGAGCCAGTGAATATTCCATATCTCCATATATACCAAGTACCTTTTCGTCACTATCTTTTAAGACAATAGAAATCCCATGCTCCAATGCAAACATTTTTAATATTCCATCTATTTCCTGCACTGAAGTATTCGATAATTGAAGTACCATTTTTTCCGTCTGATTACTCAAACTTCTATCCAACTCTAAAAAATAGCTCCGTGACATCCCCAATGCAACCATTCCATAAATCGCACTACCAACAGTAATCAATAAGCATACTGTAATTATAAATATTTTTGTAGACAAATGTTCTCTAATTAGCTTTATCAATTCGATACCCCACCCCTCTTACCGTTTTTATATAATCCCCTGCTTTTCCCAATTTTCTCCGCAAATTTTTGATATGATTGTCAACTGCACGTTCTTCACCTTCAAATTCATATTTCCATAGACGATTTAAAAAGCTCTCTCTTGTTATCACGCATCCCTGATTTTCAATCAATTCTTTCAAAATTTCATATTCTTTCTGTGTCAAATCAATTAACTTTTTCCCTATTTTCACTTGATAATTTCCTACAATCAATATTATCTCTCTGTATTTTAACTCGTGATCTTTTGTTATATCTACTCCTTCATATCTACGCAGAACAGCTTCTATTTTTTTTTCATCATAATTGGAAGAGAAATCGGCTTGGGGATATAGTCATCTATTTGCATTTCAAATCCCTTTATCTGGTCTTCTTCTCTTCCCAATGCACTTATCATAATGATTGGTACTTCCGATTCTTTTCGTATTAGTTCACAAACTGCATACCCATCCATTTTAGGAAGTAAAATATCGAGCAGTATCAAGTCAATTTGTTCTTTCAGAAAAACCGCAATACCATCTATTCCATCAGATGCCGTAATCACTTCATACCCTTGATCCTCTAAAAAAAACCTGTATCAAGCTCTTGAGTATCCAAATCATCTTCTATAATTAAAATTTTTTTCATTCTTAGCTACCTCTTATTTTCCGTTTTTTTTATTTTATCAGTTTTTCTTGTAGTTTTTGTGTATTTCGATTTTTTTAGTATCAACTTTTTTCAAATTACTATCTTAAACAAACACTTACTTTTACATTATCATTTTAAATGTTGAAAGAGGTAGCAGAAAATGCTTTTCGCACCTTCTGTCGCTTTTCACTTATGCTTCATTTATTGCCTTTTTTCTTTGCTAATCCATATCTATTTCTGGCTTCCTTGCTTCCTGTCTGTTCCAACATTTCCTTTTTCTTTGTTTTTTAGCGTATTTCTGTATGGAATTAAAATTGCTTCCATATGCCTATAATACTTGAGCGAACTCAATGCTCGTGACTACCTCGCCAAAGGTGGAGGCCCAGGAATCAAACAGTCCAAGTCCCATATTTTGTAATTTGCTGTTCTGCAGATACCTCTGCATAACATATAATTCCGTCATGCTGTTGCTAATCGGTGTGCCCGTAGCAAAGGTAATGCCTTTTCCTCCGGTAATCTCATCCAGATACTGACATTTATTAAACATATCCGCCGACTTCTGTGCTTCATTCTGTGCAATCCCGGCTACATTTCTCATTTTTGTATAAAGAAATGCGTTTTTATAACTGTGTGCTTCATCTACATATAAATGATCCACTCCCAGTTCTTCAAACGTAACTACCTGATCTTTTTTCTCTTTCTGATTCAGTTTCTCCAGCCTTGTCTGCAATGTTTTTCTTGTCTTTTCAATCTGTTTGACGGTATAACGTCCACCATCCTGTTCATACCTTGCACTCTGGATTGCCATTTCCAGATCATCAATCTGCCTCTGAAGCATGGCTTCCTGTTTCTCATCAGAGATTGGAATACGCTCAAACTGGGAATGACCAATAATAACAGCATCGTAATTTCCCATAGCGATTCTGGCACAGAACTTCTTTCGATTTGCCGGTTCAAAATCCTTTTTCGTTGCTACCAGAATGTTCGCCCCTGGATATAACTGCAGGAATTCTGCTCCCCACTGCTCCGTCAAATGGTTTGGAACTACAAAGAGGTTTTTCTGAGATAATCCCAGACGTTTGCTCTCCATTGCCGCCGCTACCATTTCGTAAGTCTTCCCAGCTCCTACTACATGTGCCAGAAGCACATTATCACCGTATAGCTGATGTGCGACTGCATTTTTCTGATGCGGTCGAAGTTCTATTTCCGGATTCATTCCTGGGAAAGTCAGATGACTTCCATCGTATTCACGGGGACGGATACTATTAAAACGTTCATTGTACACGCTTACCAGTCTTTCTCTCCTCTGCTGATCCTTAAAAATCCAATCTTGGAATGCAGCCTTCAAAGCATCCTGCTTTTGTGATGCCAACATAGTTTCTTTTTTATTCAAAACTCGCACTTCATCCCCATTGTCATTTACGACTTTATCATAGATTCTAACATCTTTTAGATTCAAGGTATCTTCCAGAATCCGGTAGGCATTTGCTCTCTCCGTTCCATACGTTGCATAGGCAAACGCATTTCTTGGACTGTCGGCGTTCTTTCCTGTAATCCTCCACTCACCATTTATCTCAGAGAATTTTACCTGTATTTCCTTCTGCGCAAGATACCTCGGCGTATGAAGCAGTTCCACCATAAACTCCTGATAATCCGAAGGTTCAATCCAGGTGGCTCCAATACGCACTTCAATCTCCGATGCTTCCAGATCTCTCGGCTGAACTGCCTCCAATGCACGGACATTCGGTGTGAATTCTGGATGATTCTCTGCAAAAGTTCTCGCTGTATTTAATTTATCCCTAACATTTCCGGACAGATATTCATCTCCACTTTCCCACTGGTCTGTCAGTGGATTTTTGAAGATAACTCCAACCAGCTCTTCTGTGATTTTCTCTTCGGTCTTTCCGGTCAACTGTGCCATATATGGGAGATCTACTTTAGCCTTTTCATTTAGGGACAAAGCAAGTGCTTCTGTGGCTGTCTCCACACTTGTCACAGCGACCGCCTTTTTAATGGTTCGTTTGGTAAACATGTCCGCTTTCCGCTTCAATGTTCCATCTTCATTCAAGTCTTCCAGGGAACACAGCAGACAATAAGAAGAGTCATCAGAAAATGCACGTTTGTTAGCATTACTTCCAATAACTCCATACTTTGCTGTGTAGGTATCATACACCTGATTCAGTTTTTTCTGCTGTTTCTGGATTTCTTCGTCTGTGACAAATTCTTCCATCTGCATGGCGATCAGTTCACGAACGGTATCACGGATTGCAACCATGCCTTTTACACGTTCTGCAGTGGCTGCAGGCATTTTCACCTGATTCATCAAAGAATTGACACGGTAATATACCTGATCATCTACCACCGTATAGCTGTAATTTCGAACATTCGGATCTGCCGGAATACTCTCTGGCATCTCATCCAGTTCTGCCTCTATATCTACTGCCGCTACCATGCTTCCCTTGATGTGTTTTACAGCTTCTTGTAACTGTAATTCCAGATCAGCTCCTTCCATTGGAGCACAGGTTGTTTCCATACCATACGGACCGGACACTTCTTTCATCTCACCAAGAATCAATCCCGGATGCTGAACAAAATACTTGTTAATGGTAATCCCATTTGCATCACTCTCCAAATTCACCCAGTCTGGCATCTCTTTTGTGAAACTCTCACGCTTCTGGAAAAACAAAATATCAGCACTGACTTCTGTTCCTGCATTTGCCTTAAAAGCTGTGTTCGGCAGTCGGATTGCCCCCAGCAAGTCTGCACGCTCTGCCAAATATTTCCGGACTTCCGGTGATGCCTTGTCCATAGTTCCCTTTGTTGTGATCAACGCAGCTACACCACCTGGACGTAACTGATCTATAGTCTTGGCAAGAAAGTAATCATGAATCATAAAATTGTAGCGGTCATACTGACGGTCATTGACCTTATATGCACCGAATGGCACATTTCCGATTGCCACGTCAAAGAAATCATTGGGATAATCCGTCTTCTCAAAGCCTTTGATCTGGATATTGGCATCTGGATAGAGAAGTTTAGCAATTCTGCCACTGATGCTGTCCAGTTCCACTCCATAGAGTTTGGACTGGTTTAGATTCTCTGGAAGCTTTCCAAAGAAGTTCCCGACTCCCATAGATGGCTCCAGGATATTTCCCTTTGTAAATCCCAGATTCTCCAACACCTGATACATACTTTCAATCACAATCGGCTGTGTATAATGAGCATTTAATGTGGAAGCTCTGGCTGCAGCATATTCTTCCGGTGTAAGGACGGTCTTTAATTCCAGATATTCTGTCTCCCATGCAGATTTTGTCTCATCAAATGCATCTGCAAGACCTCCCCAGCCAACGTACCTGGATAAGATTTCCTGTTCTTCCGGTGTTGCATTGCGATTCTCATCCTCACATTTCTTTAACAACTGGATAGCCATGATATTGGCACGGAACTTTTCTTTTGCTGTACCCTGTCCAAGCTCATCATCTGTGATGCGGAAGTTCGTTGCTGGAATCGTTTCTGATATTCCGTTAATCTCTTCCAAAGATTCTTTTTCTTCCGATACCTCAACTTCTCCAGATAATTCTTTTTCTTTTTTATCATAATCTGTCCACACACGTTGAGAAATAGCAGTAAAATACAAGGACTCTTCCTCCATAATTTCTTCCCTGATTTCCCGTAATTCATCTAAAGTATCCGCATTTACAGTTTTGTTGTGATAATGATAATAAAGTACTTCTTGTCCGAGTTTTACATCCAGACGTTCCAATTCTTGTGTTGACATTCGATTCCAAATATCATCTTTTTCCGTATGAATCGTGAAACCTTCTCCATCATCATGATATTCTAATGTGTATTGAAGTCGATTCGCTTCTCCCTTAACTTTGCAATCAAAATCGTGGATTTTTGTTCTGGTACCAGACATATATTCTGAATCAACTAATCGCAAATCAGTTATATCTTCCGCTGTCAAAGTATCCTGCTCCAGCTGTTCTCCTAACATCTGCTGTGCTTCTTCCAAATCTGCCAGTCTTTGTGCTTCCTGTCGTTCTTCGTACTTTTCCATTTCTTCCGGTGACAAATAATCATCTGTGCGGATTAACTGGCGAACACGTTCTGCAACCTTGTTCCACTTTAATAAAACTTCTACCTCTGGACTGCCAATTTTCCCTTTTGCAAGTTTTAATCCTTTTGCATCATGGGATGCGTCGGAAGCATCTGCTCCTGGTATTCCGGGTGAAGAACCACCTGTTCCATATTCATTTTTCAGGAACTCAGCTGCATCTTTCATATCATGGTGCTCCATGAAATACTCATAGATTCGGTTACGTCCTCCGGCAGTAATACCGCCTCTTCTTAACACTGCATCAATTTCATCCTGTGTGATAAAGGATAGTGCCGGACGTTCGACCGTAAATTTCTGGTCTACCCAGGAACGCTCCCTCTGAAGATCCTGAAAGCGTTGGAAATATTCCGGATTATGCTGAATCTCCCAGCGGTAATAATCTCCCGGATTCTCATCCATATATTTCTGCAGCCATTCAAAACGATAGACAATCGCATCTGCTTCCTCTTGATCTGTCCATGCTCCACTCACTACATCCTGCCAGTCTGAATATGATTGTTTCTTTTCCCAGTTTCTGCAAGTATCCCGAAAATGAAGTGCAAGAAGATTGGTCATTTCTTCCTGCTCCTGTTCAATGGCATTATTGGAAATCAAATTATCCACGTAATTTCCATCCTCATACATATCCCGAATTCTGTTCGCTGCTTCTTCCCACGTAACCATGCGGTCAAAGTTTCTTCTGGCAGAGTCCCCTCGCCGGATACGGATACCATCATTGTCATACCAGATACTGATTTTCTGACCATCTATGGTAAATCCTTTGCCACCAGTTCCATATTCATCTTTCAGAAAACTCCGCATTTCTTCATTATCCAGACCTTCAATCAGTCTTGCTGTAATATGAAACAGTGTATTTTTCTGTCCACTTCCCGTGCGGAGAATATCATTTACCACTTCATCGGAAATAAGAAAAGCGGCTGGCTGTTCCAATGCAGCTGCCGCTTTCCTTATTTCTCCTAACTGTTCCTCTTCTGTTGGGAACAGACTTAACTGTAAATAATCTCCTGAATCACCAGCTCCTCTGCCTGTGCCTTGATCTGGTTCATGTGTCTGGTCCATGCCATCCCGTCTGCCATTTTGTCCGGTGCCGGATCTTTCTCCAGAAGTTCGTTCATCAGGTCGTCTACTCTCTGTCTTGCCTGGCTGTCGATCTCCATCAGATGACTGTCCAGACGGTTCTGCAGTGTCAGAATGTTGAACCTGGCTACCTTGTGATTTCTCAGATACTCTTTCCGCATCATTCCGTACTTGCCGATGGTTCCTCTCGTCTCTTCCAGGCTGATATCTGGAATCTGATACTCTCCGTTCTGGCTGTAACTGATCTCTCTCATAGTCTGTTTCCTCCTTTTTTTCTTCTCTATCTTCTGTGTTATCTGTATTGCTTTCGCGAATTAACGTGTTAAATTCATTATAAGCTACTTCTTTTTCTTTTGCAACCGTTTTCAGGTCATTTTCCAGATCATTCAGAACATATCGTCCAATCTGCATCAGAACTGGTCTGCTGATCTCGTTGACTGCACTTCCCAGATGTCCTAATACTTTCAGCTGATTGAAGTCCGTAATATGCCGAAAATCCTCTGCATCCAGATATTCCTGTACATCCAGTCCACACCTGTTTAGTAATACATACCAGACACTATTGGTCATCAGTTCCCGGAATTCTACTTCCTGATTCTGTTCGTCCAGTTCTTCCAAAAATGTCCCTGTCACATCCAGTCTCAGTTCTTCCAATGCATCTGGAAGCCATTCCTGCATACTCTCCTTCGCTGCCTGATGCAGACTTTCAGCAAGTCCTCCTTCTGTATCTTCCAGTGATAACTGCTCCTGCAGATAATCTGCCACCAGATGTTCTCCTTCTACTGGAAGATTCCATAACTGAGGATCCTTTCCAAGATTCCGCACTTTATAAGTGTCCTGCACATCAAATACATACCGAAGTTTTGTTTTCGGTCCGGAAGTATTGTCAATCAAGGCAATCCCCTTAGATCCCTTTTTGATCCATCGGTACATCTTCTGATTCCAGATTTCCATGGATGCTACGGCAGTTGCTTCCGGTCGCTGTGCATAAATTAAAAGCTGTTCTGGAAAAGTGTATTTGTACAGTCTGGATGCAGTGTTTAGGAACCGCATCCATTCCTGCGGACTGGCAGCTACATCTTTTGCCACCTCTTCCGTCAGCTGTTCCATTGCATATAATTTATTTGCCATGCGCTACTCCTTTTCATAAAATCAGGGACTGCTTAGCACAGTCCCCTTAAAATCATCGTTGCTTCTCTTTATAATGCTGTGGCAAGATCTTTTGACTTATTCTTCGGCACTTTCTCTGCTTCTTTTGCCTTGATCTCTGCCTTGGCTTTCTCCAGCTTTCCGTGTATTCCTCCTTTGGCTTCTTTTTTTACAGCTGTTTTTTCTGCTTCTTTTGCTTTTTCTAGCCGTGCTTCCCTGCGTTCAGCATTTTCCATGACTGCTGTCTTTCCATCACAGAACTGAACCTTATCTGACAGCTGTTCCTCTCTTTCTACCTGTGTCTCATTGACTTCTTTTACCATCGCATTTAGTTCCGGGACCTGAAAAATTCCGTTATCAGGGAGAATCAGCACTTCATGAATGGAAGATGGGATGACAAAATAATCACTACCCAGGCATTCCCCAATCTGTTTACGAATATCTTCCTGCAGTAACAGGGAAGCTCCATTCATCTTAGCTTTGTTTGTCAGACAGAACATTGGGTTTTCCATGGCTTCCATATCCATTTTTTCATTCAGCAGGTTTTCTGGTTCTTCACCAAAAATCGTAGATTTGATAATCTCATTCATATCCATAAGTGTGACACCACGTTTTCGGTCTGCCACCATCGCATCCGCTTGAATCTGTTCGGCAGATACTCCCCACTCGTTCATCAGAGAAACAGTTACCGGAATACTGCTGATCCCTTCTCCATTTTCCTCCAGATTTACTGCATAATAAGCTGCAAAATCTCCGTGTTCTGTGACTACTTTATCTGCAAGAAGATCGGTATTCCATTCCTTATCACAAATTCTCATCTGTAATTTGTCCTTCATCTTTTCATAATCCAGAATATCTGGAACTCCCATATCAAAAAATTCTGCTTTTCCCTGTGCCTCAATACGCATATCAGCCACATCGCCAACACAAGAGTCTACATCTTTTCCATGGATATATTCCTGGTAGAGAGAATCCAGATAGACTGTCGGTACGATTCTCTGATCTCCATTCGGAATCGTAATACCTGTCAGCTTCAAACCATTGTTTTTTTCTACTTCCTGAAGTTTAATTTCTGCGTCCTTATAAGACTCTGGCAGATACTCCTTTACATTGTCTTTGACATATTCATAAAATTCTTTTCTGTTCATCATACGCTTTTACCCCTTTCTGATCATGTGATGGTTCATTCTTTTTCTGTTGACCATCTGCTCGGATTTCTTCTGATAAGCCATCATTCTCTTTAAAGTTTTCTCCTGGTTTTTTCGTGCTTCCTGTCTTTTTTCCATTGCTTTCATCATAGTTTTCTGTTCCTTTCTGTGATATTTTTGTATGAAAAAGGGAGCCTCACATAGAAGCTCCCAATCATAACCGTTGGTTTTAGTTTCCTTATTTCCTTTTCCTGCTGATATACAGTCCTGCCATACCTCCTGTGGAGATTACAAGAAGCAGGATCGGCAGCCAGATATTCGTGCTGTCACCTGTTTTCGGTGCGTTTGATACCTTTGTCTCTTCATGGGATTGTGGTGTGTTCGGTGTTTCTGGAACTTCCGGTTTCTCATTTGTCAGATTAAAGGTAACTTCTACAACCGGTGTACTGTCATCTGCATAGGCAAATGTCACTTCATGCTTGGTCTGATCCAGTGTGTATCCGTCCAGTGTCTTTGTTTCCACCAGATAATACTTGATAGCGGTATCATATTTGCCGTTCTTAAATGTGGCAATCTCATACAGCTTACTTTCTGCATGACCGGCAGCATCTGTCTTTAAGGTTTCCAGAACTTTTCCTTTGCTGTCACGAAGTTCAAGTTCTACCCCTTTCAGCGGTTCTCCTGATGATTTATCTGTCTTATTGAGAATCACTTTTCCCTTGGCAGTGTCATCTTTCATAGCTACTTTCTGGATTTCTCCAGTATCCTTTACTTCAAAACTAACATCCGATGTCAGAAGATATCCTTTCGGTGCCTGCTCTTCACGTAAGGTATATTTACCGATTGGAAGTTTTTCGATATAGTGTGCTTCCTCTGTGGAAGTCCAGCTCTCTACTACCTGATCATCCTTATCGAGAATCGTCAGTTTCGCACCTGGAATCTCAGTTTCTCCTGTGATATCCGTCTTACTGATCTGCACTTTTGTCACATCATCTTTCATCTCTACTTTCTGAATCTCGGCTGTATTTTCTACTGTAAAGGTAATACTTTCTGCAGTGACATATCCATCTGCCGGTTTTGTCTCTGTCATGGTGTATTCCTTACCAACAACCAGTTCTTTGATCACATGGGATTCTTCCGTAGAAGTCCATTCATCCACTGCATTGCCATCTGAATCCGTCACTTTCAGGTGTGCACCTGGAAGTTCTTTACCTGTTGTCAGGTCTGTTTTGGTCAGCTCCACTGTGGTTGGCTGATTCTCAAAAGTAAAGTCGTAGCTTACTTCTGCCTGGTCTTCTCCGGCATATTCAAAGGTAAATTCCTGTATTTCTTCTGTTGTAACAAATCCGTCCGGCGCAAAGATCTCTTTCACATAGTATTTTCCGTCTACCGGAAGATTTGCCGTAAAAGTAATCTGTCCTTTTTCATCCGTTACCCGCTGCTCGATCAGACTATCTTTCTCAAGGAGTACCTCGCCCTTTGCATTTTTGATATCTTCACTGGTATAAAGACCAAAGACACCACCTGCAAGAACACGTTCTGTATCTTTTTCTTTCTTCAGAACCGTAACCTTTACTTTCTGACGGGCATTCTGCCATTTCTCATCATAAGTGATGACTGGTGTGTCCTGATCACGGTAGGAAAGGTCAACATATCTCGGCTCTTTGTCCAGCACATAACCGTGAGCTGTTTTTACTTCCTTCACATAGTATTTTCCAGCCGGGAGATCTCCCATCTGTGCAATACCATTGGAATCTGTGGTAATGGTTCCTACTTTTTCATCTGCTTTGAAATAATCTTCACTGACACCATCTGCCGCTTTGATATCTTCCGCAGCAAATACATCGAACGTCACATCTGTAAGGCTTCCGGTTACATACTCAAAAAGATGCTCCACGGTACCTTTTACATGATCCAAAAGTGTCACCTTATCCAGAAACTCTCCATTTTTGTTGATGATCAGAAGTCCTGTTGGAACTTCATCTTTCATCTCTACTTTCTGAATCTCGGCAGTATCTTCCAGTGTGAACTTCACATCCGTCGTTTTCAGATATCCATACGGTGCCATTTCCTCTCGAAGGGTGTATTCTTCACCCACAGTCAGTCGTTTGATCACATGTGGCTGATCTTTTACAGAAGTCCACTGATCCACAACATTTCCTTCTTTATCAAGAACGGTGAGTTTTGCCCCATCCAGTTCCACACCTGTTGTTACATCAGATTTTGTGATTTCAACTGTTGTCGGCTGGTTCTTTTTCACTGTTTTCAGTTTTACTGTCTTCACATCCTGCCCCTGGTAAGAAGCATCCAGATTCAGAACTTCATCAGAGGATACAAATCCCGCCGGTGCTTTTAACTCTTTCACATAATACTGTCCAAGCGGCAGATCCAGCGTACATGCTGCAAGACCATCGTTATCAGAAGTCATTTCCTGCAGAAGTGTATCTGCCTTTACAATGATCTCACCTTTCTCATTCTTCAGATCTTCTGTGTTATAGATGCCAAAGACAGCTCCTGCTACGGTTGCACCATTTTCTGCATCCTGTTTTTCTACCTGGATTGCAACTTTCTGGCGGTCATCGCCAACCATCACTTCCTGTTCGATCACAGGTGTATCCTGATTGGCATAGACAAATGAGACATCCGATCTGTCATGGTTCAGGACGAATCCTTCCGGTGCAGTCTTTTCTACCACATAGTAAGAACCAAGCGGCAGGTTATCAGCAACTGCTTTTCCGTCTTCCCCGGTCGTTACCGTTGTTACCAGTGCATCTTTTGCATAGATCAGCTGTCTGTTCCCATTTTCATCTTTCTGATAATCCGGTGTATAGATATTTTCAGCTGCATAGACATGAAATGATGCACCCTTCAGGTATCTTTCTTCATAAACAAAATCCTTTTTAAATCCGGTCAGCATCTCACCTTTTTTATAGATCGTCAGCTTTCCTTTTACCGGATGGTTCTCATAGTCTACCGTAATAATGGCATCTCCGCTCTCAGAATCCATCTGGTATGCTGTATTTGCATCCACCGCAATCTCTACATAGTTCTTATTGATTGTGTACCCTTCCGGTGCGTTGACTTCCTCAATCCGGTAATGTCCGATCTTCAGATTCTTCGGCATGATCAGATATCCCTGGCTGTCCGTAAAATAGGACTTATGAGTGGTTGTCACTGGGTAAGTTGTTACCTGCTCCACATACTTCTTGTTGTCCAGGTCATATACCTTAAATTCTGTTCCGGCAATCAATACGGATTTCTTTGTTTCATCATCTTTTTTCACGATTTTCAGTTTTGCCTTAAACTCTTCATCCAGAAGCACTCGCCAGATCTGCGGCTCGTTTGGATGATGTTCTGTGATATTCACTTCAAAATCATCGACTGGCTTGTAATTGTGCGGTGTTGTAGTTTCACGCACGATATAGCTTCCAAATGGTAATGGAATACTGCAGGCATACCCTTTTTCATCTGTAAAAATCTCAGTTGCTCCGTTTTCTCCACTCACTACTGGTTTGGCAGAATCAAAATCATAGCTTCCATCTGCTTTCTTTGTAAGGGAAGATTTCAGATAAACTGTAAATCCGGCTCCGGATAACAGCTCTGCATCGGTCTTTCCATTATTGGCTGCTTTGATGATCTGGAATGGCTGCTTGATGATCTGCTCACTGGAAGTGCACTCTCTTTTTACTTCTGCTGTCATATCTCCTTCATAACTGCACACAAGATCATGCTCTTCTGTATCTGCCAGGTATCCGGTCGGCGGTGTGATCTCTTTGACATAATATTTGCCAAGATATAAACCTTTTACAGAAGCCTGTCCTTTGTCATCTGTTGTAAGAGAAGCTACCTGTTCTCCTGCTTTATAAATAGTTCCGGTTGCTCCGTCCGGATGCACGATATCTTCACGGGCATACAGACCATAAACTGCACCTTTCAGTGTGGCATCTCCCTGTGATACTGCTTTTCCTGTTTCTTTATCAACTTTGAATAAATTGATCTTTGCTGTCACACGGTCATTGCTGAAGGTATGGGCAAATAATACGGTTGCTTCTTTATCATTGGTGTAAGAAAACTTGAACGTATACACATCTTCTGTATTTCTTACATAGCCTTCCGGCGCCTGATCTTCTTTTACGGAATAGGAATATCCAATCGGAAGATCTGCTGTGAATTTTGCAGTTCCATCTGCTCCAGTAGTTGCTTTCTCAATCAGTGTTCCTTTTTTCACAACAACGGTTCCGTCTGCATTTCTAATATCATCGGATGCATACAGAGCAAAAATACCGCCATTCAGTGGTTTCTTTGTATCTTTATCCTGTTTTACTACGGAAACATCTGCTTTCTGTCTTTCGTTGTTAAAAGTCACATCTGCAAATACAACTTCTTTATTCTGTCCGGCATAAGTCAGAGTCACTGGCTTTTCTTCGCTGCCGTTATAGAAATTGTCCGGTGCTTTTGCTTCTTTCACCACATAGCTTCCAAGATGCAGGTTCTTCAGTGTAACAGAACCATTCTCTCCCGTAGTCAGATTATCTTTTACCAGGTCACCTTTACTGTACACTTTTGTGCCATAAGCAGTTACGATATCTGCCCCGGCATACACGTTATACACTGCATTTTTCTGTCTGCGGTTTTCATACTGGAATACCGTTCCATTTTCACTGACATCTGCTCCGGTAAGAACCTGTCCTTCTTTGTAAATGGTAAGCTCTGCCAGCTGTTCCTTATTTTCCACAGTTACCGATGAGGTTTTACTTGCTACCAGTTTTACATTTGTTGCCGTTGCATTTACTACATATCCCTGTGGTGCTGTGATCTCTTTCAGATAAACAGTATCCTGTGTCTTGATGATCGTAACAGAAGATTTTCCATTCTTATCTGTTGCCGGCATCTGAGTGATCAGCTTTGTACAAGCCTCATCGCTGTATACACCGAATACTGCACCTGCAAGATTAACATCCGCTGTATCGTCTTTCTTTACGATTTCGATCGTAGCCTGTTCAATCCAGGACACCTTTAAGCTTACATATTTTTCATCAGCGACACCTTCTCCAAACACAAATGCCAGATCCTGAACACTTGCATTCGTAGTCAATTTATATGCGGAATAATCTTTTGTAATACTTCCCTTCATTTTTGCAGAAAAAGTAGCACTTACATCTTTTGTCTGTGTCAGAGGTGCTGAAAGATAAAACGTGGTTCCTCCTCCGATTGTTACGCTTGCACCTGCCGCACTTACAGTTCCCGTAGATACATTATGGAGCTTCACTCCCTTTGGTAAGTCCATTGTAATTTTCTGCTGGGAAGATGCGTTGAACTTAATATTTTCTGTTCTCTGGATATTTCCATCTACATAAGCTTTTACATTCGGTTTGGAAAATGACATCGCTACATCTGGTATTTCCGGCTTATTTACACAATAATTATAGAGTTCTTTTGCCAAAGCCTCGCCTGTAGCATTTGTTCCATAGAATGCATCACTGCTTCCATTGGCATATGATGCAGCCATGTGAATAATGATGAATCTTTTTCCTTCTGAGAAATCCGTGTGTTTATTCGCAAAAAAGCTTTCGCTCCCTGCGGCATCTGTGCCGTAATAACACACTTTTGCTAACGCCTGATTGTCTCCAATCTTTGTGATTGTATAATTTCCAGATCCTGGTCCTGGTTTTGCCGGCTGTACACAATACGCAGTTGCTCTGACGCTTCCGTAGCTGATATAGTACGGCTCTGTCAGATAGGTTCCAAGATTATAATCTGCATATCTATACAGAGGTCCTTTTTCGATTGTTACCTGCTGTGTACTTCTTGCTGAATAAGCCGAAACTGCTTCAAATGTTGCAATCTCTCCCTCTTCCATAGAATCAAGATCCACACCTTTGTCTCCTGCCTGTTCCAAAACATCATGAAGCTCTAACCCTGATTCTTCATCATAGGTATCCTGATTCTGTGCCTGCTCTACTAAATCATCAAATTCATCAGCATCAATATCGGTAATTTCCGAGTCTGATTCTGACTCCTCCGCTTCCTCTGTCTGCTGTTCACTGCCAGCTGTTTCGGATTCGGTTACTGCTTCACTCCCTGCAGTTTCTGTCTGCGTTTCTGTTTCTTTCTCACGCACAATCAGCTTTCGGCTGATCTGATACTTCGGATGCTCCTGATTTACCGGTTCCACATAATAGACCGCTTTGTAAGTGTCCGCATGATCTGTCGTAAAATCCTCATCCTTATCGTTCTTTGCTTCCTCAAATGTGACTTTAACCTTGTCAGCATCCTTGATTTCCAGTCCTGTGTAGTCTGATTTCACATCAAATACACTGCCTGTTTCGATTTCATAATCTTTGGCAGTCACCACCTCATCTTCATCCAGAAGGTCTTTCACTTCCTCATAAAGTGGCGGTTTTTCCTCTGGCTGAATCTCCGCTGCATATGCAGTCATCGGAGACAACACGGTACTAAGCATTGTCATGCCTGCCAGCAAGCCAGATACTACTTTTCTAAAATTACCTTTTTTCTTCATGCTAAGGTCCTCTCTTTCATAATATTTGTATGAAAACAGACAGTCCTTAGACTGCCTGCCATACACTACTTATCGTTGTGGGAAAATCAGATTGAACTGCACATTCCCCTCGCCGGGATCAACCATTTCCACAGTTGCTTCATACTGTCTCCCTGTTTTTCTGGATACCAGATCCTTATAATGGATTTTTCCTTTAGCCAGGAACTTCTTTGCTGCCGCCTTATCCATCTTTTTCCCCTGGCTTGCAAGGAATTTATCATTCTTCCATAAGGTAAAAGCACAGTTCCGATCAGAACAGTAAAAGTTTACTTTTCCTTCCCTGACATCAGCTCCACAGCGGGGACATTTGCCAATGACTTCTCCTTTTGCTTTTCCCTGAAACTTCTCTTTCTTTTCTTCTGAAATCCCCTGATATCTGGCAACCAGTTCCTGCATCAGCTCTGTAATCCCATTTAGAAATTCATCTGCTGTCTCTGTATTCTGGGCAATGTGATTCAATGCCATTTCCCACTCTGCTGTCATCTTCGGAGATTTAATCTCATCCGGCAGAACCGTAATCAGTACATTGCCATCATCTGTCGGCACCAGATTTTTCTTTTCCCTTTTCACAAAGCCAGACTGAATCAGTTTTTCAATGATTGCTGCCCTTGTTGCCGGTGTGCCAAGTCCTTTCTTTTCTGTATCTCCGGTCAGTTCTTCATTCCCTGCACGTTCCATTGCAGAAAGCAGGGTATCTTCTGTGTATTGTTTCGGTGGCTGTGTAAAATGCTCCGATACAAAAGAATCACAAGGGCCGTAATGCTTGCCTGCCCAGATATCCAGCTCCGGCTCTTCTTTCTCAATCTTTACGCCAAAGAACTGTTTCAATTTATTTTCGATCGCCTTGAATCCTTCCTGCTTTGTTTTCTTTGCCGTGAGATAAAACGTATGATAATTACAGGTAATCTGACATTTATGGCTCTCATAAATATAAGGATCTGCGGTTGCTGTCAGTACCCTGGCACTGATCAGATACAAAATCTTACGGTTTCGTTCTTTCAGTTCACCAATATCTGCTTTGGCTACTTCCATAGTCGGGATAATCGCATGGTGATCAGATACTTTCTTTGAATTTAATACCTTACTCACGTCTGGCTGATATTCCAGACCTTCAACATAAGGCATTTTCCCAAGTAACATCTGAATCAGAGTTTCTGTGCTTTCTTCCATCTCATCTGTCAGATACTGGCTGTCTGTTCTCGGATAAGTGACAAACTTCTGCTCATACATCTCCTGCACGGCATCCAGCGTCTGCTGTGCGGTATAGCCAAACATTCTGTTTGCTTCCCTCTGAAGAGTGGTCAGATCATAGAGTTTTGGAGGGCGTACCGTCTTCTCTTTCACATCATCCTTTTCCACTTCGCACATCCGCTCCAGGCAGTCCGCAGCCACTTTATCTGCATCCTCCTTTTTCTGAAAATGCTCTGTAACCGCATCCATATCATCAAACTTGATATGAGCCATATAATATTTTTCTTTGGTAAATTCCTTGATCTTCTGATTTCGATCCACGATCATGGCAAGTGTTGGTGTCTGCACTCTTCCAACTTTCAGATTCTGGTTATACAGAACGGAAAAAAGACGGCTCGCATTGATTCCCACCAGCCAGTCTGCCTTTGCCCTGCAAAGTGCTGACTGATAGAGACTGTCATAACACGAACCGTCTTTTAATGACGCAAATCCATCTTTAATTGCCTGTTCTTCCATGGAAGAAATCCAGAGCCGCTTCATCGGCTTTTTGCATCCTGCCTGCTCATACACCAGACGAAAGATTAACTCTCCTTCACGTCCTGCATCAGTCGGTCATTTTTTGCGGACAGTTCATACATGCTATCCTTTTCTGTTCTCTGCTCCTGCGTTTGCTCTCGTTTGATTTCTCCCTCCGTATCTTCTTGGCACAAGCAGGACAATACCTTGATGCACCAGAGCCCGGGACATATTCAACGCCGCACACCGTACAATTTTTAGCGGGCATTGCTGCCCACCGTTTTGTAGGTATGATATGTAATTCATCGACAAAGCCGATGAATTTATAGTAAATCTTGATTTCCTGCTTCACTGTTCCGTCTGCCATCTTCTCACGCTCCGAAACAAGTATCTTGTCTATGAGTGCGTTTATAACTGTTGCATCCAGTTCTTTTAAGCCTTGATAATTTCGGATAAGGGCGAGGAAGTCACGGATTCCCCGTGATTTCTCGTAGCTTTCATTAAGAGTTTCCGTCACCTCTTTCAGCCTTGCTTCAATTTCAAGCTGCTCTTTCTGGTATTTCCCCGACATCATCTCAAAATTCCGCTCGGTAATACGCTCCATGACCTTATCCTCGTAGAGAGAGGAAAACAGCCTGTCCAGTTCCGCAAGGCGTTTGTTCAGCTTCTTACGTTCTTTCTCTAATGCTTTCGCCCTGCTCTGGTCTGTTTCCGTGAGCCGCTTTTCTATGGCCCTGACCGCCTTTTCATCATTCACTGCCATATCCGCAAAACAGTTGATGTCGGCAAGAACGGCATTGAATAAATCCCTTGCTTCTATATTGTGGGCACTACACTCGCTTCTTCCGTTTCTTGCATAATTATTACATGAATACTGTACACAGTCGATAATCTCTGGGCGTTTCCTCCTGTGTACGTTCATTGCCCGCAGAGCACATCCGCAGTCCACACACTTGATAACGCCTGCAAAAATATTTACAAATCCTCCCTTGTTCTGTGGAAGCCTACGACTTGTAATAAGCTGTTGGACAATATCAAATTCCTCCTGCGTGACTATTCCCTCATGGGTATTGGGTATCACTTCCCATTCTTCGGGCAGCTTAGAGGGGCGTTTCTTGCTTTTCATATTGGCGGCAATCCGTTTGTAGCCTACAAGATTTCCCGCATATATCGGGCTTCTTAAAATGCTCCTCACGCTGTTCCCACTCCAAATATAGCGTTTGTCCTCGTTCCCCTCAAAATGACGTTCAAAGCCTGTTTCGCCACGCTCCGCCGCATAAGCGGCAGGGCGTAGGATATGCTGTTTATTAAGATGTCTGCAAATTTTGGCAACTCCATTCCCTTTTAATGCAAGGTCGAATATCTCTTTTACAACATGTGCCACTTTATCATCTATCAGCAGATGGTTGTGGTCGGCAGGGTCTTTGATATAGCCATAAGGGGCGGTAGTTCCCATGAATTTCCCCTGTTGAAACCTCGCCCGATATGCCGATTTTATCTTAACAGATATGTCAGCGGCATACATTTCGTTTAAAATGTTGCGGAAAGGCGTGATGTCCATAGCAGATTTATTCAAGGTATCTACGCCGTCATTGACCGCTATATACCTCACGTTATGCTCTGGGAAGAAAACTTCCAGATATAACCCACAATCAAGATAGTTTCTCCCCAGACGGGATAAATCTTTCGTAATCACGCAGTTTATCAGACCGCTTTCAATGTCTTTTATCATATTCTGGAAACTTGGTCTTTGGAAATTTGTACCAGAATAACCATCGTCCACATACGTTTTTGCTATGTGCCATCCCTGCTTTTTCACATAATCCGTGAGGATGGATTTCTGTGTCGCAATGCTCGCACTCTCGTTATCCGTACCATCGTCTTTAGATAAGCGGCAATAAATGCCGACTAAATAGATTTTCTTTTCTTCTTTGATTCCTGCCATACTGTAAAACCTCCGTATCTGTCCTATCTGTTTTCATGTCCCATTGCGTACATTCTAAGCGGACAGCCCCTCATTGTCGAAGGTGTCGCCCTCGGCAATCTTCTTCCGAATATCCTCGGAGATAATCGGGACAAACGCTTCTGTAACGGTCTGTGTGCCGACATATTCACGGCTGATTATCATCTGCACTGGTGCTTTTGGCACGATACGCTTTCTCTTTTTATCTGCTTTCTTATCCTCGCCCATACTTAAATCTTCCTTTCCAGACAGGGCAGGGAAGAGTTTGGAAATGTCCCCGCCCTGCCAATCAGATACCATTAATCCTCGCTGTTTAATTCTTTCTGTAATGCTTTAAGGAGTGCCGCCGCTTCATCAGCGTTCAGCGTGATTCCCTTGCCGCACTTTTCACGGTTCGGGGAAAAGCTGCGGATGTCATACTTCGGCTCTTTCCCATTCCATGAAATGAGATTGATTTCCTTTGTGTAGCCACTGTCGCCCGTAGACAATACTGCGATTTCCTTTACGATTTCATACTGGATTTCTCTCATTCTCCATACCTCAACTCTCTGTATTTACTTCCCGAAAAAAGAAGATTAGCGGCTGTCACGGTTGCGTTTCCTCTGCAACTCACGCTCCAAAAGTTTGATGATGGTTTCCTCCATCTGCTTCGGCGTTGTGTTCTTCGGAAAGTATTTTTTCAGCTTGCTTGTGTTGATTTTCAAGGTTTCTTTCTGGTTGCCCTTTTCCTCCGTCATAATCGCAAATATCGTATCCATGTCAAGCCGCCCGCTCTGGCTTAACTGTTTCATCCGCTGTGCCTGTGAGAGTGAGGGCGTTGCTTCTTCGCTCTCCATCGTGGCAAAGAGGTTTTCCTGCTCGTCTTTCTTCAAGAAGGACAGTTCCACCGCAGGCGTGAGGGCGATTTTCCCCTCGTCCACCATCTGCAAAATCGGCGGTATCAGTTCCGTCAGGCGGATAAAACGCTGCACGGTCATCCTGCCCACGCCGAAGCCCTGTGCCACCTTGTCGTCCGTCCGCAACTTCGTCACAACTTGTGACGAGGTTAAGTCTGTGCGGAAACCCTGCCGCTTCATGGCTTCGGATTTCATCTTGTAAGCAAACGCCCGCTCCGATGGCAGGATATTCTCACGCTGCAAATTGCTGTCTACAAGGGTGATGATGGCTCGGTCACGGTCTAAGGGCAGGACAAACGCAGGCACGGTATTTATCCCTGCAAGTTCAGAAGCACGGACACGCCGCTGTCCTGCAATCACTTCATAACCGTCCCCGTCCTCTTTCGGGCGTGTGATTATCGGCGTGACAATGCCAAATTCCTTGATGCTTTCCGCTAACTCTGACAGTGTTTCATCTTCTGCCACATGAAACGGATTGTCGGGGAACGGGTACAAGTCTTTGGTCTTTAACACCTTAAAATCCTGTTTCTTCATTCACATATCTACCTTTCTTTCGCTCTGCTTCTATGATTTTTCTGCAATTCTTCCAACACTTCGGGCGGTATTTTTGACAGCAGCCGCCCCATCTGCTCGTTGGTTCTCTGCAATTCAAATATCTTCTGATTCGCTTTCTGCACCTTTAGTTCCTGCTCGTACTTTTCATCACGCATACGCCCCGCATAGTCTGATTCCTGCCCAATTCTCTCTTTCAAACTGTCGATATACGCCTGCTGTTTCCCGATTTCCTTAGAGAATTTCTCCACGTCTGGCAGCCATGCAGAGAGTAAATCTAACGCTTTATCCCTTTTCTTCCCTGCGTTAAAGGCGTTGATGTCGGATAGGGCAGACACGATTTCTTCATACTGTTTATCAAGCCTGCCGCCTAATTTATAGAGCCATGTGGGGACGTGTTTCCGCTTGGTTTCCATTGAGGACTGCCCCCGTTCAAGCTGATTCCACCGTGAGGACATCCGCTCATGGTAGGCGGTCTGCCACTCGGATAATGATTTCTGGTTGCCTAAGATAGCTTTCGCTGACAGCTTATTGTCTGGCGTAATCGGCACAAAGCAGAGGTGCATATGGGGCGTTCTCTCGTCCATATGGACGACAGCGGAGAGGATATTCTGCTTTCCAACACGCTCCGAAATGAAGTCAAGAGCCGTCTGGAAATACGCTTTTTGTTCTTCGGGCGGTAACTGGTTCATAAATTCTGGTGAAGCTGTGATGAGCGTTTCCACCATCATCACGCTGTCTTTCCTTGTCCTGCACCCCGCTTCGGCTACCATGCGGTTAATCTCTTTCTTGTAGGTGTACTTTGGTGGTGCTATGAGATGGTAATTGTTTTTAGAGCGTTCCATATCTATATCTGGGTTGCTTTTGTAGGCTTCTTTCTTCCGCTCGTTGTGGCGTTCACAAGCCGCAACGCCGCCCGCTTTTCGTTTCTGGAAACGCAGGATTGCATAAGGCATAGGCGGATTCCTCCTTTCTTTCGGCGGGTGACCGTCCTTTGGGGTGACAGCGGTGACGGTGGTGACAGCAGTTTTGGGATACCCCCTGCCGACTGCCGCAACTGTCACCCTCACCCCCTGCATGACGGTCATGTCGATGATGACGGTGTTTTTGGGATACCCCCCCCCTCGCAAGAGCCGTCACCGTCATGCCGCCATTCTTTTATCCGAAGCCGTAAGGCGTAGGATAGCAGGGCACAGCCCTGCCTTAAGGGAGTCCAGAGGGAACGTCTGGCACACGACTTTGCAGGGCAAAGTGTAGTGTGTTACACCCTGTAAACGCAGTCGGAAAAATCGGAATGATTTTTCTGACCGCAGGGGTGGTTTTACACGACCGAAAAGGGCGAGTAAATCTCACGCCTGCATTTTGCGTTTACGGGGTGTTCTCCCGTAGGGATGACAGCGGCAGGGTATCCTAAAATCACTGTCACCACCGTCACTGCTGTCACCCGCAGGGCAGAGCCGCCAGCTTTACATGGCTTTAAGCGTCAATGACAGTAACAGGGGGGTATCCTAATATCGCTGTCACCACCATCACCGCTGTCACCCGCCCTCCTTGCAAGGGCAATCCGCCTGCCGTCTTTCCTGCGGCTGTACTGGTAGCAGATACGGTTCTCGCTTAAAAATGTGGTGCGGTATTCATTCAGCCATTTCGTAATCACCGTGGGTATGGTTTCCGTTTCCCCCATAGCG
>ENA-OQDC01000299-OQDC01000299.1-human-gut-metagenome-genome-assembly--contig:-NODE-299-length-37600-cov-6.875964_pt1 | contig 37600 bp, 34 predicted proteins | sample MGYA00242770_ERZ504601 | MGnify/ENA primary metagenome ERZ504601 (study PRJEB26092, sample SAMD00036305) | human gut metagenome | host: Homo sapiens | study: EMG produced TPA metagenomics assembly of...
TTCAACGAAATCTTGGAGTGCTTACACCACTGGAATTCCATGAACAAAAACTAGAAAACGTTGCATAAACAACCCGGTACATAAACTGTACCGGGGAAGAAAAAATTTTCGTTATTTAATTTGTCTACTTGACGGGTAGCACACCAAAATCAAGGCTTCACAAAATCTTCACAAAATAATTAGCACTCACCTATTGACAGTGCTAACAAAAAGATGTAATGTTATATTGCAAATAGAACAAGAGCAAAAAGGAGGTTGTCTATATGAATATAAATAAATTTACACAAAAATCACTGCAGGCTGTACAGAACTGTGAACGTATTGCAATGGACTATGGCAACCAGGAGATTGCACAGGAGCATCTGCTCTATGCATTGCTGACACAGGATGACAGTTTGATTGCAAAACTGATGGAAAAGATGGGGCTGGATAAGAATCTCATCATTAACAGAGTAGAAGAAGCCATTCAGAAACGGCCAAAAGTTCAGGGCGGACAGCAGTATGTCGGACAGGATCTGAATAAAGCATTGATTCATGGTGAAGATGAAGCCAAAGCAATGGGAGATGAATATGTATCGGTAGAGCATCTCTTCCTTTCTATTATGAAATATGCAGGCAAAGAAGTAAAAGCACTTTTCCGTGAGATGGGCATTTCAAGAGAAGGATTCTTACAGGCACTTTCAACCGTCAGAGGTAATCAGAAAGTGACCAGTGATAACCCGGAAGATACCTATGATACATTGAATAAATATGGTACAGATCTGGTAGAAAGAGCAAGGGAACAGAAGATGGACCCGGTCATCGGACGTGATTCCGAGATCCGGAATGTGATTAGAATCCTTTCCCGTAAGACAAAGAATAATCCGGTCCTCATCGGAGAACCTGGTGTAGGTAAGACTGCCGTTGTCGAAGGGCTTGCACAGCGTATCGTGCGCGGTGACGTACCGGAAGGCTTGAAAGAGAAGACAATCTTCTCCCTGGATATGGGAGCGCTGGTAGCCGGTGCAAAATATCGTGGTGAATTCGAGGAACGTCTGAAAGCAGTACTGGAAGAAGTGAAGAACAGTGACGGAAGGATTATCCTGTTCATTGATGAATTACACACAATTGTCGGAGCAGGTAAGACAGACGGAGCTATGGATGCCGGTAATATGTTAAAACCTATGCTGGCAAGAGGAGAATTGCACTGTATCGGCGCAACGACACTGGATGAATACCGTCAGTATATTGAAAAAGATGCAGCTCTTGAGAGACGTTTCCAGCCGGTTATGGTAGAAGAACCAACCGTTGAAGATACCATTTCAATCCTTCGTGGACTGAAAGAGCGTTATGAAGTGTTCCACGGTGTAAAGATTACAGACGGTGCATTGGTAGCAGCTGCAACCTTATCTGACCGTTACATTTCTGACCGTTTTCTTCCGGATAAGGCCATCGACCTTGTAGATGAGGCATGTGCATTGGTTAAAACAGAACTGGATTCTATGCCGGCAGAGATGGATGAATTGAATCGTAAGATTATGCAGATGGAGATTGAGGAAACTGCATTGAAGAAAGAAGATGACAGATTAAGTAAAGAACGTCTGGAACATTTACAGCAGGAACTGGCAGAACTCAGAGATGAATTTGCAGGAAAGAAAGCACAATGGGATAATGAAAAAGTCGGTATCGAGCGTGTTCAGAAACTCCGTGAAGCGATTGAACAGGTTAATAAAGATATAGAAAAGGCAAAGCATTCTTATGATCTGGAAAAGGCTGCAGAACTTCAGTATGGTAAACTGCCACAACTCCAGAAACAGTTAGAGGATGAAGAAGCCAAAGTAAAAGATGAAGATCTCTCACTGGTACATGAAAGTGTCAATGATGAAGAGATCGGAAGAATCGTATCCCGTTGGACTGGAATTCCTGTTGCAAAATTAAATGAAAGCGAAAGAAGCAAGACTTTACATTTGGGTGATGAACTGCATAAGAGAGTTATTGGACAGGATGAAGCGGTAGAACTGGTAACAGAAGCCATCATCCGTTCCAAAGCAGGAATCAAAGATCCGACCAAACCAATCGGCTCGTTCCTGTTCCTTGGACCTACCGGTGTAGGTAAGACAGAGCTTGCAAAAGCACTGGCAGAGAATCTGTTTGATGATGAGAATAACATGGTACGTATCGATATGAGTGAGTATATGGAGAAATATTCCGTGTCCCGTCTGATCGGAGCGCCTCCGGGATATGTCGGATACGATGAAGGTGGTCAGCTTACAGAAGCAGTCAGAAGAAGACCATATTCTGTCGTATTGTTTGATGAAGTGGAAAAGGCACATCCGGATGTATTCAATATTCTGTTACAGGTATTAGACGATGGACGTATCACCGATTCACAGGGACGTACCGTGGACTTTAAGAATACGATTCTGATCATGACATCCAATATTGGATCTCAGTATCTGCTGGATGGTATGGACGAAAATGGCAACATCAGCCAGGAGAGCCAGAATGCGGTAATGGAAGACTTAAGAGCACACTTCAGACCAGAGTTCCTGAACCGTCTGGATGAGACGATCATGTTCAAACCATTGACGAAAGACAATATTTATGACATTATTGACTTATTAGTAGCTGATGTCAACAAACGTCTGGCTGATCGTGAGATTTCTATTTTCCTGACTGACGATGCGAAGAAATTTGTCGTAGACGGAGGATATGATCCGAATTATGGTGCAAGACCACTGAAGCGATTCCTCCAGAAACACGTCGATACACTGGCAGCAAAACTGATGCTGCAGGGCGACGTAGGCGCACAGGATACGATCATCATAGATGTGGAAGACGGTAAGCTTGTGGCAAGGAGTCAGAGCGTGTGCGAATAATATTTCACATAGATGTCAATTCAGCTTATCTTAGCTGGACTGCAGTAGAACAACTAAAGAATGGAGCGAAAGTGGATATCCGGACGATACCGGCGATCATTGGCGGCGACCAGAAGTCTCGCCACGGTATCGTTCTGGCAAAATCCATTCCGGCAAAAAAATATGGCATTCGTACAGGGGAACCTGTTGCGAATGCCTTTCGTAAGTGTCCGAATCTGAAAAGTTATCCGCCGGATCACCAGATGTACCGCGAATACAGCCGGAGACTTATGGATTTCCTGCGTACTTACACGACACATATAGAACAGGTCAGTGTGGATGAATGTTACATGGATTTTACAGAAATCGCAGACCGGTTCACATCTCCTGTGGAAGGTGCGAATGAAATTAAAGATGAGGTGTATAAAAGGTTCGGATTCACGGTAAATGTGGGGATATCTTCCAGAAAAGTTCTGGCAAAGATGGCATCCGACTTTGAAAAACCGAATAAAGTGCACACGCTGTTCCCGGAAGAAGTTCTGGTGAAAATGTGGCCGCTGCCGATCGGAGAGTTATTTATGGCAGGTCGTTCCAGTGTAGAGACGATGAAGAAGCTGGAAATCTATACGATCGGAGATCTGGCGAATACAGATCCGGCGATTCTGGAATTACATCTGAAAAGTCATGGAAGAAAGTTATGGGAATTTGCCAACGGGCTCGATGATTCGGAAGTAGAAAGCGTCCGGGCAGAAGCAAAAGGAGTCGGTAATTCTACGACACTGCCAAAAGATCTGACAACAGAGGAAGAGGCATTGCCGGTGTTAAAAGATCTGGCTGCAAGCGTGGGACGACGATTGCGAAAAGCCGGGCAGAAAGCCGGAATGGTCAGTGTGGAGATCAAGTATCACACTTTTAATCAGGTGTCCCATCAGATGCAGATGGAGAAAGCGTCGAACCAGGATCAGGATATTTACCGGAGCGCTATTGAATTATTCCGTGAATTGTGGAACGGAGAACCTATCAGACTTCTTGGAATCCGGACGTCTAAATTATCGGAAGAAAGCGAACCGGAGCAGTTGAGTCTGTTCGATATGAAGTTCGAATCCGAAGAGACGAGGAAGAAAAAGAAGAATCTGAAAGAGGCGTTGAAGAAATTAGAAGGAAAATATGGGGACGGGATTGTAAAAAAAGGATGGTAACAATTTTGATATGTCTTTAAAAGTGTATTTGTGTGCCGAAATTACGTCTTTAAAAATGTTTTAATTTAACAATAATTAGATAAACTAAAGAAAATATATAAGATAGAGTAAAGGGAAAACCCCTTGACAGGTGTAAGAAATTTTGTTACAATTATGAACATAAGAGCAGTTGCGAATTATATTTACATATAATTTGTGGCTGCTTTTTTGTGTTGTTATGGGATGTAAGTCCGCAGAAAGTATAAAATAAATCTAGGAGGAATGGAAATGAAAAATGTAAATTGGAAAGAATTATTCATAGATATTATCATTGATATCGTAGCAGGTATGATCATCGCAGTTGGTATTTACAACTTTGCGCTGAATGCAGATTTCCCGGTAGCTGGATTTTCAGGTATCGCGATCATTCTGTATCACTTATTCGGATTGCCGGTCGGTGCCGGAACCATCATCTTGAATGTACCTGTTGCAATCTTCTGTTATAAATTTTTAGGAAAAGAATTTTTCTTAAAGTCCATGAAATCGATGATCATTTCATCATTACTGATGGACTACGTAGCACCACTGTTTCCGGTCTATGACGGAAGCAGACTGCTGGCAGCTCTGTGTATGGGCGTATTATGCGGAATCGGATATGCCATGATCTTCATGAGAGGTTCTTCAACAGGCGGACAGGACTTCATCAGCGTGGCGATCAAGAAAGTAAAACCACATATTACGCTTGGAATTATTACATTTGTCCTTGATATCTGTACGATCATTCTTGGAACAGCACTGGTATTCAAGGATATAGACGGCCTGATCTACGGTGTCGTCGTTACTTATTTGATGGCAATGGTAATGGACAGAATCATGTACGGTATCGATGAAGGTAAGATGACCCTGATCGTAACCGACAAAGGTGCTGAGATTGCAGAACAGATTGACGCTTACTCAGGAAGAGGATCTACAATCTTAAAAGGAATCGGAAGTTATTCAAAGAAAGACAAAGATGTCGTAATGTGCGCCTGCAATAACAAGCAGATGTATACCATTAAGAAGATGGTACATACCATCGATCCGAAAGCATTCACTATTATCGTAGAATCGAACGAAGTAGTAGGAGAAGGATTCAAGGAAGAACTTCCGGATATTGAACTGTAAAATAAGACAGTAAAAAATTAGAAGAGACATAAAAGAGTAAGAAGACCAGCCGATTACCGGCAGGTCTTCTTGCTTTAAAAAGAAAATCTTTACATTGCATACAATTTCACAAGCTCTGTAACAACATCCACACTCTTATCCATACCCTCAACTGTAATATGTTCGTAAGGACCGTGATAAGCATGTCCTCCTGTTCCGAGATTCGGGCAAGGCAGCCCCTTGAAGCTTAACTGACATCCGTCTGTGCCGCCGCGGATCGGAAGTACAAGTGGTGTCACATCTGCATTCTCACACGCTTTTTTCGCATTGTCGATCAGGTGCATACAGGTAGCAATGATCTCTGCCATGTTGCGGTACTGCTCGGAAATTGTAAGCGCTACAGTGCCTTCGCCCCATTTTTCATTCATATCTTTCTCGATTAATTTCAAAGTTTTTTTCTTTGCTTCAAAGAGATCTTTGTCATGGTCTCTTACAATATAATGAAGCTCAGCTTCCGCAACTTCTCCGGACATGCTCATCAGATGATAGAATCCTTCATAATCCTCTGTTCCGCGAGGTGTCTCCATAGATGGAAGAGCATTATTGATCTCCATAGCAACCAGACTTGCATTGATCATAGTATCTTTGGAAGAACCAGGATGTACGTTGAATCCTTTGATCACGAAATCCGCTTTGCATGCGTTGAAGTTCTCATACTGGATCTCGCCTTCGGTATCACCGTCCAGTGTATAGCCGTAGTCAGCACCGAACTGTTCTACGTTGAAGTGAGAAGCACCGGTACCAATCTCTTCATCCGGTGTAAATGCTACGCACAGAGGTCCGTGAGGAATCTTTTCTTCCTGAATGCGTTCGATCATTGTCATGATCTCTGCGATTCCGGCTTTGTCATCAGCTCCGAGAACAGTCGTGCCGTCAGAAGTGATCAGTGTACGTCCTTTCAGATCTGCCAGATGCGGAAAGTTCTTAGGACTTAAAATAGTATCACTTGTTCCGAGTCTGAGTTCACCACCGTCATAATTTTCAGTAACAATTGGTTTGATATCATGGTCACAGAAGTCTGATACGGTATCCATGTGTGCGATGAATCCGATCGCCGGCTTGTCTTCCAGGCCTTCGGTAGCTGGAAGCTTTCCGTACAGGTAGCACTGGTCATCCAGAATAACATCTGTAAGACCCAGTTCCTTCATCTCTGCTTCCAGAAGTCTTGCAAGATCGAACTGGCATGTGGAAGATGGTACAGTTTCGCTGTTTTCGTCACTTGGTGTGCGGACAACAACATAATTCAGTAATCGTTCATAAGCTTTCATAAGTTACATTCCCCTTTTCTATATTTTCAAAATATTCTAACTACTACTATAACATAATTTTTCCTTTGCTGCATGGGAAAATGATGGTATACTTATGATATTGTAGGAAAATAGGAGGCAACCACATGAAATTAACCCAGTTACTGGAACGTTTAGAATATGAAGTAGTACAGGGAGATGATCAGATTGAAGTTACAGAACTGATCAATGATTCCCGAAAAGTATCAGAAGGCAGCGTATTTGTATGTATCAGCGGAGCAGTGTCTGATGGACATACATATATAGAGCAGGTTGCAGAAAAAGGTGCAGCAGCTGTCATTGTAGAAAAGGATGTAGAAGCACCGGAAGGACTGACAGTGATCAAAGTAAAGGATACCCGTTATGCGCTGGCAATGACATCAGCAGCATATTTCGGATATCCGGCAGAAAACTGAAAGTCATCGGAATCACAGGAACCAAAGGCAAGACAACAACAACATACATGGTCAAATCTATCCTGGAAGAAGTCGGTATCAGAGTCGGACTGATCGGTACGATCGAGGCAATCATCGGAGACAAGAGCATTCCGGCGAATAATACAACACCGGAATCTTATACCATTCAGAAATATTTTGCAGAGATGGTAGAAGCAGGATGCGAATGCGTTGTCATGGAAGTGTCTTCACAGGGACTGAAGCTTGACCGTACAGCCGGCATTCCGTTTGAGATCGGAATCTTTACGAACCTTGGCGAAGATCACATCGGACCGAACGAACACAAAGACTTTGACGAGTATAAGTATTGCAAGAGCCTGTTGTTTAAACAGAGCAAGATCGGAATCGGCAATGTGGATGATAAATGGTTCAAAGACATTTTCAAAGATGCGACATGCGAAGTTGAGACATTCGGATTTTCTGATAAAGCAGATATCCGTGCCACAGATGTAAAACATATCTCCAGACCAGGATATCTGGGAGTACAGTATCATGTGGCAGGTCTTATGGATTTTGACGTAGAGATTGATATTCCGGGAGATTTCAGCGTATATAACTCACTGACAGCAATCGCAGTATGCAGACATTTTGGTGTGCCGGTAGAAGATATCAAGAAGGCACTGAAAGTTGCAAGAGTTAAAGGCCGTATTGAGATGATCAAGGTATCTGACGACTTCACATTGATGATCGACTATGCACACAATGCAATGGCACTGGAAAGTCTTCTTGATACATTAAGAGACTATCATCCGGAAAGAATCGTGACCGTATTCGGCTGCGGTGGCAACAGATCTAAGACAAGACGTTATGAGATGGGCGAAGTATCCGGTAAATTATCGGACTTTACGATCATCACATCGGACAACCCGAGATTTGAAGAGCCGCAGGCAATCATTGATGATATTGTAGTCGGTATGAAAAAGACAGATGGTAAATATATCACCATCTGTGACAGAAAAGAAGCAATTAAATATGCAATCGAACATGGCCGGCCGGGAGATGTCATCATCCTGGCAGGAAAAGGACATGAGACATATCAGGAAATCAAGGGTGTCAAGTATGATATGGATGAACGTGTTCTGATTAAGGAAGTATTAGAGGAATTAAAGAAATAGATGTACGCTGATATTATCATCGATATTACGCATGAAAAATTAGATAAAGTCTTTCAATACCGCATCCCCTCTCATCTGGAGGGGATGCTTAAGGTTGGAACAGAAGTTGTGGTTCCGTTTGGTAAAGGAAATAAAGAAATCAACGGCTATGTGACAGGATTCTCTGAGCGTGCGGAGTATGCACCGGAGAAGATCAAGGAGATCTTAAGGATTGCCGAAGAAAGTGTAGCGATCGAGAGCAGACTGGTTGCATTGGCAGCCTGGATGAAAGAGTCTTATGGCGGAACAATGATCCAGGCACTGAAGACCGTCCTTCCTATCAAGAAGAAGGAACGTGCGAAAGAAAAGCAGAAGGTAAGGTTGCTTTTGGCGGAGGCAGAAGGAAAAGAAAAGCTGGATCTGTACCTGCATAAGAACCAGAGAGCGCGTGCGAGACTTCTGGCGGCACTTCTGGAACAACCGGAACAGGACTATGATTTTCTGATCCATAAGCTGAATCTGACAAGAAGTGTGATAAAAGCATTGGAAAAACAAAAAGTTCTGATACTGGAATCGGAACAGGTATACCGTAATCCGGTAATCTGTCAGCAGAAAGAGCAAAAAGAGATCATTTATACAGAAGAACAACGGACGGCAATTCAGACATTTTCAAGGGATTATGAACAGGGACTTCGTAAGACCTATCTGTTATATGGTGTGACCGGAAGCGGTAAGACTGAAGTATATATGGAGATGATCGCCAGAGTCTTAAGTGAAGGCAGACAGGCGATTGTACTGATCCCGGAGATTGCACTGACATATCAGACGGTGATGCGGTTTTATACAAGATTCGGAGAACGTGTCTCTATTCTGAATTCCAGAATGTCCCAGGGAGAACGCTATGATCAGATGGAACGTGTGAAAAAAGGTGAGGTTGATATTATGATCGGTCCGAGATCTGCACTTTTCACACCATTTGAGAAACTGGGGCTGATCGTGATTGATGAGGAACATGAACCGACTTATAAGAGCGAACAGGTACCGAGATTTCATGCAAGAGAGACAGCAATCGAGCGGGCAAGGATGGAAGGTGCCAGTGTGGTACTGGGTTCGGCAACTCCCTCGCTGGAAGCATTTTATGCATGTGAATGCGGAAGATATCAGATGTTACGGCTTAAGATGCGTACCAGGAAACAGGAACTTCCGCAGGTATATGTGGCAGATATGCGGGAAGAATTAAAGCATGGGAACCGGTCAATCTTAAGTGACCGACTCGAAGAATTGATGCAGGATCGTCTGGATAAGAAGGAGCAGATGATGCTTTTCCTTAACCGGAGGGGATATGCAGGTTTTGTTTCTTGCAGAGCCTGTGGATATGTAGTAAAATGTCCTCACTGTGATGTGTCTTTGTCGGTACACAGAGGTGGTAAGATGGTCTGTCATTACTGTGGCTATGAGACACAGACCGTTCGCAATTGTCCATCTTGCGGTTCAACGTATATCGGTGGTTTCAGGGCAGGAACACAGCAGATTGAAGAAATAGTGAAGCGCAAGTTTCCGCAGGCAAGGGTTCTTAGGATGGATATGGATACCACAAAAAATAAAGGAGGGCATGAGAAGATCCTGTCGAAGTTTGCAGATGAAGAAGCAGACATTATGATCGGAACACAGATGATCGTAAAAGGACATGATTTTCCGAATGTGACTTTGGTTGGGGTTCTGGCAGCAGATATGTCTCTGTATTCGGATGATTACCGTTCGGGGGAACGTACGTTTCAGCTGCTGACACAGGCGGCAGGACGTGCAGGACGGGGAAGAAGTCCCGGGGAAGTAGTGATACAGACTTACAGTCCGGAGCATTACAGTATACAAATGGCTGCAAGACAGGATTATGAAGGCTTTTATGAAAAAGAAATGAACTACCGGGATCTGATGGGATATCCGCCTGCGTCACAACTGATGGCAGTTTTGATGACAGGAGCTGATGAGGTCAGGCTTGCAACAGCAGCAGAATATCTGAAGAAATACGCAGTCAGGGTAAACACAGGTGAAGAGATACAGGTGATAGGACCGGCAAGTCCGTCAGTCGGGAAAGTGAATGATGTATACCGGAAGGTTCTATATCTGAAAAGCAGAGAATATAAGGAACTTGTGTGGATCAAAAATCATATGGAACGTTATATAGAGATCAACAGAGGATTTGCGGACATGAGAATACAGTTTGATTTTAATCCGATGAATATTTTTTAAAAGTATTTTATGAATTAAGAAATAGATAAGTAATAGTGATAAAGGAGAGACAAAAGAGATGGCACTTAGAAAAATCAGGGAATTTGGTGATGAAGTTCTGAACAAAGAATGCAAAGAAGTAACAAAGATGACAATCCGTACAAAAGTACTGATCAATGATATGCTGGATACAATGTATGAGGCAATGGGAGTAGGTTTGGCGGCACCACAGGTTGGAATCCTGAAGCGCATCGTAGTTATTGATATCGGAGAAGGTCCGATCATCCTGATCAATCCGGAAATCATAGAGACATCCGGAGAACAGACAGGCGAAGAAGGATGTTTAAGCCTTCCCGGAAAAGCAGGAACTGTTACAAGACCGAATTACGCAAAGGTAAAGGCATTGAATGAAGATATGGAAGAAGTAATCTTAGAAGGAGAAGGACTTCTTGCAAGAGCATTTTGTCATGAGATCGATCATCTGGATGGTAAATTATATACCAGACTGGTAGAAGGCGAAGTACATGACGTAAATTATGAGGAGGAAGAGTAACATGAAGGTAATATTCATGGGAACCCCGGATTTTTCGGTCGGTACGCTGGAAGCACTGATCGGGGCCGGGCATGAAGTTGTACTTGTAGTCACACAGCCGGATAAGCCGAAAGGACGTGGCGGCAAGATGCAGTATACACCGGTTAAAGAGGCAGCCGTGGCACATGGGATTCCGGTTTTTCAGCCGGTGAAGATTAGAGAGCCGGAAGCCGTAGAAGAGCTTCGCAAATATAATGCTGATATCATGGTAGTCATTGCATTTGGACAGATCCTTCCGAAGGAGATTCTTGATATGACGCCTTACGGATGTATCAATGTACATGCATCTTTATTGCCAAGCTACCGTGGTGCTGCACCGATCCAGTGGGCGGTCATCAACGGAGATAAAGTGTCCGGTGTAACGACTATGCAGATGAATGAGGGGTTGGATACCGGAGATATGATCATGAAGACAGAAGTTCCTTTGTCGGAAGATGAAACAGGAGGAAGTCTTCATGACAAGCTGGCAGAGGCTGGCGCAAAACTCTGCGTTGAGACGTTAAAGGCACTAGAAGATAAGACAGCAACCTGGGAAGTACAGGGAGAAAGTCCGACAGCATATGCGAAGATGCTGGATAAGAAGCTTGGAGATATCGACTGGAGCAGATCTGCAAAGTCAATCGAATGTCTGATCCGTGGAATGAATCCATGGCCGAGTGCTTACACGGACTGGAACGGTAAAGTTATGAAATATGGAGCCGGGTACTGGACGAGAACACAGATGCAAACCGGGAACAATCGTGAAAGTAGAAAAGACAGTTTCTCCGTACAGACAGGAGATGGGCTTCTGAAAGTCCTTGCACTTCAAATCCCGGGAAAGAAGAGAATGGAAGCGGACGCTTTCTTACGCGGTTATCAGATCGAAACAGGATGTGAACTTTCTTCACAAATGATTAAGAATTGTTAAAAATGTATGAAAAGCTGCTATTAGGGTAAATTTTCGTATATAATGCAGGTCATAGAAAGCAAGGAGGCTGATAATGATGTATTATCCAATGTATTTTGATCCAACGTATATATTAGTGCTGATTGGTGTCGTGATCTGCCTGATCGCATCAGCGAAGATGAATTCCACCTTCAGCAGATATTCCAGAGTAAGGAACCATTCCGGTATGACAGGAAGGGATGCGGCAGAACAGATTCTTCACAGAGAAGGCTTGTATGATGTGCGGATCGAGCACATTTCCGGTAATCTGACCGACCATTATGACCCGAGAACCAGGACATTGAGACTTTCGGATGCAACTTATAATTCCACATCGGTAGCTGCACTTGGAGTAGCAGCACATGAATGCGGACACGCAGTACAGCATGCGGCCGGATATGTACCGTTGAAGTTAAGAAGCAGTCTGGTACCGGTAGCAAATTTCGGAAGTTCTATCGCATGGCCGCTGATCATCCTTGGATTTTTCTTCAACAGCAGTACAACCTCTGTGTTGTTTATCAATCTCGGAATTCTTGCATTTTCGCTTGCAGTGTTATTCCAGATTGTGACATTACCGGTGGAATTTGATGCGTCACACAGGGCATTGAAGATCCTTGGTAATACAGGCATGTTGTATGAGGATGAAGTTAGAGATACCAGAAAGGTGCTGACAGCGGCAGCACTTACTTATGTAGCCGGAGCAGCATCTGCAATTCTGCAGCTTCTGCGTATACTGCTTCTGACTGGAAATCGAAGAAACGATTAATTAACGAAAGGGAAGGGGATATAAGCCGCTTCCCTGATTGTATATCTATGGAAAGAGGAGGGGACGTATGCAGGCGTCTGTAAATGAAAGAGAATTAGTGCTGGACATGCTGCTTCAGATTACAAGAGACGGTGAGTACAGCCATATCGTGATAAAGAATGTTTTGGATAAATATCAATATCTGGACAAACGGGAACGCGCATTTATTACAAGAGTAGTAAATGGAACACTGGAGCGTATGATTGAGATCGATTATATTATCAATCAGTTTTCCAAAGTAAAAGTAAATAAGATGAAACCTGTGATCCGCACGATTTTAAGAAGTTCGGTGTATCAGATGAAATATATGGACAGCGTACCAGATTCGGCAATTTGTAATGAAGCAGTAAAACTTGCGGGAAAAAGAGGGTTTGTGAACCTGAAGGGATTTGTCAATGGAGTACTTCGTAATATCGGCAGAAATCTGGACAAGATCAGCTATCCGGATGAGAAAGATCAAGAGGCCTTCATTTCCATAAAGTATTCATTGCCGGAATGGATGGTAAAGCAGTGGCTGAAAGTATATGATGAAGAGACGGTAAAGATGATCGGAAAAGCATTTCTGGAAGAAAAGCCGCTGACAGTCCGGTTTGATGAACATAAGATCAAAAAAGCAGAGCTGATCTCAATTTTGGAAAAAGAAGGTGTGACGGCAGGGGAAGTGCCAGAGATTCCATGTGCACTGTATCTGTCCGGATATGATCATCTGTCTGCACTTCCAAGTTTTTGTGAGGGACTTTACCAGGTACAAGACTTAAGTTCTATGCAGGTAGCATTATGGTCGGAAGTGAAAGCAGGAGACCAGGTGCTGGATGTGTGTGCCGCACCGGGAGGAAAGGCGATACATATTGCAGAACTTCTGAACGGAACCGGTCATGTGGAAGCGAGAGATCTGACAGAGTATAAGGTGGCGCTGATCCGGGATAATATTGAAAGAAGCGGTCTTACAAATATTAATGCAGTATGTCAGGATGCTGCAATATACGATCCACATAAGAAAGAAACGGCCGATATTGTAATTGCAGATCTTCCGTGTTCCGGGCTTGGTGTACTTGGAAAGAAGCCGGATCTGCGCTATAAGATGAATGAAAAGACAGAAGCAGATCTGGTGGAGTTACAAAAGAAGATCCTGTCGGTAGTAAAGGATTATGTAAAGCCAGGTGGAAAGCTTTTATATAGTACCTGTACGATACACAGAGAAGAGAATGAGGGGAATGTGGAGTGGTTTCTGAAAGAATATCCGGAGTTTGAACTGGTGAAAGAAAAACAGATGATTCCGGGAAGAGATGCGGGAGACGGATTCTACATAGCAATATTAAAAAGGGTGAATCATGAATAAGAAAGATATATGTTCCTACAATTATGATGAATTAAAAGAAGAGATGCTTGCAATCGGAGAAAAAGCATTCCGGAGCAAACAAATCTATGAATGGCTTCATGTAAAGCTGGCAGATGATTTTGATGAGATGACAAATCTGTCCAAAGGGCTGCGTGAGAAGTTGAAAGAAAACTATGAGATCCGGAAAGTGAAGATGATCGATCATCAGATATCGAAAGTGGATCCGACTGAGAAGTTCCTGTTTGAACTGGAAGACGGTAATATGGTAGAAAGTGTTCTGATGAAATATAATTACGGCAATTCTGTGTGTATCTCTTCGCAGGCCGGATGCCGTATGGGGTGCAGGTTCTGTGCATCAACGATTGGAGGACTCGTCAGGAGTCTGGAGACATCGGAGATGCTCCGTCAGATCTATCATATTCAGAAGATTACAGAAGAAAGAGTTTCCAATGTGGTGGTTATGGGAACCGGAGAACCGTTGGACAATTATGATAATTTCATAAAATTCATCCATATGCTGAGTGATGAACACGGGCTTCATATCAGCCAGAGAAATATTACAGCATCTACCTGTGGGATTGTCCCGAATATGAGAAGACTTGCTGAAGAGGGACTGCAGATCACACTGGCTCTGTCACTCCATGGATCCAGCCAGGAAAAACGTAAGAAGCTGATGCCGGTAGCAAATAAATATGAATTGTCTGATGTACTGGATGCCTGTGACTATTATTTTGATAAGACAGGAAGAAGAATTACCTTCGAGTACAGTCTGGTGGCAGGAGTCAATGACCAGCCGGATGATATCAGAGAACTGACGGCGATTTTAAAACGAAGAAACTGCCATCTGAACCTGATCCCGGTGAATCCGATCAAAGAGCGCGATTTTAAAAAGCCAGACCGCAAAAATGCCTTGGAATTTAAAAATAAACTTGGAAAAAAGCGGAATAAATGTTACTATAAGAAGGGAAAGAGGCTCTGATATAGACGGAGCTTGTGGACAGTTGCGCCGTAGACACGCAGCCAAAAGCGAGGGAGAGACAGATGAAAATATATGCAATGACTGATGTAGGAAGAAGACGTGAGGTCAATCAGGACTATGTATACGTTACAGACAGACCAATAGGACCATTTCCAAACCTCCTTACGGTCGCCGATGGAATGGGCGGACATAAGGCGGGAGATTTTGCGTCCAGTTATACGGTAAATGTATTAAAAGATGAGTTGAAGAAGACACCGATGGATAAACCCGAGGAGATTCTCAGAAGCGTAGTCAGTATTGCAAATCATAAATTAATCGAGGCAGCTTCAAGAGATATCAAGCTGGAAGGTATGGGAACAACACTGGTAGTGGCAACTGTTGTTGGCAATACATTGTACTTTGCCAATGTGGGAGACAGCAGACTTTACCTGATCAATGACAAGATCCGGCAGCTTTCTAAGGATCACTCGCTGGTAGAAGAGATGGTAAGACTCGGCGGAATCAAGGCAGAAGAAGCAAGAAACCATCCGGATAAGAATATTATTACACGGGCAATCGGTGTAAAGGAAAATGTGGAACCAGATATTTATGAATATCGTCTGAAAAAGGGTGACATCATTTTGATGTGTACAGATGGACTCAGCAATATGGTTGAGGATGAAGATATGTTCAATATTGTCAAGGGTTCCAGGGATGTAGTAGAAGCTGTTCAGATGTTGATAGAAAAAGCAAACAGCAATGGCGGGAGAGATAATATAGGGGTTATCGTAGCAGAGCCACTTGCTGATGAGGTGAGTGTATGGTAAAAGATGGAATCGTACTAGGCAAGAGATATGCTGTACTTAGTAAGATCGGTGCCGGTGGAATGGCGGATGTCTATAAGGGCCGGGATCAGATGCTGAACCGTTATGTGGCGATTAAGGTATTAAAGAAGCAGTATAAAGAAGATGAAAATTTCGTAAGAAAATTCCGCTCGGAGGCACAGGCTGCAGCCGGACTGATGCATCCGAATATTGTGAATGTATATGATGTCGGAGAAGACCGCGGCCTTAATTATATGGTCATGGAGCTTGTAGAAGGGATTACCTTAAAAGAATATATAGAGAGAAAAGGAAGACTGTCTCACAAAGAGACGATCAGTATTGCAATCCAGATGTGCAGTGGTATCGGTGCGGCGCATGCATCAGGAATTATTCACCGTGATATCAAGCCGCAGAATATTATCATTTCCAAGGATGGGAAGGTAAAGGTTACAGATTTTGGAATTGCGAAAGCTGTAACTTCGAATACAGTAAGTACGAATGCAATGGGATCCGTGCATTATACATCACCGGAGCAGGCGAGAGGCGGATTCAGTGATCAGAGAAGTGATATCTATTCCATTGGTATTACCTTATTTGAGATGGTGACAGGGCAGGTTCCGTTTGATGGCGAGACAACGGTAGAAGTTGCAATGAAACATCTGCAGCAGGAGATCACACCGCCGTCGGAGCTGGTTCCGGATATTCCTTACAGCCTGGAACAGATTATTCTGAAATGTACACAGAAGAGTTCTGAGAGAAGATATACAAGTACAGGAGATCTGATTCAGGATCTGAAGCATTCACTGGTAGATCCGGATGGAGATTTCGTAAGAATAGCGTCGGCAGGCGGGGATTCCGATACGGTTATTATGACAGATAAAGATCTGGATGATATCCGTAACGGTTACGATGATGACGACGAATATGATGATGAATATGACACTACAGATGTGTATTCGGGAAAAGGATATAACGACAGAGAAGATGGCGACGACGAATACGATGATTATGCATCCGGGAGAGATTCGGATGAAGTAAATCCGCATATGCATAAGATCATGAAGATTCTGACGATTGTGGTAATCGCAATCATTGCACTGATTCTCGTATTTACAGTGGGAAAGGCAGCGGGGGTTTTCAAGTCGTTTGGCGGAATTACTACAGAGGATGATGCAGATACGTCAGGAAAAGTTACAGTTCCGGATATCCGTGGTATGACAGAGGAGCAGGCAAAGGCTGCACTGAAAAAGAAAGATCTTGGAATAAAACCGATTAAGAGAACAGAATCTAAAAAATATAAAGCCGGACTGGTCTCTAAACAGACTCCGGAAGCCGGTGAAAAGGTAAAGAAAAATACAACTATAGAAGTTGTTATTAGTTCGGGACTGGTAAAAAGTAAAAAGCAGGTACCGGATGTCAGTGGTAAGAGTGAAACGGAAGCACAGAAAGAACTGGAAGATGCAGGATTTAAGGTGACTTCAAGCTTCCGGTATGATGACAGTGTAGCAAGCGGCAATGTCATCAGTACGACACCTTCTGCCGGAACAAAGGCTGAAAAGGGTTCTACAGTTACCATGCTGGTAAGTCAGGGTACAGATAAGAAGACGGTGCCGGATGTAAGAGGTATGGCAGATGCAACTGCACAGAGTACGATCAAGAATTATGGATTCAATGTAGGAACTGTAACATATGATTACAGTGACAGTGTGGAAAAAGGAATGGTTATCAGCCAGACTGTAACACCTGGAGGTAAGGCGGCAGCCGGAACAACCATTTCAATCACGGTAAGTAACGGACCGAAACCAGAAGAAAAGATTGATATTCAGAGCTTTGTAGGACAGCAGGAGTCAGCACTTAAGAGCTGGGCATCCCAGAATGGCCTGTATACAAATGTATCGGATTCACAGTACAGCAGCAGTTATGCAAAAGGATGTATCATCTCCATGAGTCCTTCTTCTGGAAATATTTCCAAGGGAGGCACGATCAGTTATGTGGTGAGCCTCGGGGCGAAACCACAGGAGCCGACAAATGGAGGAACTACAGGAGATAACAATAACCAGAATGGGTCTAATACAAATGATGGAACCACGACTGGCCAGTAAAAGATTATGCAGGGAAAAATTATAAAAGGAATTGCCGGATTCTACTACGTTCACGTAGTAGAATTCGGTGTTTATGAATGCAAAGCCAAAGGTGTATTCCGGAAAGAAAAGATCAAACCTTTGGTGGGAGATAATGTAGAGATAGAGATTCTTGATGAATCGGAAAAAAAAGGAAATATAGTGAAGATACTGCCACGGCAGAATGAGCTGATCCGCCCGGCTGTGGCCAATATCGATCAGGCATTGGTAGTCTTTGCGATCACGAAGCCGAATCCACATTTTAATCTGCTGGACCGCTTTCTTGTTATGATGGAAAGCAAAGAGATTCCGGTTGTGTTATGCTTTAATAAAGAAGACATTGCGACAGATCCTCAGGTGAAGGAATTGGAATCAATCTATGAATCATGCGGCTATCCGCTGGTATTTGTCAGTGCGAAAGAAGAACGGGGGATTGATCATATACGCGGACTTCTGAAAGGAAAGACAACAGCGATCGCAGGTCCGTCCGGAGTGGGCAAATCTTCGATCATTAATATTCTGCAGCCGGAGGCAGATATGGAGACAGGGGCAATCAGTACGAAGATTGAGAGGGGAAAGCATACCACCAGACATTCGGAATTGTTCGCCATTGATGAAAATTCATATATCATGGATACACCGGGATTCAGTTCGTTATATGTGAATGATTATGAAAAAGAAGATCTGAAGTACTTCTTTCCGGAATTCCGGAAATACGAAGGAATGTGCAAGTTTAACGGTTGTGATCATGTGCATGAGCCGGGGTGTGCCGTAAAGGCAGCTCTGGAAGAGGATAAAATTCATAAAATCCGTTATCAGAATTATATAGAAATGTATGAGGAATTGAAGAATAAAAGGAGGTACTGATGATGAACTATGTATTGTCACCGTCAATACTGGCGGCAGATTTCAAAGTTTTGGGTCAGGAAATGAAGAAGACAGAGGAAAATGGGGCAGCGTATATTCATTTTGACGTTATGGATGGAATGTTTGTACCAAGTATATCATTTGGTATGCCGGTTCTGGCATCTATCCATGATGCAACGGAGCAATTCATGGATGCACATCTGATGGTGCAGGAGCCGATCCGCTATGTAGAAGCATTTCAGAAGGCGGGAGCTGACTATGTAACGGTACATCTGGAGGCCTGTGAAGACGTAAAAACGACATTGGATAAAATTCATGCATGTGGCATGAAGGCAGGACTGGCTGTTAATCCAGAGACAGATGTAAAAGAGCTTGTTCCATATCTGGAAGACGTGGAGATGATTCTGATCATGAGCGTGCATCCGGGATTTGGCGGACAGAAATTTATTCCGGAATCACTGGATAAGATCCGTGAGGTCCGTGCAATGCTGAATGAAAAAAATCTGGAGATAGATATTCAGGTAGACGGAGGAATCTATGTGGAGAATGTCAGAGAAGTATTGGATGCAGGCGCAAATGTAATTGTGGCCGGTTCTGCTGTGTTCAGAGGAGATGCCGGGGAAAATACTGCAAAATTCATGGAGATATTGAAAAGTTATGAATAAGAAGATTGTGATTATCAGCGGTGGGGAGCTGGAAGAAGAATTTGTATTATCAATCCTTGAAAAAGAGGAAAACCAGTATGTGATCGGTGTGGACAAAGGTATGGAGTTCCTTTACAGCCATCAGATTCTGCCAAATTATATTGTCGGAGATTTTGACAGTGTAAAAAAAGAGATTGGAGATTATTACCGTAATGAGACAAATGTTCCGATCAGGGAATTTAATCCAGTAAAAGATGCATCTGATACAGAGATTGCAATCAGACTGGCTATGACATTAGGGGCAGGTGAGATTCTGATCCTGGGAGCAACCGGAGGTCGTATCGATCACCTCTGGGCAAATGTTCAGAGCCTTGCAATCCCGTTTAAAGCCGGAATTAATGCTGTGATCATGGATCGCCAGAATAAGATCCGTCTGATCGGAGGCGGGGAAACCCATCTGAAAAAAGGAGAAACTTACGGACCGTATTTTTCTGTGTTTCCGTTAGGCGAGGAAGTATTTGGTTTCAGTATCAAAGGGGCAAAGTATCCATTGACGAATCATACACTGATACCATATGACAGCCTTTGCGTCAGCAATCAGTTCCAGGAGGATGAAGTGACAATCAGCTTCCTGAATGGAATTGTGATTCTGATGGAAACGAAAGACAGATAAAACTCTATATAAATTCATGTAAGTTTTTGAAAAAATGGCCTACTTTGTGGTCCATTAACCTTTTGATCAAAGCTCTAATGTGGTAAGGAGAAGCGCTTGTATGAGTGCTTCTTTTTTATAGTTGTAAGTATTATAATAAAAATAACTGGTGTTTAGGTTCTGATATGATTATGCAACTGGAATTATTGGCGTAATATCAACAATTACGTTTGTGACATTACTAAGATATTTAAAATGTCCTCACTGTAAGACAAGAACCTGGTGCAGGAAAGTCATGACCAAGGAGTGATAATTAAATCATATAGACAGGGGATGGCAACAGCAGGTTGCTTTTCAGAACATGAATTTATCTATATGATATGCTTATGGAGGTGATGACTATGGAAACAATTATAAAAAGATAGCTGCAATAAGCCAACGTTTTTTCATGGCGTTTTGTGCCTTGAGCAGCGCGAAAGGAATGGATATAAAAATGAATATTCACAAAGATAAGATGCTATGGTATAATACAAGTTATTGTATTAGGGTTTCTTATGAGAGAAGCTGAAATATGGGAAAAGATTTAAAAGGCAAAGAACTTGGCAAGGGAATAACCCAGGAAAGTACGGGATTATACTCAGCCAGATTTGTAGATTGGTTTGGAAAGAGAAAATAATGGCCCACTAAATGGTCCACTTGCAAAAATAAGTATGCTGAAATCAAGGAATTTATAGGAGGAAATAAAAAAATGAAATTAGGAATCGTAGGATTACCAAATGTAGGAAAAAGTACACTGTTCAACTCACTTACAAAGGCAGGCGCAGAATCAGCAAACTATCCATTCTGTACCATTGACCCGAACGTAGGAGTCGTAACCGTACCGGATGAGAGATTAAATGTACTGGGAGAGATGTATCATACCAAGAAGATCATCCCGGCAGCAATTGAATTCGTTGATATTGCCGGACTTGTCAAAGGAGCTTCCAAAGGAGAAGGTCTTGGAAACCAGTTCCTTGCCAATATCCGTGAAGTAGATGCTATTGTACACGTAGTAAGATGCTTCGAGAACAGCAATATTGTACACGTAGACGGAAGCATCAACCCACTTCGTGACATCGAGACGATCAACTTAGAGCTGATCTTTTCTGACCTTGAGATCCTGGAAAGAAGAATTTCCAAAGTTTCCAAAGTTGCAAGAAATGACAAATCTGCAGCAAAAGAACTTGCACTTCTGAACAAGATCAAGGCGCATCTGGAAGATGGAAAGCTTGCAAAGACATTCGAAGAAGCAGATGACGAGGAAGAACAGGCATGGCTGGAAAGCTATAATCTTCTGACATACAAACCGGTTATCTATGCGGCAAATGTATCTGAAGATGATCTTGCAGATGATGCGGCCAATAACGAAGGTGTACAGGCTGTCCGTGAATATGCAAAAGGTGAGCAGAGCGAAGTTTTCGTTGTATGTGCAGAGATTGAGGCAGAGATTTCAGAACTGGATGATGATGAAAAGAAAATGTTCCTGGAGGATCTTGGATTAGAGGAATCAGGTCTGGAAAAACTGATCAAAGCAAGTTATAAGCTGCTTGGACTGATCAGCTATCTGACAGCAGGTGAGCCGGAAGTTCGTGCATGGACAATCACAGAAGGAACGAAGGCACCACAGGCAGCAGGGAAGATCCACTCTGACTTTGAGCGTGGATTCATCCGTGCAGAAGTTGTATCTTACGATGATCTGATCGCGTGTGGAAGCCACACAGCAGCAAAAGAAAAAGGTCTGATCCGTCTGGAAGGTAAAGACTATGTGGTAAAAGACGGAGATATCATGCTGTTCCGGTTTAATGTATAATCAGGAATAGATGGATGAAAAGAGGGGGGCTGTTTCAATGCACAGAACCATAGATTTCCCTAATCTGGGAATTCATTTAAAATCTGTCGGCGATCATATCACAGTCTTTGGATTCGATATCGCATATTATGGAATCGTCATAGGAATCGGAATACTTGCGGGACTTATGATGGCGGTAATGGAAGCAAAGCGTACGCATCAGAACGTAGAAGATTATTATGATCTGGCAATATATGGAGTTATCTTTTCAATTATCGGAGCAAGGGCATATTATGTGATCTTCTCCTGGGATATGTATAAAGACGATATTAAGAGTATCATTAACATCCGTGAGGGCGGTCTTGCCATATACGGCGGTGTGATCACGGCAATTGTTGTAGTATTTATATTTGCAAAAATAAAAGGATTATCACCGTTCCTGTTATTTGACACCGGCGGATTCGGTCTGATCACCGGACAGATGATCGGAAGATTGGGGGAACTTCTTCAACAGAGAAGCCTTTGGGGAATATACGAATGGACTGTTTGCTATGAGACTTCCGGTGGATGCGGTAAGAAGTTCGGACATCACAACAAAGATGTGGAATCATGCCGAGACAGTCAAAGGAGTCATGTATATTCAGGTTCATCCGACCTACCTGTACGAATCCCTGTGGTGTCTGATGGTGCTGATCATCATGCTGTTGTATCGCAAGCATAAGAAATTCGATGGGGAAGTCTTCCTGATCTATCTCTTGGGGTATGGTCTTGGCAGACTCTGGATCGAAGGACTTAGAACCGATCAGCTGTTGCTGCCAAAAGTTGGACTTCCGGTCTCTCAGCTGTTGGCAGGCACGATTGTAGTGATATCCGCTATACTGATCATTGCAGGAAGAAAAAAAGCAGCAGCTTCACAAAAATAGTCCGGCTGCCGCAAACATAATCGAATACAGAAAAAAATCCCGGTATGAGAAATGACAATGAGCTGGATGCTCAAAAATGTCTGATTCACATACCGGGATTTTTTATTCATATTACATATCAATCTTACTGAGTGCTGCTTCATCAGCTACAATCGTAACATCATTATGTAACTGAAGAATAGAAGCAGGAACTTCCGGAGTAATTGGTCCGTATAAGACCTCTTTTAAGATATCCGCCTTATCTTCTCCGCTTACAACAACCAGAATTTTCTTGGCCTGCATGATATTCTTGATTCCCATTGTATAAGCCTGTCTCGGAACATCATCTTCAGATTCGAAGAAACGCTTATTGGCTTCAATTGTACTTTCTGTCAGATCTACACAGTGTGTCTCTTTTTCAAAAGCAGCACCTGGCTCGTTGAATCCGATGTGTCCGTTGTGTCCAAGACCGAGAAGCTGAAGGTCTACGCCGCCCTGTTTGCGAATGATCTCATTGTATTCACTGCAGGCTTTGTCAGAATCTGCTTCCAGTCCGTTCGGAACGAAAGTACGTGTTTTATCGATATTTACATGATCGAAAAGATTGGTGTTCATGAAATATCTGTAGCTCTGGTCATTTTCCGGACTGAGTCCTTTGTATTCATCGAGGTTCACGCTTGTAACCTGAGAAAAATCAAGATCACCTTTCTTATACCATTCAATCAGCTGTTTATAAGTACCGACCGGTGAAGATCCGGTTGCAAGTCCAAGTACACAGTTTGGCTTCATAATAATCTGTGCAGAAATGATGTTTGCGGCCTTACGGCTCATATCCTGATAGTCTTTTGCTTTATAAATTACCATAATAAAATCTCTCCTTATTCTATTGTTTTTTGTTTCTGAATATTAGTATATACATTATAAATGAATTTTCAAGTAAAATAGCATGAACTGAAACTACTTTCGAAACTGGAAAGAAACTACCTGGAATTGTGCATATTGCATAAAAAACGGATTTTAAAAATAGGAAAAAAACAGAGAGAAGAATTGAAAAAGGATGAAAGAAGTTTCAAGAACTAAAAAGATACTTGAAAATAAAATCGAACAATACTATACTGATTGCAGAACGAAGGAGGGAACAAAAAAATGAATCAGAAAGTTGAAAATCTGAAGGGTAAATTAATTGTATCATGTCAGGCATTACCGGATGAACCATTACATTCTTCATTCATTATGGGAAGAATGGCACTGGCTGCAAAGCAGGGAGGTGCTAGTGGAATTCGTGCAAATACAAAAGAAGATATCAAGGAGATCCGGTCACAGGTTGACCTTCCGGTCATCGGAATCGTAAAGAGAGATTATGATGACAGCGATATTTACATTACACCAACGATGAAAGAAATCGAAGAACTGATGGAAGTAAAACCGGAGATCATCGCTATGGATGCTACTATTTCTAAGAGACCAGGCGGAAAGACACTGGATGAGTTCTTTAAGGAAGTAAAAGCAAAATATCCGGATCAGTTATTTATGGCAGACTGCTCTACTGTAGAAGAAGCACTGCATGCCGATGAACTCGGATTTGATTTTATCGGAACTACGATGGTTGGTTACACAGAGCAGAGTAAAGGCGATAAGATCGAGGCAAATGATTTCGAAATCTTAAGAAAGATTGTTGCAAAAGCAAAACACAGAGTGATCGCAGAAGGTAACATCAATACACCGGAAAAAGCAAAACATGTGATCGAGCTTGGTGCATACAGCGTTGTTGTAGGGTCTATTATCACAAGACCACAGCTGATCACAAAATCATTTGTAGAAGAAATGGAAAGATAATTCCGCAAGGAACTTATTAAATTAAATTTATATAAAAAGACAAAGAAAAGGAGAAAGAAACAATGAGAAATCTTGAAAAGTACAAAGGCGTGATCCCAGCATTCTATGCATGTTATGACAACGAAGGCAATGTAAGTCCGGAAGGCGTACAGGCACTGACAAAGTACTTCGTAGAAAAAGGTGTAAAAGGTGTATACGTTAACGGTTCATCAGGAGAATGTATCTACCAGAGCGTAGAAGACCGTAAGATCATCCTTGAGAACGTTATGAAAGCAGCAGAAGGAAAGCTTACAGTAATCGCACACGTTGCATGAACAACACAAAAGACAGCCAGGAGCTTGCAAGACATGCAGAAAGCCTTGGAGTTGATGCAATCGCAGCAATCCCACCGATCTACTTCCATCTGCCAGAGTATGCAATCGCTCAGTACTGGAATGATATCAGCGCAGCAGCACCAAATACAGACTTCGTAATCTACAACATTCCACAGCTTGCAGGAGTAGCTCTTACACAGGGACTTTTCGCAGAGATGAGAAAGAATCCTAACGTAATTGGTGTCAAGAACTCTTCTATGCCGGTACAGGATATCCAGATGTTCAAACAGGCAGCAGGCCCTGACTACATTATCTTCAACGGACCAGATGAGCAGTTCATGAGTGGACGTGTCATCGGAGCTGAAGGAGCAATCGGTGGTACATACGGAGTTATGCCGGAATTATATCTGAAATTAGACGAGTATGTAAGAGCCGGAAAGATGGAAGAAGCAAGAGAAATCCAGTATGCTTGTGATGAGATTATCTATAAGATGTGCTCTGCACACGGAAATATGTACGCAGTGATCAAAGCTATGTTAAAGATCAACGAAGGTCTGGAACTTGGCGGAGTAAAAGAGCCACTGCCAGCATTAGTAGAAGAAGACATGGCTATCATTGAAGAAGCAGCTAAGATGGTTCGCGACGCAAAAGCTAAATATCTGTAAGATTATATAAAAATACGTGAAAGAAAAATATCTGTAAGGAGAGAGACGATGCAAGGGTTTACCGTAGTAGATTTAGTCATTTTAGTAATTTATCTCGCGGCTGTACTGTTCGCCGGCCTTCATTTCGCAAAGAAAGAAATGAAAGGAAAAGAGTATTTTAAAGGAGACGGAACTGTACCGTGGTGGGTAACTTCCGTATCAATTTTCGCAACACTGTTAAGTCCGATTTCATTCCTGTCATTAGCAGGAAACTCATACGCAGGAACATGGATCATGTGGTTCGCACAGCTTGGTATGCTGTTAGCTATCCCGATCACGATTAAATTCTTCCTGCCAATCTACAGCAAACTGGATATTGATACAGCATATCATTATCTGGAACTGAGATTCGGAAGCAAAGGACTTCGTGTACTTGGAGCTGTAATGTTCATCATTTACCAGATCGGACGTATGTCAATCATCATGTACCTTCCATGTATGGTACTTGGAAGTCTGACTGGAATCAGCGTAAACTTACTGATCATTATCATGGGTATCATTGCTATTATTTACTCATACACAGGAGGTCTGAAATCCGTACTTTGGACAGACTTCATCCAGGGATCTGTACTTCTGATCGGTGTTACATTTGCACTGATCTTCCTGTTAGCACACTTAGATGGTGGATTTGGAGCAATCGCACATGCACTGACAACAGAGCATAAGTTCCTTGCTGTAGATCAGCCGATCTTCAATGCTAACATTTTTAAAGACAGCGTATTCATCATGATCGTTGGTGCCGGATTCAATACAATGGCATCTTACGTATCAAGCCAGGATATTGTACAGCGTTTTACAACAACAACTGATACAAAGAAACTGAACAAAATGATGCTTGCAAACGGAGGATTATCAATCTTCATCGCAACAGTATTCTACCTGATCGGTACAGGATTATACGTATTCTATCAGCAGAATACACTTCCACCGGCAGCAGCTCAGGACCAGATCTTCGCATCTTACATCGCATTTGAACTTCCGGTTGGTGTAACAGGACTTCTGTTAGCAGCTATTTATGCAGCAGCACAGTCTACACTTTCTACAGGTCTGAACTCTGTAGCATCAAGCTGGACACTGGATATCCAGGCAAGACTTTCTAAGAAAGAATTAAGCTTTGAGAAACAGACAAAGATCGGACAGTATGTATCTCTGATCGTTGGTATCTTCGCAATCGTAGTTGCTATGGTACTGGCTAACGGCGGAGTAAAATCTGCATACGAATGGTTCAATGGATTCATGGGACTGGTACTTGGTATCCTGATCGGAACATTTATCCTTGGAGCATTTACAAAGGTTGCCAATACATTTGGTGCAGTATGTGCATTCATCGTTGCATCAGGCGTAATGGTATACATCAAATACTTCGTACCTGCTGATCACGTATCAATCTGGTCATACTCAATCATCTCAATTGTAGTATCACTGGTAATTGGTATCCCGGCAAGTATCATCTGGAGAAAGGCAAAAGGAGACAATTCCGTACCTGCTCCTAACACAACCATTTACAAAAACTAAGAAGGAGTGACGATTTTCGTGATTTTTGGAAATATCAATAATTTATCAGAATTCCCATTCTTAGAAGAACAGGTAAAAGAGTGCTTTGAATATGCAAAGACACACGACCTTGCATCTTATGAAAAGGGAAGTCATGAGATCGATGGTGACAGACTGTTTGTCAATATCGTAGAATATACAACAACAACACCGGAAGAACGTTTCTGGGAAGCACATAAAAATTATCTGGACGTCCATGTAATGATCCATGGAAATGAACAGATCGATCTGAACTTCATTCAGAATATGGAATTAAAAGATTTTGTGGAAAAAGATGATTTTCTTCCGATGGATGGGGAAAAGAATTCTTCCGTAGTCCTGACAGATGGAGATTTCCTGATCTGTTATCCGAGTGACGGACACAGAACAGCGGTTCAGGTTCAGGAACCGGAAACCATTAAAAAGGCAATATTTAAAGTAAAGATTTAATCAGAAAAAGTCGAGGGCAAACCATAAAAGAACGGTTTGCCCTTTTCTGGCTGAACGAGTATAATGAAGGAAAGTGAAAGAGGCAAAGCAGAGATGAAAAAATATATTAGTATTGATATCGGCGGCACAGCAATCAAATATGGTATTGTGAGCGAAGATGCAGAAGTATTGTTAAAGAAAGAAATGAAGACAGAAGCGCAGAAAGGCGGACCGGCGATCCTTGATAAAGTCATCGGTATCGTAGAAGCATTAAAAGAAGAGGCAGACGCAGGTGTGTGTATTTCTACAGCCGGTATGGTTGACATTGAGAAAGGGGAAATCTTCTATTCGGCACCGCTGATCCCGAATTATATCGGAACGGCATTCAAAAAGACGGTAGAAGAACGATTCGGAATTCCATGTGAAGTGGAAAATGATGTGAATTGTGCGGGACTTGCTGAGTACAAAGCAGGAGCGGCGGCAGGAAGTAAGGCGGCTGTGATGCTGACGATCGGAACCGGAATCGGCGGCTGTATTTTGCTGAATGGCGAGGTGTTCCACGGATTCAGTAACAGCGCATGTGAAGTCGGATATATGCATATGGATGACAGCGATTTCCAGACACTCGGAGCAGCCAGTATTCTGACGAAGAAGGTTGCTGCGTGGAAGGGAGAACCGGCAGAAAATTGGAGCGGATATCACATTTTTGAAGAGGCAAAAAAAGGTGATGAGATCTGTAACCGTGCAATTGATGAGATGACGGATGTACTTGGGAAAGGTATTGCCAATATCTGCTATGTAGTGAATCCGGAAGTTGTCGTACTTGGCGGCGGAATCATGGCGCAGGAAGCATTCCTGAAGGACAAGATTGAAAAAGCAGTGGAAAAATACCTGGTGTCCAGCATGTGGGAGCATACAAGTATCGCATTTGCCAAAAACCAGAACAATGCCGGTATGTTAGGCGCATTCTATCATTTTCAGGGAAGACATGCATAGTCCGGAGTTATAAAATAAAGAAGCAGGAATAGTAAGATATGGAATATTATGTAAAATCAGTCGTTCCGATCATAGAATCGAATTATGATAAATTTACGACAGTGGAACGGAATATCGCAGATTTTTTTATACAGAACAGAAAGAAAGTGGATTTTTCATCAAAATCCATTTCCGAGAGACTCTTCGTATCAGAAGCGTCGTTATCCAGATTTGCGAAGAAATGCGGATATCGCGGATACAGAGAATTCATCTATCAGTATGAAGAGACATTTGTAGAAAAGCAGGAATCCATTACCGGTAATACGCGAATGATCCTGAATGCGTATCAGGAACTTCTGAATAAGACTTACAGTCTGGTGGATGAGGCGCAGATTGCAAGGATCAGCAGATATCTGAATCAGGCGGAGCGTGTGTTCGTGTGCGGAACCGGAAGTTCCGGTCTGGCAGCAAGAGAGATGGAACTGCGTTTTATGCGAATCGGTGTGGATATTGATTCGTTGGTAGAAAGAGATATGATGCGTATGCAGGCGGTATTCCAGGACAGAAGAAGCCTCGTATTCGGAATCAGTATCAGCGGATCCAAGGAAGAGGTCTTGTTTCTTCTGAAAGAAGCATATCGGAAAGGTGCGAAAACGATTCTTTTTACGGCGAACAACCGGGGTGGCTTCGAGCAGTTCTGCACAGAAGTTGTTCTGATTCCATCACTCAGACACCTGAATCATGGGAATGTAATCTCACCGCAGTTCCCGATTCTGGTCATGCTTGATATTATCTATTCTTACTATTTGGAACAGGATAAATATGAAAAAGAAGTTCTGCATGATAATACACTGCGTGCACTGGAAGAAGGAGAAGGGATGCACAGGAGTTTTTAGAATGTTACAATAAAATGGAGGATATATAAAATGATAATCAAAAATGTAATTGTCTATACAGAAGACAAAAAATTTACAGCAGGCGGCATTGTTGTTCACGATGACAAAATCGAAAGCATTTACACGACAGAAAACGTACCGGATATGCTGGGGGAAGAAGTCATTGACGGACAGGGGGCATACGCAATTCCTGGACTGATCGATCTGCATTTCCACGGGTGTATGGGAGATGACTTCTGTGATAACAGTAAAGAGGCTATTGAAAATATTGCAAAATATGAGGCTTCTGTGGGTGTTACAACAATCGCACCGGCAACGATGACACTTCCGGTAGAAGAACTGGAAGATATCTTAAGAACAGCAGCAGAATACAAAAAAGAACAGAATCCGAAGGGAGCGGATCTTGTAGGCGTGAATATGGAAGGCCCGTTCATCAGCCCGGTGAAAAAAGGAGCGCAGGATGAAAGAAATATCATGCCTTGTGATACGGCCATTTGTCAGAGATTCCTTGATGCTTCGGAAGGACTTGTGAAGTTTGTAGGACTTGCGCCGGAAGAAAGCGAGGACGCAGTTGCATTTGTAGAAGCAATGAAAGATAAAGTGAACATTTCGCTTGCACATACCAATGCGGATTATGCACATGCGAAAGCAGCATTCGATGCCGGAGCAAATCATGCCGTACATCTCTTTAATGCGATGCCTGCATTCACTCACCGTGAACCGGGTGTTGTAGGAGCAGTGTCCGACAGTGCACATGTAATGGCAGAGATTATCTGTGACGGTGTACATATCCACCCATCGATGGTGAGAGCAGCGTTCAAGATGATGGGAGCAGACCGTATGATCCTGATCAGCGACAGTATGCGTGCGACCGGAATGCCGGACGGACAGTATACACTTGGTGGATTGGATGTAAAAGTAGTCGGTAATCATGCAACACTGGTATCTGATGGAGCACTTGCAGGATCTGTTACAAACCTTGCAGACTGTATGCGTACGGTAGTTAAGAAGATGGAGATCCCGCTTGAGACGGCTGTAGCATGTGCAACCATCAATCCGGCCAAGAGTCTTGGAATCGAAGATACTTATGGTTCTATTGCACCTGGGAAAAAAGCGAATATCGTATTATTAGACGAGAATTTGGAGCTTAAGATGGTAATTAAGGACGGACAGGAATTATAATTCATGCAATTTATAGTATAAGGCCATTTGGTGTTAAGGACAGATGAAAAAGATTATATTTTTAGGTGACAGTATTACAGATGCCAGTCATTGCTTTTTAGAAAATCCACTGGGAAACGGTTATGTGAATATGGTGGCTGAGAAGTTGAATGACAGTGACGGCGGAAGGAAGAAGTACGACATTATGAATCGAGGACATGATGGATTCACGATTCATGGAGTGAAACGTATATTGGAGAAGGAATGCATTTTAAAACGACCGGATGTCGTAAGCATTCTGATAGGATGCAATGACGTCGGAGTTATGATGAATACAGGAAAGAGCCTGGAAGAACAGCAGTTTGAAGCCTGTTATGAAGCCATTGTGAAAGAAATTACAGAGCAATCGGATGCAAAGCTTATCTGTATGTCGCCATTTATAGTGCCATATCCCAGAATGTATGAAAACTGGATTCCGGGAATAAAACAGACAGGAAGAATCGAAAAAAAGATTGCAGAAAATATCATGCGGACTTTCTTGCGCTTCAGGACATGATAATATTGAAAGCAGAAAAAGCAGGATATGAGAGTGTTACAACGGATGGTATTCATCTGACGGAATATGGAAATGAAATAATTGCAGGAGCATGGCTGCAACTTTTTGAAAAAATAAAAGATGGAGATTAAAAATCATCTTGACAAAGTTCATCAAATCAGTTAGTCTTTAACACAGACAGGAAAATAATATACAGATATCACAAAGGCTTGGAAAAGAAGAAGTAGTGATTCACACACCCATACAGAAAGCTGCCGGTTGATGAGAGGCGCATGAAAGAGTGAAGAATGAATACATCTTGGAGCTGCACACCGAAATGATACACGATAAGAATTATGAGTGTTTTCGAAAGTAGGCTGTGACGTCGGGCACACGTTATAGTGCAAAGGTCTGTGAACACGCAGACTGAATGAGGCTGAATACGCAGGTAATCAGCGAAATAAGGTGGTACCACGGTTAATATCGTCCTTATCCAATATTGATTGGATAAGGACTTTTTTTGACCAGTTATGTGGGAAAATCGCTTTCTGAAAAGCATATTTGCAAGCTGAAGTAAAGTGAGAATTCTGTAAATCATTAACATAATAAAAGGAGAATAAAAATGGGAATTTATGAAGAACTCGTTGCAAGAGGTCTGATCGCACAGGTAACAGACGAAGACAGGATCAAAGACTTGGTCAACAATGGAAAGGCTACATTCTACATCGGATTTGACCCGACAGCAGACAGCCTTCACGTAGGACATTTCATGGCACTGTGCCTGATGAAACGTCTGCAGGAAGCAGGAAACAAACCAATCGCACTGATCGGTGGAGGAACAGCTATGATCGGTGACCCATCCGGAAGAACAGATATGCGTCAGATGATGACACCGGAGACAATCCAGCACAACTGTGACTGCTTTAAGAAACAGATGAGTCGATTTATCGATTTCTCAGATGGAAAAGCATTGATGGTTAATAACGCTGACTGGCTGATGGGACTGAACTACATCGAAGTATTACGTGAAGTCGGAGCACATTTCTCCGTTAACCGTATGCTGACAGCAGAGTGCTACAAGCAGAGAATGGAAAAAGGACTCAGCTTTCTTGAGTTCAACTACATGATCATGCAGGCATATGACTTCTATGAGTTATACCAGAAATACGGATGTAACCTTGAGTTTGGCGGGGACGACCAGTGGAGCAACATGCTTGCAGGTACAGAACTGATCCGTCGTAAACTCGGAAAAGACGCTTCTGCCATGACGATCACACTGCTTCTGAACTCAGAAGGTAAAAAGATGGGTAAGACACAGAGTGGTGCTGTATGGCTTGATCCGAACAAGACATCTCCATTCGAATTCTATCAGTACTGGAGAAATGTCGCAGATGCAGATGTATTAAAATGTATCCGTATGCTGACATTCCTTCCGTTAGAAGAGATCGACAAGATGGACAGCTGGGAAGGAGCACAGCTTAACACAGCAAAAGAGATTCTTGCATTCGAACTCACAAAACTGGTTCATGGCGAAGAAGAAGCTCAGAAAGCACAGGAGGCAGCAAAAGCATTATTCTCAACAGGTGCAGCAGCAGATATGCCAAAGACAGAACTGACAGAAGAAGACCTTGCAGATGGCAATATCGATATCCTGACGATGTTAGTAAAATCAGGACTGACAGCTTCCAAGTCAGAAGCACGCCGTGCAGTGCAGCAGGGTGGAGTATCTGTAGATGGTGAGAAGGTTACAGATGTATTCCAGACATTTGCAGGAGAAGCATTAAGCGGAGACGGCGTAGTCCTGAAAAAGGAAAGAAAATTTCCGCAAAGTGTTAGTAAAGTAGTATAATTATAAAAGAATATAGTAAAAATGCAGGCAGTGAATATTCACTGTCTGTAATTCTAAAAGCAAAGATGTACTCTTGGTACTGTTTCATACTTAATTTTGTGAGAGTACATAAAGACGATAAGGAGGATATGGAAATGGCATTTAAAGAAGTAGCAATTGAAAGTCTGGAATTCAACCCATTCACAAAGATTTCAAAAGAGTGGATGCTGGTAACAGCAGGAGATGAAAAAAAGAGTAACACCATGACAGCAAGCTGGGGTGGTGTCGGAATCATGTGGGGAAAGAATATCGCAACTGCATATATCCGCCCACAGAGATACACGAAGAAATTCATGGATGAGACCGGTATGTACACGCTTTCTTTCCTGTCAGAAGATTACAGAAAAGCATTAAGCGTATGCGGATCTGTATCAGGAAAAGACGTAGAAGATAAATGGAAAGAAGCAGGCCTTCATCCATATGCGGTAGACGGAACAACTGCAGTTGAAGAAGCAGATCTGATCTTCGTATGCAAGACTCAGTATACACAGGATATGAAACCGGAATGTTTCGATGTTAAGGAAAATGATGAGAAATGGTATCCGGATAAAGATTATCATACGATGTATATGGGCGAGATCGTGAAAGTATTGAAAAGAGTATAGCCAATCATGCAAAAGAAAATTGATTTGGTAAACGGACCTGTATTATCATCTCTTACCAGACTGGCTGTCCCGATCATGGCGACGTCATTGATCCAGATGGCGTACAATATGACCGACATGATCTGGATCGGCCGTATCGGAAGTTCGGCGGTAGCGTCTGTTGGGGCAGCAGGAATGTATATGTGGCTTTCCAACGGACTTGCCGCGCTTGCAAAAATGGGAGGGCAGGTTAATGTTGGACATGCACTTGGGGCATCTAATAGTGAAGAGGCCGCAGAATATGCATCCAACGCGTTACAGCTTACGTTGACTTTGGGGATTATTTATGGACTTGTCTGTATATTAGGGGCAAAATCCACTGATTCATTTTTTCCATCTGAATCAGGCACAGGTGATCCGGGATGCCATATATTATCTTGAAATTACTTGCGGTCTTGTCTTGTTTTCCTTTTTAAATCAGACGTATACCGGATTATTTACGGCAATCGGTAACAGCAGGCCGGTATTTCTGGCAACAACGACCGGACTGGTTGTTAATATCATCCTGGATCCGGTTCTGATTTTGGAATCGGACCATTTCCGGTTCTCGAGTGACAGGTGCAGCAATTGCTACGGTAATCGCGCAGATGATCGTTACAGTTATGTTTTTTATATTTGCGATGAAGGATACCGTACTTTTTCAATATGTAAGATATCTGAAGAAGCCGGATCTGCATCATCTGAAAGGAATTGTCAGAATCGGTTTTCCAACGTCTGTTCAGAGTATGCTGTTTACCGGAATATCGATGATCATTGCACGTCTGGTCGCGGGATATGGAGATGCGGCGGTGGCTGTCCAGAAAGTTGGTTCACAGATAGAATCAATTTCGTGGATGACAGCGGATGGTTTTGCAGCAGCGGTGAATTCATTTACATCGCAGAACCATGGTGCAGGTAAGAAGAGACGGATCTATCAGGGATATGTCAGCGCATTAAAAGTAGTATTTGTATGGGGGATTTTCTGTACGCTATTATTAATATGCTGTCCGGCTCCGGTATTCCGGATTTTTATTACAGAAAAAGATGTAATTCCGCTTGGAGTGGATTATCTTCGGATCCTTGGTGTATCGCAGCTTTTTATGAGTCTTGAGATTACGACGGCAGGTGCATTTTCGGGGTATGGAAAGACCGTGCCGCCATCTGTGATCAGTATTGTATTTACGGCGCTCAGGATTCCGCTTGCGCTGATACTGGTTCATACAACACTTGCGCTGAACGGGATCTGGTGGAGTATTACGATTTCGAGTATTCTGAAAGGTGTGTTGCTGTTTGTATGGTTCTACATATTCATGCGGGGAGAGAAAATTATATATAACAGGAAATAACCTGCCAGCGGCAGGTCTTTCAGATAGGGAAGTATGCAAGAGGCACTGCCAGTGGCAGTGTCTTTTGTGTCTTTAAAGAACGAAATGTGGTATAATAGAACAGTGAGTGATCTGCCGGAGCATAGTTTATGGCAGACACAGAAAGGATGGATGAGTAATGTGGGCTTACAATAGTATTTTTTATCAGATTTATCCAATCGGATTCTGTGGGGCACCGGTGCACAATGACGGCGTGTGTGTTCCTCGCATCCGCAAACTTATGGACTGGTCTGAGTATCTTCAGACATTAGGAGTAGATTCAATTCTGTTAAATCCGATCTTTGAATCGGACAATCATGGATATGATACAAGAGATTTTAAGAAGATCGACTGCAGACTCGGTACAAATGAAGATTTTAAAGAGGTCTGTGAAGATCTGCATAAACATAATGTAAAGATTGTGCTGGACGGTGTATTCAATCATGTCGGACGAGGCTTCTGGGCATTTAAGGATGTGCAGGAGAAGAAATGGGATTCCCCATACAAGGACTGGTTCCACATCAGTTTTGACGGAAACAGCTGTTACGATGACGGTTTCTGGTATGAAGGATGGGAAGGTCATTTTGAACTGGTCAAATTAAATCTTCAGAATCCGGCAGTCGTTGATTACCTGATGGAATGTGTAAAATACTGGATCGATGAATTCGATATCGATGGTCTGCGTCTGGATGTAGCGTACAGTCTGGATCATAATTTTATGAGACGGCTCCGCTCTTATACACAGGAATTAAAACCGGACTTTGCGCTGATCGGGGAAGTATTATTCGGAGATTATAATATCATTGTCAATGATGAGATGCTTCACAGTTGTACGAACTATGAGTGTTACAAGGGATTATATTCCAGCTTTAATTGCATGAATATGTTCGAGATCGCACATTCCCTGCATCGTCAGTTCGGAAGCGACCAGTGGTGTATTTACAGAGGGAAGCATCTGATGACATTCGTGGATAATCATGATGTTACCAGACTGGCAAGTATCCTGACCAATAAAAAGCATATTCCACTGGCATACGGGCTGCTCATGGGTATGCCGGGAATTCCGTGCCTGTATTATGGAAGTGAATGGGCAGAGCCGGGCGAGAAAGCACCGGATAATGATTATGCGCTTCGTCCTTGTTTTGAAGAGCCGAAGCCAAATGAGCTGACAGAGTTTATTAAGAAACTGATTCGTGTACGCCAGGAAAGTGATGCACTTTGCAATGGTGCTTATAAGAATGTAGTGATCCAGAATCATCAGCTGGTATTCGAGCGCTGCTCAGAGAAAGAACGAGTGATCGTTGCAATCAATGCTGCGGATTATCCATACACTGCCAATGCAGGAGAACTGAATGGAACGGCAGCAGATCTTCTGACCGGGGAAACGGTTACGATGAATGGTCAGCTTGAACTGAAACCATATAGTGTACAGTATTTAAAATTTTAGTATGGAAAAATGTACGGGAAGATTCTCGGGAAAAGTACATTTGATCAACGAAAATAAGTAAAAATATAAGGAAAATATGTCGAAAAAACAGTTGACACACACGGTACAGTATAATATAATAAGCAAGTATGACAAAAGGAGAAACAGTAAGAGGCCAAAGCCCCGGAATCTTGCTGATTCTGATATATTATCATGAAAATGTTAATGATTCACAGGAGGTAAACCACAATGAAAACTTATATGGCTAATCCAGATAAGATTGAAAGAAAATGGTATGTAGTTGACGCTTCGGAATATACATTAGGACGTTTAGCATCAGAAGTTGCTAAGGTTTTAAGAGGAAAGAACAAACCGGAGTTTACACCACACGTTGATACAGGCGATTATGTAATCGTTGTTAATGCAGAAAAGATTAATGTAACAGGTAAGAAACTGAATCAGAAGATTTATTACAATCACTCTGAATATGTAGGTGGAATGAAAGAGACTACATTAGCAGAGATGATGGCTAAGAAACCAGAGAAAGTTATCGAACTTGCTGTTAAAGGAATGCTTCCAAAGGGACCTTTAGGAAGATCTATGATCAAGAAACTTCACGTATATGCTGGACCAGAGCACGCTCAGCAGGCTCAGAAACCAGTTGAACTGAAATTCTAAGAAAGGTTAAAAGGAGGATTTTACAATGGCTACTGCAAAATTTTACGGAACAGGTAGAAGAAAAAAATCTGTTGCTAGAGTATATTTAGTACCAGGAACAGGTAAAATTACTATCAATAAAAGAGATATCGATGAGTATTTCGGACTTGAGACATTAAAGGTTGTTGTTCGCCAGCCATTAGCTGCAACAGACACAGAAGGAAAATTCGATGTAATCGTTAATGTTAAGGGTGGTGGATACACAGGACAGGCTGGAGCAATCCGTCACGGTGTTGCAAGAGCACTTCTTGAGGCTGATGCTGATTACAGACCAGTTCTTAAGAAAGCTGGATTCCTTACACGTGATCCACGTATGAAAGAACGTAAGAAGCCAGGTCTCAAAGCAGCTCGTCGCGCTCCGCAGTTCAGCAAGCGATAATCGACTGCTCAGACTATATCAAAATGGTTCAAAAAGCCCGGAAAATCAAGGTTTTCCGGGCTTTTGCTATATCTAAACGGGC